>ERZ827423.2316-NODE-2316-length-15408-cov-6.943594_pt1 | contig 15408 bp, 10 predicted proteins | sample MGYA00519775_ERZ827423 | MGnify/ENA primary metagenome ERZ827423 (study PRJEB31778, sample SAMEA3449296) | human gut metagenome | biome: human gut; feature: human-associated habitat; material: faeces | place: United Kingdom | collected 2010/2012 ...
ATGCGGGTAAAGATGCGGTCGCACAGGCTGATGTTTGCCTCCCGGGCGGGCACAAAGCTGCCGATGTGCGCCATCAGGGTAATGAGGGCCGTCTGGCGCATATAGGTGCTCTTACCGGCCATGTTGGGGCCGGTGATGATGAGCATCCGATTGTCCTCGGTGTCCAGCTCGACGTCGTTGGGCACGAAGGGCGTATCCTGCACCATCCGCTCCACAATGGGATGCCGTCCCTCCACGATGCGGATTTCGCCGGTCTCGTTGATGGTGGGCTTGACGTAGCCGTAATCCCGGGCCACCTGCGCCAGCGAAAGCAGCGCGTCGGCGGTCTTCAGCGCCAGCGCGTTCTGCTGGATGGCTCCGATCTCCCTGGTGATCTCCTGCCGCACATCGGTAAAAAGCTGCATCTCCAGCGCCGCTGCCAGCTGCTCGGCGTTCAGAATTTTCTTTTCGATCTCCTGCAGCTCCGGCGTGGTGTAGCGCTCGGCGTTGGCCAGCGTCTGGCGGCGGGCATAGCGCAGGGGCACCTGATCCAGATTGCTCTTGGTCACTTCGATATAGTACCCGAACACCCGGTTGTACTGAATACGTAGGTTCTTGATGCCGGTCGCTTCCCGCTCGGCGGCTTCCATATCCAGCACCCACTGTTTGCCGTGGGTGGAGGCGTCCCGGTATTCGTCCAGCTGGGCGTTGAAGCCGGGACGAATATAGCCGCCCTCCTGCAGCGTCAGGGGCGCGTCGGGGTTGATGGCTTTTTCCAGCAGCTCGCACAGGCTGTCCAGCGGGGCCATGGTGTGGGCCAGCGCGTTCAGGGGCGCAACGTCCACGCTTTCCAGCAGTGCCTTCACCGGGGCAATGGCGTTCAGCGAGCGGTTCAGGGCCAGACAGTCCCGGGCGGTCAGGCTGTTGTAGCTGATCTTGCCCAGCAGGCGCTCCATATCCGCCACAGTCTCCAACTTTTCTCCCAGTTCCTCCGCCACGATGAAGTTGTCCTTCAGTGCTTCCACTGCGTCCAGACGGGTCTGGATGCGGTGACGGCTCACCATGGGGTTTTCCACCCACGTGCGCAGCAGCCGCGCGCCCATGGCCGTGCGGGTCTGATCCAGCAGCCATAGAAGGGAGCCCTTCCGTTCGCCGCTGCGCAGGCTCTCGGTCAGTTCCAGATTGCGGCGGGTGTGCCGATCCAGAAACATGGTCTCGTCGCCCTGATACAGCTCCAGATGGGTGATGTGCTCCAGTGCGTTTTTCTGCGTCTCGTCCAGATAGCGCAGCAGTGCCCCGGCGGCGATGGCCCGGCGGTCCTTGTCCTCCATGCCCAGCGCGGACAGCGTCGCCACGCCGAAGTGGCTGAACAGCTCCCCTTCCGCGCCCCGCTTGGAGAACGCGCCCTCCGCCAGCGTGGTGGCGGAAATGCCCAGATTCACCAGCGTGTGCAGCTTGTCCAGATCGTTGGTAACGATCTCCCGGGGGCCGATGCGCTGAATTTCGTCCATCAGCTGCTTTTCCGCGTCCTGCACCACATGGGCCACAAACTCGCCGGTGCTCACGTCCGCCCATGCCAGCGAGGCTCCCTTGCCGAAAAAGGCCACGCAAAGCACGTAGCTGTAGTTTTTTTCGTCCAGCATGGCGGGGTCTACCACCGTGCCGGGAGTGATGATGCGGATCACGTCCCGCTCCACCAGTCCCTTGCTCAGGGCCGGGTCAGTAAGCTGCTCGCAGATGGCCACCTTGTAGCCCTTTTCGATCAGCCGGGCGATATATCCGCTGGCGGCGTGGTACGGAATGCCGCACATGGGCGCACGTTCGCTCAGGCCGCAGCTTTTGCCCGTCAGCACCAGTTCCAGCTCTTTGGACACCAGCTGGGCGTCCTCAAAAAACATTTCGTAAAAATCGCCCAGCCGGAAAAACAGGATACAGTCCTGATGCTTCTGCTTGATATCCAGATATTGCTGCATCATCGGGGTCACGCTGCCAGCCACGGTTTCACCCGTCCTTTCGTACCAAAACAAACAGAATGTCAAACGTTCCAAAATCCCGGTGGAAAGCCGTCAGAGGGGCGCAGGCCCCTCTGACAGTATTTGGAAGGATCAATGATGATGATGTCCGCAACCGCCGCCGCAGCTGGAGCAGGAGCCGGTGCAGCCGTGCTCTTCTTCCTCTTCTTCCTCGCCGGTGACGACCTTCTTGATGATCTTGTTGACCTTCTTCATCATATCGGTAAAAGCGTCGTTGGTTTCCTGCATTTTGGCGATGAGCTTGTTGTGGTCCAGCATATGCTCGGCTTCCTGCAGGGCCTGACCGGCCTTGGCCAGCTCGCCCCGGTCCATGTTGGGGTTGGCCAGCAATTCTTCCACCTTGCTGCGCTTTTCGGAATAGTTGGCCACCAGCAGGGTCGCTTCCTCATCCTTCATCACGGCCTGCTCGGTCAGCCGCATGTTGATGTATTCTTCGCTTTCCAGAATGGCTTCCGCCAGCAGTTCCGCCTGATTCAGTACCTTTTCCATCGATGATTAACCCCTTTCGATTCTTTCTCCCCGGAGGGTATTGACCGCCGCGGAGGTGATTCTGACGGGAAGAATCTTCCCGATATCCGCAGCCGAGCCGTCCAGCGTGACGGTAATGCCCCGGCTGCCCTTGCCTGAAATCTGATGCTCGTCCCGCTTGGAAAGGCCTTCCACCAGAATTTCCTCGTTTTTGCCCACCATACTCTCATGCACCCGGGCGGTGGAGGCTTCCACCTCCTGAATCAGCCGGGCGATGCGGCGGGAGCTTTCCTCCGCCGGGATCTGACCGTCCATCCTGGCGGCGCGGGTGCCCGCCCGAGGCGAATAGATGAAGGTGAACGCGGAATCGTAGCCCACCTCCCGCACCAGCGACAGAGTGTCCTCGAATTGAGCCTCCGTCTCCCCGGGGAAGGACACGATCAGGTCGGTGGTCAGGCCGATATCCGGGATAGCTGCCCGGAGCTTTTCCACCTTGCGCAGATAATCCTCCCGGGTATAGTGCCGGTTCATGAGCCGGAGGATCTCATCATTGCCGCTTTGGGCGGGCAGATGCAGCTGATGAAGGATATGCCTGCTCCCAGCCATCACCTCGATGAGCTCGTCGCTCAGATCCTTGGGATGGGAGGTCATGAAGCGGATGCGGGGAATGTCCAGCCGATCCAGCTCCCGCAGCAGCTTGGGGAAGGTATCTCCGTTTTCAGAGCCGTTGCCGTAGCTGTTCACGTTCTGGCCCAGCAGCATGATTTCCTGTACGCCGGACTGCCTGAGCTCCTGCGCTTCCCGGAGAATGTCCTCCATGCGGCGGGAGCGCTCCCGGCCCCGCACATAGGGCACGACGCAGTAGGAGCAGAAATTGTTGCAGCCGTACATGATGGTGATGTAGGCATGCCACGAATTCAGCCGCTTCACCGGCAGCCCCTCGGCGATCAGGTCTTCCTCATGGGAGATGCTGACCACCCGGGTGCGCTGCTGGCACAGGCGCAGCAGCATCCCCGGCAGCTCGTGCAGGTTATGGGTGCCGAAGGCCAGATCGATGAAGCGGTACTGCTTCAGAATCTTCTCCGCCATGCCGGGCTGCTGCACCATGCAGCCGCATACGCCGATCAGAAGCCGGGGCTTTTCCTTCTTCAGTTCCTTCAGCCACGTCACGTTGCCCAGCGCACGGCGTTCGGCGTTGTCCCGGACGCAGCAGGTGTTGAACAGCACCAGATCGGCTTTGGTGCGGTCTTCGGCTTCGGACATGCCCATTTCTTCCAAAAGTCCCGCCAGCTTTTCGCTGTCGTGGGCGTTCATCTGACAGCCGTAGGTCACGATGAAGTAGCTTTCCGGCCGGTCTTCCATTTCCCGGAACGCGCGGATGGCTTTCAGCTGCTCCTCCCGCTGCGCTTCGGTCACATAAGTGGCATGATGTTCCAAGTTTGTGTACGTCCTTTCTTGACCGTTCACGGCCATTCGACCGGCGCGCGGCCGGTTTCGCCGCAGGCGCGGCAGGGTTCCGTCAGCATTTCCTGCAGGGTCTCCCCCGTGCGCTTGCGGGTGATCTCCAGAATACCCAGCCGGGTAAACCCGTGAACGACGGTCTTGACCCGATCGTCGCCAAGAGCCTGTTCCATGGCTTCCTGCACCTGACGGCGCTCGTCCTCCCGATCCATGTCGATAAAATCGATCAGAATCATCCCGGAAAGGTTCCGCAGCCGAATCTGCCGGGCGATCTCCCCCACCGCCGCCAGATTCTGGGAAAGGGGGAGATTTTGCCCGCCGTCGCTTTCCACAAAGGAGCCGCTGTTCACATCCACGGTGCTCAGGGCCTCTCGCTGGTCGATCATCAGGTTGCCGCCGTTGGCAAGGGGCACCTTCCGGCCAAGGGCTTCCTTCAGCTGTCTGCGAATCTGCAAGCGATTCCAGCGTTCTTCCATTTCTTCCGGGGAAACCTGCTGCACCGTCACGCCCTCCGGCAGGCTTTCGGAAAGAGGATGGTCGGCGATCACATGGCACTCATGTCGGGCGGAATAATCCCGACAGAGAGCTTTCAGGGGCGAAACCGGCTTTTGCAGCAGCTCCGGCGCTTTGCGGCAGGGTGCGCCCGCCGTCAAATGGTTCCATTGGGCTTCCAGCTCGTCCATCTCCGCCCGAATCTCGTTTTCCCGGGCGAACAGTGCCGCATGGCGGACGATCACGCCCACCCGGCCCCCGGACAGCTTTTTGCCCAGTGCCCGGGCGCGAGCATGGTCTTCTTCGCCCTCGATGCGCTTGCTGACCCCCACGTGATGATTCATGGGCATCAGCAGCACGTACTGGCCCGGCAGAATCACGTCCCGGGTCAGGAACGCGCCTTTCTCGCCCTTGGGGTCTTTTTTCACCTGCACCAGCACGTCCTGCCCCGTCAGAAGCGGCGCGGGGCCGTTGACCTGATGAAAGCTCTCCTGTTCCCGAATGGGCAGAAAGCCGTTCTGGGCAAGGCCCAGCTTCACGAATGCCGCCTTGATCTGGGGCAGCACCCGTTCCACCCGGCCCAGAAACAGCGCGCCCACCAGACTTTCGCCCGCAGCTTCCTCCCGCGTGTATTCCAGCAGACGGTTTTCGCTTAAAAGCGCCGTCTGCCGGATGCCGCCGCTTTCGTGCTCCAGCAGCGTGTAGGTTTCGCTCATGCCAGCTCCTCCATGGGAACCAGCTTGCCTTCTTTGTTCCGGGCCAGCATTTCCTCCCGGAAGATCATGGCTTTCTCCGTCTCCTGCGCGTCCTGACCGGCGAACTCATACAGACACCGCAGCCACAGGCTGGGCTTCAGTGCGCCGTCCTTGGGATCGGACACGATGGTCAGATGAATCACGTGCTCCGTTTCGCTGTTTTCAATGCCGCCGTCCAGCACGAAGGGCCGGATGTTACAGTCCGCGTCGCCGCTCTTGGTGCGGCGCACGGCGATGTATTCCTTCAGCGCCATAAAGTCCGCAAAGCGGGCCGCCGCCTGATCCGCCGCCGCGCTCCGGGGCAGACGGATGGAGTATTCCGACCCGGCCATCAGGGACATCAGGGTGGGAAACTCATCGCTGACCGGCTTAGCCGAAACAATCTGCAGATCCGGCGGCAAACAGGCGTTCAGCTTTTGAATAAACTCCGCCGGGGATGTTCCGTCCTCCACGGGCACCTCCATCATCTCCCGCTTTCCGGCCACGCCCACGCTCAGGGGCGCGGCGAAGCTCAGACGGATATGGGGGTTGAAGCCGTTGGAGTATTTGATGGGCAAATGGCTGCGCCGAAGCGCCCGCTGCATGGTGCGCATCAGGTCCAGATGACCGATGAAGCGCAGCTTTTCGCCTTTTTCGAAAGCGGCCATCATTCGCATCCCCTGCACACTCCCTTCAAAACCTGCAGGCCGCAGCCGTTGCAGCCCTGCCGGCAGTCCCGGGTGGTCTCGGCCCGCAGGGCCTTTTCATACTCCCGTTTCAGGAAGCTCTTGGAAATGTACGCGTCAATATGATCCCACGGCAGGGTCTCGTCCAGCGAACGCTGGCGGTGGGCGTAGAAGTCCAAGTCCAGTCCGCAGTCCACAAAGGCCTGCAGCCAGTTGTCGTACAGGAAGCACTCGTCCCAGCCGTCCAGAATGCAGCCGGACTGCCACGCCCGGTACAGCACCTTGGAAAGCCGCCGGTCGCCCACGGCAAAGCAGGCTTCAATGCGGCTCAGGCTGGAATCATGATAAATGAAGCGGGCGTTTTTGTATTTCTGGAACGCATCCTTCACCATGTGCTGCTTGCGCACCACGTCCTCGGGCCGATCCTGTGCGCACCACTGGAAGGGCGTGAAGGGCTTGGGCACAAACACGCTGGCGCTGCAGGTGATACGCAGTCCCTTGACCCGTTTGTCCTTGGGCACGGAATAATAGGCCCCAGCGGCCACCTTGGCCAGCTCGGCAATGCCTAGCAGGTCTTCGTCAGTCTCGGTGGGCAGGCCGGTCATGAAGTACAGCTTCACACCGTTCCAGCCGTTTTCAAAGGCGTGATGCAGGGTGTTGACCAGATCTTCCTCGGTCACGCCCTTGTTGATCACGTCCCGCAGGCGTTGGGTGCCCGCCTCGGGGGCGAAGGTCAGGCTGCTCTTTTTCACCCGCTGAGTCTGGGACAGGGTGTCCTGCACGAATTTGTCCACCCGCAGACTGGGCAGGGACAGACTGACCCGCTGGTCGCACAGCTCGTCCGTCAGCCGGGTGGCCAGCTCGTTGATATGAGAATAGTCGCTGCTGGAAAGGGAACTCAGGGAAATCTCCTCATAGCCGGTGTTTTCAATACTGGCCTTGGCTACCTCCACCAGCTTTTCCACGCTGCGCTCCCGGACGGGGCGGTACAGCATTCCCGCCTGACAGAAGCGGCAGCCCCGGGTGCAGCCGCGCATGATCTCCAGCATGATGCGGTCAAAGACCACCTGCATATAGGGCACCGGCGGATGGGTGGGCACATAGGCGTCGTCCATGTTGCGGAAGACCCGCTTGTGAATCACCGCCGGGGCCGCATCGTCGATAGGCGTCAGGCTTTTGAGCGTGCCGTCCGGGTTGTACTCGTCCCGGTACAGGGATGGCACATACACGCTTTCCAGCTTTGCCAGCCGGCGCAGACACTCCTGACGGGAAACGCCCTCCTTGCGGCAGTTCATGATGGTATCGGTCACTTCCACGATGGAATCCTCGCCGTCGCCGATCATGAAGCAGTCGAAAAACTCCCACAGAGGTTCGGGGTTGAAGGCGCAGGGGCCGCCCGCCACCACGAAGGGGTCGCTTTCCTTCCGGTCGCAGGTGCGGACAGGAATGCCGCCCATATCCAGCATATCCAGAATGTTGGTATAGCTCATTTCATATTGCAGGGTGAAACCCACAATATCAAACTCATTCAGGGCATGGCGGCTTTCCAGCGAAAACAGCGGCCGCCCCGCCGCTTTCAGCTCCCGCCGCATATCCGTCCACGGCATACAGACCCGCTCGCACAGGGCATAGGGCAGGTCGTTCAGGATACCGTAGAGGATCTTCATGCCCAGATGGCTCATGGCGACCTCGTAGGTATCGGGAAAACAAAATGCGAAGGTAACATCCGCATCGTCAAAGGATTTGGTGGTAGCGTTCATCTCGCCGCCGGTATACCGGGCCGGTTTTTCCACCCGGCTGAGAAGATCGTCAATGAAAACGGGCATGGTATTCCTCCTTCATTGCATACGAAGTTATCATACCATGCCCGCCGTGCGGATGCAAGAATTTTGCCGTTTCTTTTTGGTTAGTTTTATTTAACCTATTTTTAAATGACTTTCGTCTTGTTTATTTCTTTTCTTCTTCAGTACTCTCCGCAGTTTCGACTGCGTCCATCTCTTTTTCTTCCGAAGCATTCGTTTCCTCCGCTTTCTGTGCGGCTTCTTCCGTTGAAACTTCTTCGGTCGTTTCGTCCGCTTTTTCAGGCGCAGAGACGATTTTCTCCGGCTTCTTTGTGTGCGGTTCCTTGGGACCGCAGAACAGACAAATCAGCCCAAGGCAGATCACCAGCACCCCAGCTGCAGTGTATACCGCCTTTGCCATGATAAGCCCGGAAATTTTCGCACCGACCAGTGAAGCGCCGATAATGTAATTGTACGCGTCGCCGCCCACATACTCCCGGATCGACGAAGCCGGATCGACGAAGCCGTATCGCCGTCGATCGCCGCGCCATCCAGACTGGCGTAAGTGGTCAGATAGGTTCCCGGCACCTGCAGGGTCAGCCCCACGATCAGCAAAGCCACGCCCGCCAGCAGAATCACGGTTCCCACCAACTTCTGAATTTTCATTTCCCTTTTGCCTCTTTTCCTTTTGTATATTCGCAAGCTTACCGCAGCGTTTCCTTGATCTTCTCGAACTCCTCCCGGGTGATGAGCACCTCCCGGGGCTTGCTGCCCACGGATTTGCTGACGATGCCGCGATTGGCCATATCGTCGATCAGGCGGCCCGCCCGGGCGTAACCGATCTTCATGCGGCGCTGCAGCATACTGATGGAGGCCTGACCATCGGCGATGACCATCTCAATCGCCTCGGCAAGGCGGTCGTCCACGCCGGAATCGTCGTCGCCGCCCTCATCCAGCGGATTGGCGGTGTCCTCGGTGTTTTCCACGGTTTCCAGCACGTTCTGGTCAAATTCCACCCGGGAATGCTCGCCGATGAACCCGACCACCCGCTCGGTCTCCGCGTCGCTGAGGAAGCAGCCCTGCACCCGCAGAGGGGCGCTGGCCCCTGTGGGGAAATAGAACATATCGCCCCGGCCCAGCAGCTTTTCCGCGCCGTTCTGGTCCAGAATGGTGCGGCTGTCGATGCTGGAGGACACGGCGAAGGCGATTCGGGAAGGGATGTTGGCCTTGATCAGGCCGGTGATCACGTCCACCGTGGGGCGCTGGGTGGCCACCACCATGTGGATGCCCGCCGCGCGGGCCAGCTGGGCCAGACGGATGATGCTTTCCTCCACGTCCTTCTTGCAGGCCAGCATCAGGTCGGCCAGCTCGTCGATGATGATAACGATGCGGGGCAGCTTTTCCTCGCCGGGCTCCAGCTTGGCGTTGTAGGCGGAGATCTCCCGCACATTTTTCAGCTGCATCTTATGGTAGCGGTCCAGCATTTCCGCCACGGCCCAGCTCAGCGCGCCAGCGGCCTTGTGGGGGTCGCTCACCACGGGGATCAGCAGATGGGGAATCACGTTGTAGCACTGCAGCTCCACCACTTTGGGATCGATCATGATCATGCGCACGTCTTCGGGGCTGGTGCGGTACAGAAGGCTGTTGATGATGGCGTTGATGCAGACGGATTTACCGCTGCCGGTCTGACCGGCAATCAGCAGGTGGGGCATCTTGGCAATGTCGCACAGCACCGGCTTGCCCGCGATGTCCCGGCCCAGCGCCACCGTCAGGGGCGACTTGGCGCTTTTCATTTCCGGGCTTAAGAGCACCTCAGCCAGCGAAACGGACTGAATTTCCCGGTTGGGCACCTCGATGCCGAACAGGTTGGTGCCGGGGATGGGGATCTCGATCCGAACGCCGCCGTTGGCCGCCAGATCCAGCGCGATATTGTCCGCAATGCTCATAATGCGCTTGACGTTCACACCGCTGGACAGAAGTCCCAGTTCAAACCGGGTCACGGCGGGGCCATGAGTGACTCGCTGCACCTTGGCGGGAATATTGAAGCTTTCCAGCGTTTTTTCCAGTCGGCCGGCGTTTTCGGTGTCCTGCGCCCGGGTGTCCTTGATCTCCCGCTGCTGCAGGTTCAAAAGCTCAATGGAGGGGTACACATAGGGCGTTTGCCGCCGGGGTTCGTCGTGAATTTCCGTCACCGGGGCAGTGCGGGTCACAGGGCCGGTCTGCTGGGCGATGGAGGTCGGGCGCTTGTAGGCTGCATCCCGATCCACGGGTTCCGCCGCAGCAGGGGCCGTTTTCACAGGCTGGGCCGCGGCAGCATCCAGCGTCCGGGAAGCCGCCGCAGGGGCGAAGGTCTGCATGGAAGCAGCAGACGCGCCGGGATTGGACGAAGCGGGCGCGAAGGTCTGGGAAGCCGCCACGGGCGCGAACGTTTGGGCCACCACGGGCGTAAAATTCTGGGCAGAAGCGGCGTTTTGCAAAGGCGCGGCAGGAGCGGCTGTTTCCTCCCACGGGGGCGTTTCCCCGCTGCGGGTGGCTTCCTCGTTCCCGGCCAATTCCGCGTCGATCTCCGCCTTTCGCTTGCGAATCTGTTCCAGCCGATCCAGCGCCCGCCGCTTGGAGGAAGACAGAATGACCGCGTCTCCTTCCGGCTCCTGCACAGGCTCCGGCTGTTCAGGCACGGTCTGGGCGGACGGATAGGACGGCGGCGCGCCGAAGGGGGAACGGTTCTGCGGGGTCTTGGCCTTCTTGCGGCCCTTGCGCCAAAGAGGCTCCGCATCGGCGGGCATGACGATCTCGTTATACATTTCCGGCTGCTGGGGCTGCTGCACCTGCTGCCACGGCTGAGGGCTCACCGGCGCGTAATAGGGCTGGCCGTTGGGGGCGTACATCAGCGTATATCCCGGAGGCACGGCCTGCTGAGCCGCCATCTGCGGCTGCTGATACATCTGCTGGGGCTGCTGGGGCTGATCGTCCAGCCGTTCCGCCTTCTGGGGCTTGCGCCGCCGCAGAAACGCGGGATAGTTCAGGCTGTTCTGCTCCTCGGCTGCCTGCTGCTGCGCTTGCCACTGCTGCTGGGCGTACTGCTCCTGCGCCTGCTGGGCTTCTCGTTTCTGCTTCCGTTCGCCGTTCTTTTCCTTGATGGTCTCGATCATCTGCAGGAAGTCGAAATGGGTCATCAGCAGCACACAGGCGATGCAGATCACCCCCAGCACCGCCACGCCAAAGGCCTTGCCCAGAAACGTCCAAGCGGGCCACGCCAGCAGCATCCCCAGCGCGCCGCCGAACACGCCGCTGCCGGAGGAAATTCGGTATCCGAAGCGGATCAGGTTCCAGTAGCCGTCCGCCTGTGCCAGCGGGGGGCTGTATTGGGTCTGATTGCACTGCACGCCATAGTCCATCAGCCCTTGCGTGCCGACGGAACTGAGCAGATTGAAAATGCCCAGCACCGCCAGAAATAACACCAGCATGGCGAAATAGCTGCGCTTTGGCACATTTTTCCCGGCAGTGAACATGCACAGCGCGCCGCCCCAGATGAGCAGCACGCTGATGCCGATGCACAGACTGCCGCCGAGTCCCTGCATCACCTGTTTGATCTTTTCAAAGGCCATGCCCTGCACGCCGCCCACTACGGCCAGCAGACTGACAACGCCCAAAATGCTCATAAAAACGCCGAGTCCGGCAAAAAGAGCCAGGGTACCCGGCTCATAAGCTTTTTGTTTTCCGTTTTGATTGGCCATGAATCGATGGTTCCTCCATGCTCAGCACAGTTGAATACAGACAAGAACGCCCGTTTCATCCGCGTACAGGCGCAGTTCATGTTCCCCGAAGCGGTAGACGTCGCAGTTTCCGGCGGAAAGCTGATAATCATAAGCCATGCTTTCCGTCATGACGATCACTTCCGCCGGTTTGCCCAAAGAGGACTGCCACTCCGTGCGGAGGCTCGTCCCCACCTTCAGGCCGTACAGAGAGCCCCGGCGAAGCTGAACGCCCCGAAGCTCCGAATGGTCATAGCCCGCCTGCATATCGTCGGAAATGAGATAAATATCCCGGAACAGTGGGTCTTCCATCAGAAAGTACCGTCCGCCGGGGAAAGCGTCTGGGGTGCGCACCAGCCGATATTGCTCCACGATCTCCGTCATGGACTGCCCCAGCGTCACCGGCAGCATGGGCAGCCTGCCCGCCGTCACCGCTGCGGCGACAGCGTTTTTCTGCTCGCTGGCGGTCATTTGAGCAGACCGCAGCCCCATTTTTGCCGGTAGGCTGTTCTCATCCGTAAGCCACAGGCCGTCCAGCTCGTCATAAAAGAACTGCACCGCTCCCGCCGCGCCGCTGGCAAAGGAAAGCTGACTGGCTGGGTAGTGAAAGGTGATCCCCCACTCGTCCATGGTGAAGGAATCCTTCGGCAGCGGGGTCACGTCCCGGTTGTCCATATATTCGGTCATTTCCCGGCCAAGGGAAGTCTCGGCCATGGCTTCCATCTGACGGACGGCTTCCGCCGAGTCGGAAAAGAGACGATCCAGCGTCAGCTTTTCGCCGTCGGAAAGATCGTAGGTCAGGGCCGTCTCGCTCTGTTCCCGGCGGCTTCCTGTCTGCTTTTCCTCCATGGTCAGCAGGGTGGAAAAGACCCATTCATTCCAAAAGCACTGGTAATCGGCCTGTACACTGCCGCCCGTCGTCAGCTTGACCAGCAGGGACGGGATATCGCCGGACTGCACTACGTCGTCGTTGATCTTCTTTTGCACCGACGGATCGGAGAGGCCGGAAAGCTGCGGATAGCAGACCTTGCTTTCTCCCATCGCCGCGGAAATCTCCTCTACCTTTACGGTCTCCGCCTCGCTAAAGGCCACTCCGGAAACCATCAAAAGAACCAGCAAAAGAGCTGTCAGCCTTGTACGCATCCTCCGTCCTCCCCCTTTCCCGATCGGTGTGAAAAAGTTTGCGAAACTATTTTACCTTAAAACGCATTCTGTTGCAAGTTTGTTACAAAATTTCTCCATTCCCGACACGATTTTCCTGTGCCAGCATGGGCTGCAGCTGCACGCCGCACAGGGCGGAAGCCAGCGTTTTCGGAATCTGCGCAAAATCCGCCACCAGCGAACGGGGCTTTTTCACCGGGTCGTCCTGACGGAAAGGAACAAAGTATACGCTGCGCCACGCCATCAGCCGTCCGATATTCTGGGCGGCAATGCCCAGCCCGTCATTGGTGGAGACGGCCAGCACCAGCGGGCGCTCATTGCGCAGGTGGCTCTTGGCCCCCAGCAGCACCGGCGTATCGTAAATTCCATTCACCAGCTTTGCCAGCGTATTGCCCGACGCGGGCGAAATCAGGTACAGATCGGTCATCTTCTTCGGGCCCAGCGGTTCCGCCGCCTGCAGGGTGTCGATGGGCTCATGGCCGGTAATGGACACCAGCCGCTCCCGCAGGTGCTCTGCGGTCATGAAGCGGGTGTCCAGTTCCCCGGCGTTATAGGACAAGATGGGCAGCACTTCGTAGCCGCGCCGGACCAGTTCTTCCATCTGGGCCAGATTTTTCTCGAAGGTACAGTAGGAGCCCGTCATGGCAAAGCCAACGGTGGTCTTTTTCATCGCGTCCGTCCCTCCGTTTCCTGTCGGAAAAAGTAGCGGCAGGCCGCTTCCAGCGCGTCCGCCGCCGCGTCCGGGGCGTATTTTCCGGGCAGCCCGGGCAGGTTTCTCTGCCGGAGTCCCAGCTTCCGCGCGTCCTCCGGGTCAAAGCCGCCGGGGGCGCTGGCCAGTTCCAGCAATACGCAGTCCTTGGGCAGCGCCGACAGCCGTTCCCGGTTCAGCAGCCGGGCGGGTACCGTGTTCAGCAGCAGCTTCGTCTCCCCCGCAAATCCGATAAATGCTTCGAAGGGACAGGCGCGCATCCCATCCGACCGAGCCAGCTGCCGGGCTTCTTCCCGACGGGCCAATACCGTAACGCGCGCGCCCAGCGCGTTCAGCCGGCGGGCGGTCTCCCGGCCAAACAGGCCGTAGCCCAGCACCATCACCGGCAGCCCTTCCAGCGTAGCGTCCGTCTCCCCCATAGCGTGAAAGACCGCCCCTTCGGCAGAGATGGCCGCGTTTCTTTCCGCAAAACCGGGCGCGTCCTGATATCGCCGCACCCGCAGCTCCCGGCGGCGCACCTCGTTCATCGCCGGGGTATCCTCCAGACCGCCGCCCGCCAGCACCAGCGTTCCCGGCGAAGCCTGCCGCAGCACGTTTTCCGGGTGGAGCGTCAGCCCCGTCAGCGTGGGGATCAGCCCGCCGCGGGCCGTCCACGGATAGGGCAGCAAAATCGCGTCCGCCTGTTCAGGCCGCGCCGTTTGTTCGTCCCCTTCCGAAAGTCCCAGTGTCTGCACCTGCCAACCATTTTGTTTCAACTTCTCCGCCAGCCGAAGGGCGCGCCTGTCGCCTCCGGCGATCAACCAGTTCCAGCTCAATGAAAACCGCCTCCTGCCATGATGCCTTACAGCATCCTATGCGGGAGGCGGTTTGAGGTTCGGTTTTAAGTGGGTTCAGGCACTCAGATGGCGTGTTCCGTTTCTTTTTCCAGCAGGACTTTTTCACCGCAGAGGGTCATTTCCACGGGCTGGCCTTCCAGCAGACGGACGATGGCCTTGCCGGGCTTCACGTCCAGCCGGATGACCCGGCCGCGGTACTGGAACTGGAAGCCGTAGCCCTTCCAGCAGTCGGGCAGGAAGGGATTCAGGCTCAGGCCGTTCACGGTGCGCATTCCCGCGAAGCCATGAGCCATCGACAGCCAGCTGCCGGCCATGCTGGTGATGTGCAGGCCGTCCACGGTGTCGTTGTTGATGTTGTCCAAGTCGAGGCGGGCGGTGCGCTGGTACATTTCCACGGCCTTCTCCCGGTAGCCCAGCTGGGCCGCCAGAATGCTGTGCACGCAGGGAGACAGGCTGCTCTCGTGCACGGTCATGGGCTCGTAGAAGTCGAAGTTGCGGCGAATGGTCTCCGTGTCGTACAGGTGATTGAGGAAATACAGGCCCTGCAACACGTCCGCCTGCTTGATGTAGCAGCTGCGGAGGATATGATCCCACGACCAGTGCTGGTTGATGGGCCGTTCCTCGGCGGGCAGCGCGGCGGCGGGCTCCAAGTCCTTGTCGAGGAAGGTGTCGTGCTGAACGAAAATGCCCAGTTCCTTGTCCTCGGGATAGTACATGCTTTCCACCACGTCTTGCATATGGGCCATTTCGTTGGGCGTGATGTTCAGCTCGGCCCGGCGGGCTTCCCCGGCCTTCTCGGCCTGTTCGAGGAAATAGGCGATGCTCCAGGCTGCGATGCGGTTGGTGTACCAGTTGTTGTTGACGTTGTTCTCGTACTCGTTGGGGCCGGTCACGCCGTGGATCATGTACTTGCCCTTCCGCTTGGAGAAGTGGCAACGGTCGGTGTAGAACCGGGCGATGCCGCACAGCACGTCCAGCCCTTCCTTCACGGGATATTCCTCGTCGCCGGTATAGGTGGCGTAGTCGAAAATGGCGTGAGCGATGGCGCCGTTGCGGTGGATCTCCTCGAAGGTGATCTCCCACTCGTTATGGCACTCGATGCCGGTAAAGGTCACCATGGGATACAGCGCGCCCTTGAGGCCCTGCTGCTTTGCGTTGAAATACGCGCCGTCCAGCTGCAGGTAGCGGTACAGAAGCAGCTGACGGGCCACGTCCTGACCGGCCACGGCCATGTAGACCGGCAGACAGTAGGCTTCGGTGTCCCAATAGGTCGCGCCGCCGTACTTTTCGCCGGTGAAGCCCTTGGGGCCGAT
>ERZ827423.2321-NODE-2321-length-15394-cov-3.896864_pt1 | contig 15394 bp, 10 predicted proteins | sample MGYA00519775_ERZ827423 | MGnify/ENA primary metagenome ERZ827423 (study PRJEB31778, sample SAMEA3449296) | human gut metagenome | biome: human gut; feature: human-associated habitat; material: faeces | place: United Kingdom | collected 2010/2012 ...
CGGCGTCTCGTCGCAGGCGTAGCCGAACATCATGCCCTGGTCGCCGGCGCCGTTGCTCAGCTCACTGTCAGAGCCCTCCTTGTTCTCCAGAGACTTGTCCACGCCCAGGGCGATGTCGGCGGACTGCTCGTCGATGTTGGTGATGATGCCGCAGGTGTCGCAGTCAAAGCCGTACTTGGCCCGGTCGTAGCCGATGTCCCGGATCACCTGCCGGGCGATCCTGGCGATGTCCACGTAGCAGGTGGTGCTGATCTCGCCCATGATGTGGACCAGGCCCGTGGAGACCGTGGTCTCGCAGGCCACGCGGCCGTTGGGATCCTGCTCCAGGATGGCGTCCAGCACCGCGTCGGAGATCTGGTCGCAGATCTTGTCGGGGTGTCCCTCCGTCACGGACTCGGAGGTAAAGAGATAATGTCTAGCCATGGTATCGTTCCTTTCTGTTCCATGCTCCAGCTCCCCATCAGGAGGCGAAAAAAATTACGCGTTTCGACGGTGAAACGCGCAACGGGACTCTTCTCTGTTCCTCATCTGTCGATCACCGCCGGATTTGGCACCTTGTCAGACACAGGTTGCCGTGGGTTCATCGGGCCGTTCCCTCCGCCACTCTTGATAAGGGATGATAAAATTGTCCCTATTATCTTATCAGGTTTTTTCCGTTTGTCAATATGGTTTTCCCGCTTTTGCGGGGAAATCCGCCATTTTGGCGAAAAAAAATATGCGGATGGCCCCCTGTTCAAAAATTATACATGACTTTTTCCCCCTGATCGGGTATAATGTCCTCCGGTATCTGTCAACATCTTCCTGGGAGGTTTTGATCTTGAGAAAACTGAACGCCGCGGTGGACCGGTTCGCATACAGCCATCCCCGCTTCGGCATCCCGAACCTGATGAAGTTCCTGGTGGGGATCATGGCCGTGGTATTCGTGCTGGACCTGTTCTCCAACGACTATGCCAGCTATATGCTGTATTTCGACGCCCGCCTGATCCTCCAGGGGGAGCTGTGGCGGCTGGTCACCTGGATGTTCCTGCCCACCAACGGATCCCTGTTCTGGATCTTCATCAGCCTGTCCTTCTACTACTTCATCGGTACCTCCATCGAGGCGTACTGGGGCACCGCCAAATTCACGCTGTTCTATCTGGCCTCTGCCCTGCTGATGGTGATTTTCGGCATGGTCAGCGTCCTGTGGAGCCCCTTCCCCATCGTCAGCAGCTGGAATCTCAACCAGATCCTGTTCCTGGCCTTCGCCACCCTGTATCCGGACGCGCTGATCCGCGTCTATCTGATCCTGCCGGTGAAGGCCAAGTGGCTGGCGGTGCTGTACGTAGTGCTGACGGTCTACGATCTGCTCCGCTCCGGCCTGTGGGGCACCCTGTTCACCCTGCCCCAGCTGCTGGCCGTGTGGCTGGTATATCTGGTGTTCTTCTGGGACAAGATCGCGGATCTGCTGGCGGAGTTCGGCTTCGCCGTCCGGCACCACAACTCCCAGCAGACCATCCACTTCAAGTCCGCGGTGAAGCAGCAGCGGAAGCGCGCCCAGCAGCAGGGCTACCGCCACAAGTGCGAGGTCTGCGGTCGCACGGACGCCGACTACCCGGACCTGCAGTTCCGGTACTGCTCCAAGTGCGCGGGGTACCACTGCTTCTGTGAGGACCACATCTTCAACCATACCCACTTCACCTCGTAATCTTCCGCCTCCGCCCGGTTTCGGGCGGAGGCGCCAGCTTGCTGAACTGAGTTCAGCAAGCTGGCGGCGTTCTTCAGAACTTCAAAAAGTTCTGAAGAACGGTTGATCGAAAACGAAAGACACCCTTCCTGGGTTTCTTTCGTAACTATCTTCCTTCCCGTCTTACAGGTGCTCCCCTCTTGCACAGGTATTCCGCCTCCGCCCGGTTTCGGGCGGAGGCGCTTTTTTTCGCGGGGGCGGAGATTTCTCTTCCTTCCCGTCTTTAAATGCGGTATACTGGAAAAAACGACAGTGAATCAGAAGGGAGACGGCACCTATGGACCGACAGACGGGGACCCCCCTGCAGCTCCAGGCGGCGGAGGCCTTTGGGGCCCAGGACTTTCTTCAGCGGCTGAACATGAGCCGCGCCGACGCGGAGCGGCTCTTCAGCGGCGCGGACTGGGGCCGGCTCCTGGGGGACTTCGTGCCCGTCCGGCGCCGGATCTCCTGCGCCGATGCCCTGGCGGCCTTCCGCCCCCTGCTGGAGCGAATCGCCCCGGAGCCGGCGGAGGGATGGCTGCCCTATGTCTATCAGGTGGCCCGCTCCCTGCTGTATCCGGCGGCGGACCCCGGCCACACCGCCGCCCAGCGGGACGGCGCCCTGTGTGTGCTCCAGTTCCTCCAGGTGCTCCTGGATGAGGAGCGGGCCAGTCTGCCCTTCGACTTCTGGCTGGATTTCGACTTCTGCACCGAGGAGGAGCTGCGCCGCAGCGGCGTGGCGGAGGAGTACCGCCTCTTCCGCCGCCGCTTCCGGGCGGAGTACATCTATGAGATGCTGCGGCTGAGCCGGGAGGTGACCCCCTTCCGCACCCTGGACCACATCGCCGGCGTCCACTATGTGGCCATGCGGGTGGCCCGGGCCTTTTCCGCCTCCGGCGGGCTCATCGACCTGGGGCTGATCTCCGGCGCCGCCCTGGGCCACGATCTGGGCAAGTTCGGCTGCAAGCCCGGGGAGCGGGTGCCCTATCTCCACTACTACTACACCGACCAGTGGTTCACCCGCCGGGGGCTCACCGCCCTGGGCCATATCGCCGCCAACCACTCTGTCTGGGACCTGGAGATCGAGAACCTGTCCTCGGAGTCCCTGACGCTGGTGTACGCGGACTTCCGGGTGAAGCAGACCTATGACGCCCAGCGCCGGGAGATCCCCTGCCTCTACTCCCTGCAGGAGGCCTTTGACGTCATTCTCAGCAAGCTGGACAACGTGGACGACGCCAAGCGGCTGCGGTATCAGTACGTCTATGCCAAGCTGCGGGACTTTGAGGACTATCTCATCTCCTTCGGCGTGGATACCACTCTCCGCACCGCCGGCGGGCCGCCGGTGCCCATGAAGAACGCCGCCCTGCTGACCGCGGAGGAGGTAGTGGCCGCCCTGCGGCGCACCGCCGTGGACCACAACATCCGCCTGATGCACCGGCTGGGCCACGAGCAGCTCTTCGGCAACACCCTGGAGGCCGCCCGGGGAGAGAAGAACCCCGCCCGGCTCCAGGCCTATGTCTCCATTTTCGAGGAGTATTTCACCTACTGGAACGCCTCCCAGAAGCAGCAGACCCTGGACTTCCTCTATGAGCTGCTGCTGATCCCGGACGGCGACATCCGCCGCCGGGCCGCCGCCCTCATCGGCCGCATCCTGGCGGCCTTCCGGCTGGGGTATCAGAAGGAGCCTCCGGCGGACGCCCCGCCGGACCCGGAGGAGGATCTGCCCTTCCAGCTGTGGGCGGAATATCTGGAGAAGCTCATCGACCCGGACCGGCGGCTGACGCCCCGGCAGATCAGTATGATCCGCTATCAGGCCAAGACCGCCGTGGACGCCCTGCTGATGAACTGCTCCGACGCCGACGCCCCCCGCTTTGCCCGGGAGCTGTTCCGCCACTACCGCCGGCCGGAGCTGGTGGACGCGGATGCCGCCTTCGCCCTGCTGGACACGGTGCTGAGTTTGCCGCTGGACCGGGTGTCACCAGAGGATCTGCACCTGCTGACCGGCTTTTCCATCTGGTGGCTGGAGCGGGGCGGACTGTCCCAGAAGGCCGCCGCCCTGCGGCTGTTCCGCCATCTGCTGACCGCTCTGGACCCCGACGGGCGGGACGCCGGGGCCATCACCGCCGCCGTGGAGGCGGCGGACTGCCAGGACGCCACGCCGCTGCTGTTCCTCCAGGCACGGCTGGGGGCCCAGCTGGGGCTGGACGTCTCCCGTCAGCGGGCCCGGCTGGATCAGCCGGAGGCGGTGAGCAACGTGTTCCTGGACAACCTGAAATCCGCCACCCCCTGGGTGCTGAAGGCCGTGGGGGTGGAATACCTGCTGGACCAGGTGGAGCAGGGAGACCACGCCAACGTGCTCCACATCGCCACCCACTTCTCCAACCTGATGAAGGTCAGCGAGAACATCGTGGTCCGCCGGATGGCGGGCACCTCCCTGCTGGCCGTGGCCCCGGTGCTGACGCCGGACCGCCGGAACGAGGTGGCGGTGGAGCTGTCCAAGGTCCTGGAGACGGGGCAGACGGAGATCTCCCAGTACATCCCGGTGTACCTGGGGCAGTTCGCCCTGTGGCTGACGCCCCGGGAGCTGGACGAGATCATCGACCAGATGCAGCTGCTCCTCTCCTTCTCCAACACGGTGATCGTGGCCGCCGCCCTGGCCACCGTGGGCTCCATGCTGGAACACTACGCCGTCTACGCCGGGCGGTTCGGGGAGTCCCGGGAGGTCCTGCACAGCCGGTGGAAGCGGCTGGCGGGCCTGCTGCTGAAGGGGCTGGCCTCCTACCGCCAGAGCGTCCGGCAGGAGGCGCTGCAGATTCTGGGAGAGCGGATCTTCGGCTCCCAGGTCCTCTCCTACGAGGGCAAGGCCGCCCTCTTCACCCTGATGGCCAAGAAGATCCTCTTCCTGCTGGGGGAGCAGCCTGAGCAGGAGCTGAGCTTCTTCTACACCGCCGCGGCCCTCTCCCACATCTACCGCTTCATCGTCTCCTACCGGATCGAGAGCGGGGACTTCCCCTTCTACACCCCGGACAAAGTGGCCTTTTTCCCCGGCACCTTCGACCCCTTCTCCCTGAGCCACAAGGGCATCGTCCAGGAGATCCGGGACCTGGGACTGGAGGTGTATCTGGCCATCGACGAGTTCTCCTGGTCCAAGAAGGCCCAGCCCTCTCTGGTTCGGCGGCAGATCGTCAGCATGTCCGTGGCGGACGAGTTCGACGTGTACCTCTTCCCCCACGACATCCCGGTGAATCTGGCCACGCCGGAGGACCTGGACCGGCTGCGGGCCGTCTTTGCCGGCCGGGAGCTGTACCTGGCGGTGGGGTCCGACGTGGTGGCCAACGCCTCCTCCTACCGGGCGGCGCCGTCGCCCGGCTCCGTCCACTCCCTGAACCACATCGTCTTTCGCCGCTCCAGCGACGCGGAGGGCCACGAGATCGACGCGGACCTCGGCTGCATCACCGGCCGCGTCATCCAGCTGCACCTGCCCACCCATCTGGAGGACATCAGCTCCACCCGCATCCGGGAGAACATCGACCTGGGGCGGGACATCTCCAGCCTCATCGACCCGGTGGTCCAGGACTTTATCTACCGCAACAGCCTCTATCTCCGGGAGCCTCAGTACAAGCAGATCCTCCGGGCGGGGGATCTGGAGTTCTCCCTGGTCTCCCAGCCGGACCGGCGCCTGTGGGAGGAGCTGACGGAGGTGCTGCTCCAGGACCAGGGGCAGCTGCCCCAGCTGGACCCCCGGGACGGCGTCTGCATCCTGCGGGACGTGGGCGCCCGGCCCCGGGTGCTGGGCTTTCTGACCCTGCGGACGGTGAACTCCGGCGGGCTGTACGAGGCCCTGGGAGACGCCGCCCTGGCGGACTACGTCCGCAAGCACACGGCGGGCCGGATCCAGCTCCTCACCGGATTGTACATGGTCCGCAGCCCCGGCGGGAATTATGATGTGGGACAGCTGCTGATGACCGAGGCCCTCTCCCGCTCCATGGGGGAGGACTGCGGCTATGCCGTGTGGTACGCCCCCGCCTCCGGCGCCGTGCTGGACCTGCTGGAGCGGCAGGGCTTTGTCCGGGCGGAGCTGCCCAGCCCGCAGCCGCTGCTGCTGGTGGATATGCGCTCCCCCTCCGTGCTGCTGCAGAACATCCCCACCACCCTGAAGGAGCCCTTCTCCTCCGATCCGGCGGTGCTGGCGGCTGTGCGGACCGCCCACTGCCGGATGCAGCGGGCCCTCACCGGGATGTATCCCGGGTCTTTGATCCTGTCGCTGAACGCGGAGGTCATCTACCACCGGCTGGTGCGGAAGATCGTGGACCGCAACGGCGTCAGCCCGGAGCCCACGGTGCCCCGGGTGCTGGGGCCCAAGATGTGCGTGCCCTTCGGCAAGATCCTCCGGGGCAACGCCATCCCCAACACCGTCACCAAGACCATCCACACCGACAAGGTGTTCGCCCAGGACCTGCGGTCCTTCGCCATCGAGAGCTTCCCCGGCTATGCCCCGCTGGAGAGCCAGATCCGCACCATCCGCTCCTTCCGCCGGCCGGTGATTCTGGTGGACGACCTGCTCCACTCCGGCAACCGCATCAACGCCCTGGACCCCCTGTTCCGGCAGGAGGACGTGGTGATCGACCAGGTGCTGGTGGGCCTGCTGTCCGGCCGGGGCCGGGATCTGATGGCCGCCAAGGGCCGCAGCGTGGACTGCGTCTACTTCGTCCCCAATCTCCGGGCCTGGTTTGTGGAGTCCACCATGTACCCCTTCATCGGCGGCGACACCGTGGGCCACGACGAGCCCTCCGTCCCGGGGCTGACGCCGGCGGTGAATCTGATCCTGCCCTACGCCTTCCCCCGGTTTTACAAGGACTGCGGCCGGGAGGCGGTGTTCCGCTTCTCCCGCGCCTGCCTGGAAAACGCCCGGGACATCCTGCTGGCCCTGGAGACCACCTTCCGGGAGCGGTACGCCCGCAACCTGACCCTCTCCCGCCTCAGCGAGGCGGTGATCCTGCCCCTCTCCCCGGACAAGGGCAGCTGCCTGCACTACGACCCCAGCCTGCCCGCCTCCGTGTTTTTGCAGAACGACCTGAAGATGCTGCTGCGGATGCGCAACGTGCTGGAATGACGGACCGGCCCCCGGCGCCGGATGAAAGGAGCATCCCCTGATGTACTACTACCGCTATGGGGAGACGGTGTTCGCCTCCCTGCTGCCGGACCTGCCCCTGGAGGCGGCGGACCGCCCCTCGGCGGGAACGCCCAGCCTCTTCCTCATCGACCGGGATCCGGTCGCCGGCCGGTCCTCCTTCTGCGTCTCAGACCCCCGACAGCTCACCGCCAAGGCGGAGGACGTCTCCTGGCTGGACCCCTCCCGGATGGGCGTGGCGGCCCCCGCCCTGCCCAAGCGCATCCAGCGCACCATCGACGCCCGGCTGCTGCGGGCGGTCAACATCCGCCACCCCCGCTGGGCGGACTTCGCCGCGGCGCCGGGCATCCAGCCGCCGGGCCGGCGGCGGATCAACCTGCTGGCGGTGGGGGACGTGGGCGGCACCCTGCTGACGGCCCTGAAGCTGCTGGGGGGTGACTGCATCGAGAGCATCGGCATCTGCGACCTGAATCAGAAGGCCGTCGCCCGCTGGATGGCGGAGATGGGGCAGGTGTCCTGGCCCTGGGACTATGACGCCCTGCCGGAGGTGGAGCCGGTGGCGGCTGAGGACCTGTTCCGCTGCGACGTGTTCCTCTTCGCCGCCACCCGGGGCGTGCCTCCGGTGGGGGGCGGCGTCCGGGATGTGCGGATGGCCCAGTTCAGCGCCAACCGCCCCCTGGTGGAGCAGTATGCCCGCCAGGCCCGGCAGGCGGGGTTCCGGGGGCTCTTCATCGTGCTGTCAGACCCGGTGGACCCCCTGTGCAAGGCGGCGTATCTGGCCTCCAACCAGGGACCGGACGGCCAGTGGGACGGCCTGGGGCTCCGGGCGGAGCAGATCCAGGGCTTCGGCCTGGGGGTGATGAACGCCCGGGCGGCCTACTTTGCCAAGCAGGACCCCCGGTTCCGCAGCTTCCTCACCGACGGCCGCAGCTACGGCCCCCACGGCCAGGGGCTGGTGATCGCCAACTCCCTCACCCACTATGACGACGGCCTGTCACGGGAACTGACGGACCTGGTGACCACCGCCAACCTGCGGATCCGGGAGCTGGGGTTCAAGCCCTATGTGGCCCCTGCCATCTCCTCCGGCGCCATGCAGCTGCTGCTGACGCTGCGGCGGGGCTGGCACTGCAGCTCCGTGGCCCTGGGGGACGTGTGGTTCGGCGTCCGCAACCGGCTGACCGCCGCCGGGCTGGAGATCGAGACCGCCTCCCTGCCCACGCCGCTGTTTGACCGGCTGCGGGAGACCCAGGCCCTGCTGCGGGAGATCATCTGAAAAGGAGATGGCCGCCATGGCTGAACAACTCACCGTGCTCCTTCCCGGCGGAGAGGCCTCGCCCCGGTGCGCCCAGGTGCTGGAGGCCGCCCTGGCGGGGCGGCGGGCGGAGGTCCTGCCCCGGCTGGAAAAGCCCCTCCACGGGCGGCGGCTGCTGTTTGCCGTCTCTCTGGACGCGGGCGGCGTGAACCACGGCTTTTCCGACCTGCTGGCCGCTCTTCGGACCCGCCCCGGGTGTCTGGACGGCTGCGTGGGGGGCGTGCTGGTGGACGCCCCCGGGGACCTGTACACCAAGGCGGCGGGCCGGGACCTGGTGCTGGCGGCCAATCTGGCCGGATGCGCCTTTGTGGGCCGCCCCCTGGCGGAGGGCACCGGCAGCCTGCGGAACTTCACCGTCCAGGCCCGGAACGCCGGCTGTTCCCTGGAGGAGGCCTACCGCCTGGCGGCGGCGGATCTGGCGGAGCGGGTGCTGACCTTCTCCCCGCCCCGGCTGGCGCGGCCCAGACTGCTGGTGCTCCACGCCTCCAGCCGGGAGACCTCCAACACCCTGGCCCTGTGGGGGCTGGTGCGGGACCACCTGGGGGACCGGTGCGAACTCCGGGAGATCGGCCTGCGGAACGGCACCCTGGAGGACTGCGCCGGCTGTCCCTACACCGCCTGCCTCCACTACGGGGAGCGGGGCGGCTGCTTTTACGGCGGCGTCATGGTGCAGGAGGTCTACCCCGCCATCCGGGAGGCGGACGCAGTGGTGTTGCTGTGCCCCAACTACAACGACGCCCTGTCCGCCAACCTGACGGCGGCCATCAACCGGCTGACGGCCCTGTACCGCACCACCTCCTTCGCGGACAAGGCGGTATTCGCCATCGTGGTGTCCGGCTACTCCGGCGGGGACATCGTGGCAAGTCAGGTGGCGGGGGCCATGGGGATGAACAAGGGCTTCTGGCTGCCGGGGCGCTTCTGTATGCTGGAGACCGCCAACGACAAGGGCGAGGCCCTGGCCCTGCCGGGGATCAGGCGGAGGGCGGAGGCGTTTGCGGAGAATATGTTATGTCAACTATTGTCATTGTCAAACCAGATCTCTTGAAAGCAAAACCGCACGCGACTGCGTGCGGTTTTGCTGTTTCCGGAATGACCATCAAAAATACGAATGTGTACCCTGCATGATCTGAAACTCTGTTACCACGTCTCCGCCCCTGTCGTAGGCGGTGATCCAGGCCTGGCGGAAGGTGTCGTCGGGCCAGTCGTCGATCACGTCCTCTACCAGAAAGTAGCGGCCCTCTTCCCGTGCGATGAAGTCCTCTGGCTCCACCGGGAGATTAGCCGTCTCCTCCCAGGTCTCTGCGGTCCCGGCATACCCGACTGCCCGGACGCTGACTTCCACCCGGACGATCTCCGGGTCATCCACCCGACCATAGTAGCAGCAGACGGTCTCCTGCCGTCCGTCCCCGTTCATGGTCATCTCCCCGGCGTAGAGGGGTGATTCCTCCGTGCAGTCCAGCGTCCACCCAAAGCCTTCCATCCAACCATAGATGGTGAGATAGGTGTCCGCGATGGTAACGGCCTTCTCACTGCCCCGGAGATACACCAGATGGGTCCTGTGGACCTCCGGCGTCCAGATCCGGGCCAGGGTTGCCCCGTGGGGTGCCCCCTGCCGCTCCTCGATGTCCCGGATGCTCTGAACCGGGAACAGGTACCCCAGGTGCATCACGTGGTTTACCGCCAGCAGGAGCAGCAGGAAAACGACAATCCGCCGGATCACCCGCCGGTGCCGGGTGGGCAGTTTCTCCCGCTTGGGGGCGACCTTTTCCTTACTTTTGGTCCCGGCCATCATGTCCCATCTCCTTCCGGCAGAGGGATTTTCACGGCGATATGCTCACCGAGGCGGTCATAGCGGAGGGTGATGTAGGTATCCCCCTCCTGAATGGGCAGATAATCCAGGGAGTAGACCGCGCCATGGTCGCTCCTTCCACTGCCTCCCAGCCCTGTGTACTCCGGTGTAACACCCCGCTGGTCCTCCAGAACCACATTGCGCAGCAGCTCCCCGGACACCACTCCGCCGGGAATCCGGTCATAGGCCGCCATTGCCACCTCCGCCGCATAGACACCCTTCCTGGTCCCAATGGACACCTGGTAAATATGCAGCACATCGTTGCCAATGGGGATGCGGATGTCCGGGCGGCTGACATCATCGGCGGAATAATTTGCGGTCAGTTCTTCCGGCAGGATGCGGGCCCGGACGCTGTCATAGAAGTTGTCCAAAAAACCCACTCCCAGCAGGGCCTGGACGCACAGCACCACCGTCAGCAGTACCGCTGCCCGGCTCAGCAGCACCCAGCCCCAACCGGTGTACTGCCGGTTCAGCTCCCGGCCCACCTCTGCCGGGTCGCCCATGGCGGCCAGAGTGCGCGCCTCCGCCTCCTGCTCGTCGTACCCCAGCTCCCGCAGGGATTCCATGTGGTCCTCCATGTGGCCGTCCAGCTCCTGCCGGATGCTCTCCCGCTCGTCATAGGTCACGCGGCGCAGGGATGCGAGCACCTGCTCCGTATACTGCCGCCTGTCCATGTCACGCCAGCCCCAGCGCCGGACAGGCCCGCAGCACCGCGTTCACCGCGCCGGAGTAGGTCTGCCAGGCCTGGGCCTCCTCCTTCAGGGCCGCCGCCCCCCGGCGGGTGAGGTGGTAGTATTTCCGCATCCGGCCGGTGGGCGCCTCCTGCTGGTACGCCTCCACCAGCCCCTCCCGCTCCAGGCCGTGGAGCACCGGGTACAGCGTCCCCTCCTTCATCTCAAAGGTGTGGTCGGACCGGCGGGCCAGCTCCACGATCATCTGGTAGCCGTACATATCCTCCCCCGCCAGCAGGGACAGCACCAGCAGCTGGGCGTGGTCCATGGTCTGCTTCTTTGCCATAGGGCACCTCCTGAAACGCAGATATACCTAGAGTTACTATGCTTTTAGTATACATAGTAACTCTAGGTAAGTCAAGAAAGCAAAACGCACGGGAAATCCCCGTGCGTTTTGTCTATTTTTCCACAGCGGCCAGCCCCAGCACCGCCAGCCCGTGGCTGCTGAGATAGCCCGCGATCTGATCGTAGTCCAGATGATAAATCTGGGCCCCGGCGGCATAGGCCGCCAGCTCATAGGGGGAGAAGCCCACTGTCATCCCCGTCTCGTCAAAGGAGACGGCGTAGCTGCTCCAACCGGCCAGGATCTCCTCATAGTTGCTCCAAAAGAAGTCCTCCGGCGTCATGTCGTAAGACGCCGCCGTCTCCTGACTCTGGCGGATCAGCTCCTCCGTCACCGCCTGGGAAAACGCCTGTCCATCGGCCGCCAGAAGCTCCGGCGTGAAGAACTGGCCGGTGCCCAGGTCAAAGTTCCAGGCCAGCAGCACGGTGTTGGGATGAGCGCCGCCCATGTAGCTGTAATACTCCGCCCGGACACTGACCAGCTGTTTGGTCTGATAGACCGAGCAGTTCAGCTCCAACGCGTAAGGCGTCCACGCCCCGGCGGCCTCGCCGGCCTCTGCCTGGGAAGCCTGGGCCTCCTCCGCCCAGTCGGCCACTTCGTCGAAATTGTCCGACGCGGCCCAGGACTGGAACTGTCCGTTGAAGGTCTCCGCTGCGGCCAGGGCCGCCGTCTCCGCCGGCGTCGAGGCCGCTGTCACCGCGGTGCCGTCCTGCCGCTTTACGGTCATCATCGGCAGATGATAGGACCGATTGACCAGCACCGTGCCGTCCTCTGCCTGGGCGCTGTTCTCCAGCGTCTCCAGCGTCACGGTGTAAGTCAGCTGCTCCGGCGCCGCCTGGGCGAAGGTAGACGTACCCACCATGGTGTCCGGCAGAGCGGTCTCCTCCTGGGGCGCGGTCTCCGCCGACGGGTCTGTCTCCGCCGGCGGGTCCGCCGCCTCCGGAGCGCCGGAGGCGCAGGCTGTCAGCGTACACAGCAGCAATAGCAGGGGGATCATCCGTTTCATCAGGGGTTGCTCCTTTCCTCAGCAGGGCGCAGGCCCTCCTAAGATCACGGGACCTTCCCGCCACTCGGCGCCGCCGGAGGCGGCTTCCAGGCGGGGATACGCCAGGGTATACAGGTCCGTGGCCCGGACCTCAAATGCAAAGATGTGCCGGGCCTCCGGGCCCAGCCGGCGGACCTGGGCCGGCTTGGTCAGCACCGGAACCCGGGCCGTCTCCCGCATCCGGGAGAGCAGGCGGCAGCCGGCTTCATTGGCCGCCAGCACCCGCAGATAGGGCACCCGCTCCGGCACGTCCGCCGGTGTCAGACCCAGATAGGCCCACAGCACCATCCGCCGCAGGCGGGCCATGGCGTACCGCTTGGTCTTGGCGGCGGCCAACAGGGATTGCAGATCGGCGGCGGTGCGGGCGGCGTCGTACAGCCGGTTCCACAGGCCCTCCTTTCCCCCGTCCAGGGCGGCGAAATCCGCCGCCGTCATGGACCGGAGCCGGGCCAGGATGGCCCGCTCACTGTTCTCCCAGAACACCGGGGCCCGGCCGGCGGCCTCCTCGGCCGCGTAGGCCCGGGCCATGGCCGGGGGCAGCAGGGCCAGGGCCTCCTCCCGTCTCCCCTGCCGCAGCAGCTGCCGGAGGCCGGAGGCGGAGGGATGGGCGTCCGGCGCCAGGGCGCCGTCGTGGGCGCTGCCCTCCCGCCGGATGGTCACCGGCCGGATGGGAGCCCGCTGCCTCAGCAGGGCCTTGCAGTATTCAATGCCCAGAATGTTGTTTGGGGACGCCAGCAGGGCGGCGTCCCCCGGAGAGACCAAGCCGGCCAGGGCCCGCTGGCGGGCGGCGGCAAAGCCCACCGCCCCCGGCAGCTCCCGCCGGAGCCGGGCCTGAAATTCCGAGGTCAGCAGCGCGGCGGCCGCCCGCTCCAGAGCGGGGGCGTCCCCGCACTCACTGCCGAACAGCAGGTGGTCCACCACCCCCGTGGCCGCCAGCACCTGGACGCCGCCGGCGGCAAAGCCCTCCGCCGAGGACACCGCCCAGGGCAGGGGCAGCTCCAGCACCAGGTCCGCGCCGCTCTCCACGGCAGCCCGGGCCCGCGCGTGCTTGCGCAGCAGGGCGAAGTCCCCCCTCTGCACGAAGTTCCCGCTCATCACGCAGACCATGGCCGTGTCCGGCCCCAGCAGGGCCCGGCCGGCCTCCAGCAGGCGCAGGTGTCCGCTGTGGAGGGGATTGTATTCTACAATTATACCGGCGGCTCCCACGGATTTCCCCCCTTCCCAGTGACAAAAAAGTTACAGTCTGGTGTCAATCCCGTGAAATTTCTGTCAATTTTTCCGTCTTTCCGCTTTGGGAGCATCATTATACCACGGTTTCCTCCCCGCGTCCAGCCGTCCCCCGCGGCGGGGCCGTCCTGTCCGTCCTACCGGAACACCCCCCGGCAAAAAAGCGCCGGTTCGTGGAAAATTGCGGTTGTAACCTGGAAAAACTCTGGTATAATGAGAATGTATTGGGTCCTGCCCCCGGAGGGGCGGGCCCGCTTCCGCCAGGCCTCCGCCTGGAATCCATACGATACCGGAGCTGTCCCCCGGACAGCCCCCAAAAAGAGGAGACGGTAAACATGAACATTCTGGTTATCAACGCTGGCAGCTCTTCCCTGAAGTATCAGCTGCTGAATCCCGAGACCGGTGCCCTGCTGGCCAAGGGCCTGTGCGAGCGCATCGGCATCGACGGCAAGTTCACCTACAAGCCCCAGGTGGAGGGCAAGAAGGTGCTGGACGCCATCGACGTGGCCATGCCCACCCACTCCGAGGCCATCCAGGCCGTGCTGGATGCCCTGGTGGACAAGGACAACGGCGTCATCAGCTCCATGAAGGAGATCGACGCGGTGGGCCACCGGGTGGTCCACGGCGGCGAGGCCTTCAACAAGTCCGTCCTGATCACCGACGAGGTCATGAAGGCCCTGGAGGACTGCATCCCCCTGGCCCCCCTCCACAACCCCGCCAACATCACCGGCATCAACGCCTGCACCGCCGTCATGGGCAAGGACGTGCCCCAGGTGGCCGTGTTCGACACCGCCTTCCATCAGACCATGCCCGCCAAGGCCTTCATGTACGCCCTGCCCTACGAGTACTATGAGAAGGACAAGGTCCGCCGCTACGGCTTCCACGGCACTTCCCACAAGTATGTCTCCGGCCGTGCCGCCGCCATGCTGGGCAAGCCCATCGAGGAGCTGAAGCTGATCTCCTGCCACCTGGGCAACGGCTCCTCCGTCACCGCCATCGACGGCGGCAAGAGCGTGGACACCTCCATGGGCTTCACCCCCCTGGCCGGCCTGCCCATGGGCACCCGCTCCGGCGATCTGGACGCCGGCATCCTCCAGTACCTGATGAACAAGTACAACATGAACATCGACGAGATGCTGAACGTCCTCAACAAGAAGTCCGGCGTCCAGGGCGTGTCCGGCGTCTCCTCCGACTTCCGGGATCTGGAGAGCGCCGCCGCCCAGGGCAATGAGAAGGCCGCCCTGGCCCGGGACAAGTTCGCCTATGAGGTGAAGAAGTACGTGGGCGCCTATGCCGCCGCCAAGGAGCTCGACATGTTGGCATGCGTGGGTGGTGAGCTGGCCCAGCTTATGGCCGATGCCGCGCGCATGATGGGTATGGACGAGGACCGCATCCAGGTGTTCTCCGATTATCAGCAGGTGCTCGACCGCATGGGCGGCGCGCTTGAAAAACATGATGTTGTACTGGTCAAGGGTTCCCGCTTTGTTGAGCTCGACCGCTTTGTGGAAGGTGTGTGCTAGCCCATGTTCGGCAATCCCTCGTATCCAACGTATCAGGCTTTTTTGGGGCTTGGCATCGCCGCTGCCATTGCGCTGCTGCTCATGCCGTGGTGGATCAAGCTGCTGAAGGTCGAGGGTATCGGCCAGCAGGTTCGTGCCGACGGCCCCAAGCGTCATTTGGTTAAGCAGGGAACGCCCACCATGGGTGGCGTTGTCATCCTCGTCGCGATCTCGCTGACCTGCCTGCTGATGGGCAAGCTCACCACCGAGCTCGTGCTCGTGCTGCTCGCCACGCTGGCGACCGGCGTGCTGGGCCTGATCGACGACCTGACCTCCGTTACGCATGGGCGCTCGCTCGGTCTGACGCCCCATGCCAAGATGATCGGCCTAACCATTATCTGTGTCACCTTTACGGTACTTGCCGTTAACTGGTGCGGCGTCGCCCCCGAGATTCGTTTTCCCGGCGGCCTGACGATTGACCTCGGTGTTCTTTCGACCACTATCTGCGGCCTTTCGTTCCCGTGGCTCTACATTGTCTTTTGCTGGCTGATGATC
>ERZ827423.2322-NODE-2322-length-15384-cov-36.491030_pt1 | contig 15384 bp, 18 predicted proteins | sample MGYA00519775_ERZ827423 | MGnify/ENA primary metagenome ERZ827423 (study PRJEB31778, sample SAMEA3449296) | human gut metagenome | biome: human gut; feature: human-associated habitat; material: faeces | place: United Kingdom | collected 2010/2012 ...
TGGATGAAAAGCTGGCGGCGCTGGGGCAGACGCAGGAGGACTATCTTCCTTCGGAAATCGAAAAATTCAAGGACGCCACGGGCTATGAGGAATTTCTTGACTTCGATCCTGCGGAGATCAAGGCAGCTTTGAATGACCCGACTAAATCCCGCGTGGATGAAATGCTGGCCGCTGCGGAAAGAGCGGAACGGGAGTATGCGGCAGAGGCAGCCGCCTATGTGCAGACGCCCGCCGACATTGCGGAGCAGGCGCAGGCTGTTCAGGGCGATACCTTCTCCATCTACCAACTGAAACCGGGGGATGCCACACGGGATTACCGCTTTGAGCCACTGGACGCCATCCGCAGCAACGGCCTTTCCGTGAAGCCGGAGAACTATGAACTGGTCTACACCGCCCCGCTAACAGAGCGGGACAGTTTGGAAAGTATCTATACCCGCTTTAACATCGACCACCCGGCAGACTTCAAGGGTCACTCTCTGTCTGTGTCCGATATTGTGGTGCTGCATCAGGACGGAAAGGACACCGCTCATTACTGCGACCGCTTTGGCTTTTCTCAGGTGCCGGAGTTTTTGCAGCCGGAACGAGCAGCGGAGGTCACGATCCCCACACCGGACCAGAGGGCAACGCAGGAGCGGATCAGTACGCCCAGAGGCAGCTTTTGTGTGACCAATATGACGCGGGAGCAGATGAAGGCGGCGGGATATGGGGTTCATCATCAGTCTGACGATGGGAAATATCTCATCATGGGCAACGGCACACGGGCTTTTGCTGTCCTCGCGCAGCAGCCAGAGCAGTACAATCCCCTCCGCACGGCGGAAATGACGCTGGAGGATGACTACGGCATGATCGACGGCGTGATCAACAACGGCAGACGCGGCGAGGAATTGGAAAAAGCCCAGGAGTACGCAGAGCGGACAACGCCGGAGAAGCCTTCCATCCGTGAGCGGTTGGAGGACGCAAAACGGGAGTGTGCCGAGCACAAGCCCCCGGAGGGCAAGAAGCCCGGTCGTGATGTGCCGGGGCATGACTGTCTATGAGCCGAAGCAAGAAATGGCGGCTGGAATGGGCGTTCTTCCTGGGTGAGAACGGCAGGCGGCAGTATAACCACACCTGCCGGAAATGCGCCCACGGCTGCAAGCAGAGCTTTCGGGTATGCCTGATGGCTTGCCCGCATTACAGCTCCAAACGGTCTAAAATCTGTGAGGATAAGGGTGCGAAAACCGCAGAATAAGTCCCTGTATCCGCATTTTCAAAGGTAGCCTTTATGATTTCCCCTGTGCCAGATTGCTTGCTGGCACAGGGAGAAGAAAGCTCGATTTCAAACACTTTCTGTAACGCAAAACGGGAGTACAGCTTTTCGGTTCGTCCGATTGGCTGTACTCCCGCTTTTTTTAATATCCTCAACTCTCTCAACTCTGTTTTAATGACGAGGCAATCGTGCTGTTTTTAATACGATTGCCATCTCCAATAGTAACACTATTATCATTGTACACAATAACAATCAGCTTATCGATAATAGCTTTTAACTCATCAGAAGTTTTTGCAGAGATATCAATGTCTAACTCGTCTAAATTTCCAAACTCTTTCTCTAATACAATCAGCGCATCAAGCAATCTACTCTCAACAGTCGAAAACACATCTTGAATAAGCTGTGGACCAATGAGAACGTTTGCGGATGTAATATACATATAAGGATCATTATTATAGGTTGCAATAACTGGGAAGAAATCTGCATCAATTGTCTTTCCTAGTTGCCCATCCTCTTTGCTGCTCTCTGCTAGTTGCCTAAGCGCCCCAACACCTTCTCTGAAATAAACAGATAGCAGCGCTTCTTGGACGTTATCAGGCATTGTCCCTAACGGCAGCGACACATTTGTCCATTTCATATGCGATGCCATTGATCCTTTGATGTATGACCCCACCAAGCGGCCTCTGACTTTTCTGTAATCTGGTAAATTTGCGTCAGCCGGATAACCGGCAATTTCATAGGAGACCCATTCAAGGAGATCGTCGTTTCCTAGTTCAGCGAACAGTACCTTCGCTCTCTTTAACGCAGTCATCGTATCAACTGTGCTATTTGCCAAATCCTTAATAATTGCACTTCTTGCCATTAGAACAATCCCTCAATAAAAGAAATAACTTTATCCCAAAACGAAAATAACAAAATTAAGCCGACCAGAAATGAAATAAGTACACTACAAAATACAGGATGCTTTTCATAGAATCCCTTTGATGTATCAGCACCATTAGTATTTATTGTCCCCGCGATTGTAGAATTTTTAATTTTATTGTTGCTTCCAATAGTTATATTTTGCGTTCCAGATACTTGTTCCCTGGCTTCGTATTCTGCCAATTGCTCTTCGTATGTCCTAGCCAAATTATTCACCGTAACGTGGTAGGGCTTGTTATTTGCCCATAGCACCTCTAAATAGCCTTTTTCCTGCAACTCACGCAGAACCCCTCGTAGTTCCTGATACTGTTGGGGAGAAGCTTTTTTTGACTTATCACATAATAAGCTGACAGGATTATCAGTAGACACTATTTCGCCTAATAAAGCTCGTGAATTTGAAGGCAACTTTTGAAATCCCATTCTTTCACCCACCTATAACAGTTATCTGTTATTTCATATTTGCTTTGAATAGCAACACTCGTTGTGTTGCGTTTGCCCAACTACCCGCCTATATTTATACCATATTTTTGTACAAAAGGCAACTTTGAAACATTATAATGTGATACTTTTCAGTCATAAATCAGAAAGTTCTATCGAACAATCAACCTCCACACCGTCAGCGGCACATACCACACCGCCACGATCAGCCGCCAGGCCAGAACAAAACCTCCGATGATCCCGGCCAGAATGAGGTTCAGCGCAAACAGGGCGATCCCGCCGCCCAGAGAGCCGCCGCCCGGTATGATTCAGAGGCGGAGCCGCTAGATGCCGAACGGCAGCCCGCAGAGTATCCATAACTATAGGTAGTCCAGTTCACCGCTTTTCACGCAAGTGGACCGGAAGATGCAGTACATCAGCGCGGCGACCGCCGCGGGCAGGAGCGTCTTGCAAAAGAAATCCTTTATCGCTTCGCCTCTCGTCATAGGCTCGCCTCCTTCAATATGTCTATATCTCTATTATATTTGATGTTCCGACAAAAGCCCAGGATAAAACGCAGAAAACAGATTTATTCCAGTTCCACATTCTTTTTTCGCTCCTGTTCCTGCTGTGGCGTGGAAAGAAAATCCTCCACATTCCTGCGCATGGCTGCATAGTCCTGTTCTTCCCGCTGGGCTTTCTGCAATTCAGCTTTCAGAGCGGCCTTCCTTGCGTTGAGCTCGTCCATTTCAGCCTGCATCCGCTCCGTGGCAGGCAGCGGAACCGCACCCAGCCGCTTGCACTCTCTGGCGGCGGCTTCAAAAAGGATGATCTCGATCTCATGTCCCCGCAGAAACTTTTCCTTATCTCTGGACGCCTTATAGCGGTCATAGATCGGTTTGAGCTGGCGGTAGGTGCCGACGTGCTTCATCTTCAAGGTCAGTTCGTCGATTTTCGCCCCAGTATCCCGGAGGTCTGCTTTGAGGCGGACAACGGAGGCAGACGCCGCCTCGCACCGATCCAACAATTCCTCATATCTGCCGATACCATGCTCCGTCAAAAAGTTGGAGGTATCCGCAATGCGTTTCAGATTTTCGATGGTCGCCCAGCGGCGATAGCCTGCGCTCTGCTGTGCCTTGATGTTGTTCTGGATATCAATGAGCAGACTGATCTTTCCGTTCCGCTGTTTCGGCTGGTGGGAAGGTCTGGAACGTCCGGCAATCCGGGCGGCAAGGGCTTCTTCGGTGTAGTCCACACCCAGGGTTTTCAGACGGGTGAATCGTTCCTGATCCGGCGCTCTGGCGGAGATATATTTGCCGCGCTTGATCTCATAGCCTTCTCTCTGCAGGCGACGAAGCAGTTCTTCCAGGTTGGAACAGGCTGGCAGGAGTCGGTCAATGGCAGCTTTCAACTTTTCCTTATAGCTGGTGCCGTTCTGCGCGGCCTGATGTTCAATATAGCTCTTGCCCTTGTCTTGTCCTGGGATGATGACGGACAGACCGTGTTCCTTGCAAAGCCGGTCGGAGGTACGGCGGATATCGTGATAGCTTCGCTTGTTGGAATGATAGTGCTTATGATCCGCAAAGCTAACTGCATTGAAAATCAAGTGGTTATGAACATGATCTTTGTCTATGTGGGTGGTAAGTACAAATTCATACTTGCTGCCCAGGATTTCTTTTGCAAGCTCCATGCCGATCTCATGGGCCTGTTCCGGCGTGACCTCTCCAGGCTGAAAGGCTTGGATCAGGTGACGGCCCAGGTTCGTTCCCTTGTCGATGGCATGGCGGCGGGTCCAGGAAAATTCAATATCCGCCGTTTCGGCGGCACAGCCATAGGAGGATACAAGCAGTTTTCCGTCCGTCTTTTCCGGGTTGCAGATATAGTCAATGGCTGCTTTCAGCGTTGACTTGATAGGATGTGTCTTTGTAACTGCCATATCTCGTCCAGCCTTTCCCGTATCTCGTCCATGTCGGCCTGATACGCAGGACCTCCGGCGTTGATCCGCTTGGCGATCTGATTGATGTTCCGGCCGATGGAGGAAAGCTCTTTGGTGAACGCCTTGATATCTGCGGTATCTGTATAGATGATATACCCGTCAATCGCCATCTTGCGGAGATAGGCACCGATCCGCTGGGTGGGGAGCTGAGCCATCTTCTGTTCAATCAAAGCCCGTTCCTCCGCCGTCACCGGGCAGCGAAGAACGATGGGCCGTTTCCTGTTCGCCATAGCGGATACCTCCGTTTCTCATAAGGGTTTGGGATATCCCAACAAGCAGTTTTCTCTTTTCGGGCAAGGGACCTGAAAAGAAGAAAAATCCGCAAGTGTGGCTACACTTGCTGTGCTTGCTACCATATCTTATCCCTACTTATAAAGCGTTGCGGAAGTCCCCAAATGCCCGCAAAATAAGAAAAACAGAGGATGTTCAGACACCCTCCGTTTCTTCATTCGGCTTCTGAGTTTTTAATATTCCGCTGGGATTGACAAAAACATAGATATGCAATATAATTATCTTATTCTTACAGTTGTAAGAAAAGGGGGAGGTTATATGAAGAAGCTACCACAAATTTCAGATGCCGAGTTTGAGGTAATGGATGTAATCTGGAAATATGCGCCCATCAGCACAAACGAAATCACGGATCGACTGGCGAAAGTCAAAGAATGGAGTCCAAAGACAATCTATACCATGTTATCACGCCTTGAAAAAAAGGGCGTTATTGTTCATGAAAAAGAAAGCCGTGTTTTCGTATATACACCCTGTGTCCGCAAGGAGGATTACATTGAGGCTGAAAGCCGAACTTTAGCCAATCGCTTTTTTGACGGTGCAATGAACCAGATGGTCGTGAGCTTTCTTGATCAGAGAGAATTATCTTCTGAGGATTTAGATGAGTTGCAATGTATTCTGGACAAAAAACGCAAGAAATAGAGGCGACAATTTATGTTCCTGGCACGCTTTTTAATCGGAAACTTATGGAGCGCAGTCCTCATATGCGTTATGTTTGGTCTGAAACGGCTTTTGCAAAACCGAACATCTCTGCGGTTTCAGTACAGTTGTTGGTATGTTTTGGTCGGCTCCATGCTGCTCCCGTTTTTTCCAGGTAGGCTATGGCAGGAATGGTCACAGCTCGCTGTCAACGGTCAACAAACAATGACCACATATAACATTACAACCAATGCCGTAGCAAACACAAATTATACGCAATGGACGGCAGATGCGACTCAGTTAATTGCAGAAGATACTAGAGGCATACAGATTGAATTCGGCGTTCTTGCTGTATGGGTGATTGGCGTGTTAGTGATGATCGGTTTTTACTGGTGTGGTAGTTATAGGCTTCGGCAGATTCGATGCTTTGCGGTAGTGCCGGAACATGATGTTCAAGTCCTTTTAGATAAGTGCTGTCAGAAACTTGGCATACGCCAGCATGTCGAAATACGTCAATCCCGGTTCATAACGTCTCCGGTCAGTTTTGGATGGAAGAAACCCTTTGTGGTACTTCCCAATCAAAAAATGTCGGATTTATCACATGATGAATTGGAACATATCATTCTACACGAGCTAACGCATATTCGCCACGGGGATTTGATTACAAATTACCTGTTTTGCGCCATGCAAGCCCTCTATTGGTTCAATCCTATGGTGTGGTTAGCATTTCGCCAGATGCGCCGAGATCGAGAAGCATATTGCGATTGGACCGTCCTAACTGAACTGGGTGACGAAAATGCCAGGATTCAATACGGGCAAACTATTTTGCGCTTTGTGGCTGGATGCAAAACACGCTTTTACACAGCAAACGGTCTATGTCAAAACAAAGCGCATCTGAAATATCGTTTGAATCAAATTGTTGGCTATCAGAGAGATACAAAGTGGAGAAAAATTGTTGGCCGTTGCCTGCTGATCAACTTGGCCGTTCTCTGCTTCTTTCAGATTCCGGTTTTTGCGCTATGCGCTGAGAACAACGAAGAGTATTATACGCCATCTGTATCCAGGCCTATGTCCCAAGGTGACTGGCAGGACTTGTTCTCCGGCATAAACGGATGTGCGGTTGTATATGACCTCGATGCTGCCCAATATACGGTTTATAATGAAAGCGAGATTACCCATCGGGTGCCTCCATGTTCAACTTTCAAAATATATAGTGCGTTGAACGCTTTGGAGCAAGGTTTTATTACACCTGCGGAAAGTACACTTCACTGGGATGGTACACCAAATGATTTTCCGGCATGGAATCAGGACCATAATCTATCATCTGCAATGCAGCAGTCTGTAAATTGGTATTTTCAATCTCTGGATCAAGCATCAGGAGCGGAGGAACTGTCACAATTTTATCAGAGCATCAACTATGGTAATGCCGTAATCGGGAACGATGCAACAAATTATTGGAATGGTTCGGCCTTGAAGATATCTGCATTGGAACAGGTGGAGCTTCTTATTAAGCTGTGCACCAATTCTTGGGAATTTGATAATGAGAATATAGAGGCGGTCAAAAATGCAATGCGTTTGTCTGTTTCTGATAATACCGTTCTCTATGGAAAGAGTGGAACGGGAAAAATTGAAAAAGCTGATGTTGCCGGTTGGTTTGTTGGCTTTGCTGAGCAAGCTGGGAACACCTACTTTTTTGCAGTTTATCTCTGCTCTGAGGAAGGCGCTGATGGAACTGCTGCCATGAAAATTGCTACAAGTATTCTTGATTCAATGAACGCCAATACAAGTTCGTTGGCTTCATAAACACAAGTAAAGCCGTTCTGTGCTCATACGAAAGAACGGCTTTACACAACAATCATAAATCTTACAATTGTAAGGAGAAGGGCGATATGAATACAGAACTACTACCTATCAATGCGCCGCTGGCAATCAATAAACTTCCAATGCGAGAGCAAGACCATGTGGAGTGTCAACGAGCATTGTTTGGAAAACGTGCTGCCTTTTTCTATGCAGCAATTACGGTGTGCTGTGTAGCGACAATTGCCGTATGTATGATTGCAAAGTGGATGGGGATAAATAGCTTGCCAATGCGGACGAAGGCTATACCACTTATATGCTTTCTACTTACCTCATCATTTTATTATGCTTTTCCTGAATATGTTGGAAAGCTTCGTTATCGGCAATGCAAAAATGCAAATGAAAAGCCGAAGGCGATCGCTTTCTATACTGACCATTTTGAAACTCTGATTGGGGATGTCAAAGCAGGCAGTTATAGCTATGAGACTGTACGACGCATTATCAAGACAGAAAACCTTTGGATTATAATGCTACCCGATCGGATGTATCTGCCGGTTCGGATAGCTGGCATCCCGGACAAATGTTGGGAGACAATTGAGCAGGACATTGCTGCGATGGTAAACGGCTGTCACTAGGAAGATAGGGGGTAATAAATATGAAGGGAATCATTAAATTTGTACTATGTATGATTGGCGTGGTTATCGGAGCCATGTCGCTGATTTTACTATGTTTCCATTTTGCAATAAACTGCAAGAAAACTCTAATTGATACATCAATTTCCCCAGATGGAGCCTATGAACTGACGCTTATCGAAATTGGGGAACCTGCGTGGCCTTTTGGACCTGCATCTGGGCGGCTCATTTTGAAAAAAGATGATAATAGAATATCTCAAACAAATTTTGAATTAAAAAATGACGGGTGCAGCATCAGCAGTAATTGCTGGGCAGTCACATGGAATGCGGATCATGTGAAAGTGATCATGTCGGGAGACGAGCAATATGATGAACAATTTCTCCTGTTCTTTGATGGGACAGTTGATTCCGAGATTCTTTCCCAAAAAACAGAACCTAGCATAGAGAAGCAGCAATCCCCGGTTATACTTGATATGGATGTTCTGGAAAATGGGGATGGACAAGCCATCTTCTCCATCTCCATAGATGACTTTATTACAAGCTATAATAGTTTCTACCGGCCTGTGCATGCAGTTAATTATCTCAGCCCATCGGAAAATTGGGTGGCGCTTTTTGATGTGACCCCTTATTTTGAAATTGATTCGATCCATCACCGTTTTTCGGAGGATGAGCAGATGGAGTCCATGCCTACGGTATCCATTTATACACCGGAAAATAGCGATTGCATTTATGAAATTGAATTAACATTTGACGATCATGGGTATCAAGAATCGCTATATGAGAAATTTGAGGAAATCTGCTTCAATTCGCTTCAAGTTGTTCTTCCTGCGCTGAGTAAAAACGAAATTAACTTATTATACAAAGAATTGTACGCACAAACGGATGATAATTTTTGGGGTGATTATTATACCTATGACAGAACCGAAAGGCCCTTACTGAACATGATCTACTACTACAACGGAATCGGCCTATATGGGTATTATGGTGCCGGAACAGCAAATATCTGCATAATTCCAATGACGCAGAAAACTCTTATTCAGTTTGAGCAGGAGGGAATTGAAATTCGTGAGATCATGTAAAATTTTCGCTGCGTTTCTTTTTATAATTGTCTTGTGTACAGCTTGTGAAATGCAAGGGACGAAAAAAGATTCAGCCCAAATTGCACAACCATCTTCTGTAAAAGCAGTTCCATCTACTGATTATAGTTTGATTGAACGGCGAACAACGCAGCGGTGTGAAGAAATTGTTTCTTTGTATTATGATCTTTACATATGCTCAGAAAAAAACGAACCGGAATCTCCATGGGATGAACCTACTCTACAGCAAAGCAGTATTGATGCCATTGAGAGCCTGTTAATAGAAAACAGCCTAGATGTCATTGATACAAATGGGGCTTATCCAGAATATTTGACAACCGCAGATCATTTTCAAGTGTTTTGGACGTGTGTTCAAAGAAAAGAGGATTCAGAACAAGAAATCATTTCAATCGCCAAAAGCGGAGCATTGAACTATCGGCTTTTTTCTTATCAAGATGGCATCCCCTATGTCTACTTCAAGTATTATCCAATGGACAACAGCTCAAATGCCTATTTTGAGCCACATCGGGTTTTGGATTGGGAGCTCACAGAAAAAGGAAACTTCTTTTACAGAATCTACCCGGCTAATGACAAGCATTATGCTGACTACAGCTTAATTCGGATGAATGCACCGGATTTGACATTATATGATATGACCATGAAATACATCTGGGCTGGTGATTACATGGCAACGAATATATTTCTTGTCGATTGGACAGAAGATGACTTTGAAAATCTCTGTTTCAATGATTTGTGGGATGCTTTCTATTATGATTACTATGGACAACAATTTGACCCCGATGGATATGATTATGAGCCAGAACGACGGTGTTATATGATTCCGTCTGCTCAATTTGAAGAAATAGTTCTACCTTACTTCAATATTGAACTCGATGCCTTCCGACAGATGGCGCAATATGATGCCGAGAAAGATGGCTATCCTTGGCGAAAGATTGTAACAAATGATCTGGTTTTTCTCTACTATTACAGTTGTGAACCCGAAGTTTCTTCTTACCGAGCTAATGATGACGGGACACTTACACTCACGGTTGAGGCTATTTCCACAGATTTGAAGCTGGATTGTTTATTTGCGCATGAGGTAACAGTGCGGCCGCTGAAAGATGGAAGTTTTCAATTTGTTGGAAATAAAGTGACCTATCAGACAGAGTATGGTTTGCCATTTTGTGAACCCAGACTAAGTTGGGACCCATCATGGTCATAGCGGGGGTTCTCACATGATATCTATGTTTGTTGACTCTACCGTTAAATCTTACATCTGTAATTATTGGGAAAGGATACAAAATGAAAAAGAATATCATAGCAAGCATCATGCTCTTGATAATTGCAGTTGGGTCAATTTTTCTAATAGAACATGCCAAGGAAAATATTGAGAGCGGCATGGACGCTTACGAAAGTATTGAAGCATCAGAGAATAATGAGGCCACGAACTTGGATACGTCCCTTGACATAACCGATGAAGAAAAGAATGCTATTCAATTGGGCTGTACCACAATATCGAAGCTATATTGGGAAACCTATCAGAACGCTGAAAAAGTTCCATCCCAGTATTGGAACACAAACGAAGAAGTTACGCAAGAAACCGTAGATGCTATCGAGAATATATTGATCGAAGCAGGGTATTCAGTTATAAATAGTGATATTATCTATCCAGAATATCTTGAAAATTCCGATTGTTTTAAGCCTTTTTGGGAGCACGTAAAACAAAAAATTGATACAGAAGTGTCCTTTTGGGGCATATCGTCATCTGGCGGTTTGTATTACAGAAAGCTCCAATTCATGGGCGGCAAGCCCTATGTTATTTATGCGGGCGCGGATTGGAATGACGATAGTAAAATAGAACTCTCCTATGCATATAAGCGTGAAATACTTTACTGGAATATGACAGATGGTATGAATTTCATCTATCAGGATGAGTATCTTGATCGGCATTGGGATGCGGCACACCTGTTGCGACTTCATTCGGTTGATCGAACCCTATATGACTTAACGTTGAAATATATCTTGCCGATCGGTTATCACAACGTCAATCTGTTCTTGGTGGATTGGGAGACTGGCGATTACGGAAAATTGTGCTTCAATGATTTGCTCGAATTCCTATATCGGATCAAATTCAATGATTTTCTTTATGCCAAGGATTATCCCCTGTACACAACATCCTACTCGTATAGTGCAATTCCAGCAAAACTTTTTGAGGATACGATTCTTCCGTTTTTTGATATTTCAATAGATGAACTGCGAGAAAGAGCTTTATACGATGCAGAGAATGATATATATCCATGGCAGGATATCTCCTGTGGTAATGTACTATATTATCCATCATTGGTCCCTGAGGTCACAGAGTACAAAGAAGTTGATGAGCATACAATTAAGCTCATTGTCAATGTGGCTTGCCCAGACTATCAAACGGACAAACTGTTTGTTCACGAAGTTATCATTCGTTTTTTGGATGACGGCAGCTATCATTATATTGGAAATCAAATTATATACCAAAGTGATATTGCCCTTCCGTCACCGCAAGCAAGAATTCCAGTTCAAAGATTTCCCTTGGATGATTCAATAAGTTAAACGCATAGGCAGCTTGTACACAAATTAACTTAGGCAAAAGCCAGATGCTGGACACAGGGCTAGGCCGTCAGCAGAGGAGCAACAGATGAATATCAATCGGAAAGAATCGCTGTGGATACGCTGTCCAATTTGCGGAGGAAAAACAAGGACAAAGGCGTATGAAAATACTGTGCTTGTAAAATTCCCACTCTACTGTCCGAAATGCAGGAAAGAAATCCTTGTGGATGTTGTACAACTAAAAATGGTGCGGAGCAAGTGAGCCAGACGCATAAAGCGCAGAGCCAGCTTTCCCATTCTTTGTAATGGAAAAGCTGGCTCTTTGCTATTTAACTGCTATTGCGTTTGCGTCTCGCAATGCGGCAAGCACGGATTGAATGACTGGAATGATTGCAAGAGCTTCTTCCTCACTGCAGTCTTCTATCAGCAGTCGGAGTTGACGAAGCGATGGCGCATCTCGAAGCATCTCAGGATAAAAGATTTCCCTGGAATCCATTCTTAATGCTCTTACCAGTGGGTACAAGACTTCCAATTTTGGATTTCCTTTATAGTTTTCTATGTTCAAAACTGTGCGCACATCAATATCGGCTGCGTCGGCCACTTCGCCTTGCGTAAGACCAAGCTTTCCGCGTGCGCGTTTTACAGCATCACCTAAAGGACGAGAGTATTCAGGCATTGTAGTTCACCTCTTATATATTCTACAATACATACTGCTTCGATTGTATTCGTCACAATTCACCTCTTTAATGTATCTTGATTCATGTTCGAGATGAAGGGGGATGCGGATGACAATAGCAACACAGACCGTAAGAGGCTATTCAAAAATGAATTTCAATGCTTTCCGCGGAAGAGTCACGCCTATGCGACTGTATCGCAGTTCACTTTCTGCCGAGAGTATATTGCTGCGCCCGACCGTTTATTGCGGCCGGGCGTTTTTTACTGCTTTTCGTGGTATCCCCCAAAATTTTTTGAGAAATTTTCAAAAAGGAGGCTTTTAGCGGGTAGCGAACGGCTTTGCGTTCGCCTTGTTAGCGGAAAGGGAGAAACCCACCTCATTCCCCCAGGAAAGGGGGTGAAAAGATGGATATGATCCCCCGCAATGACTATGGCGAGCGGTGCCAGTTCGATGCTTACTGCAAACTGGTACTGTACCATGAGGCGATTGACTACCTCCGGGAAATGCAGAGACGCCGTGACAGGGAACTGTCATTCAGCGACCTTCCGCAAATGGAGATGGACAAGCTCTGCGTTGTAGATCATTACCCCAGCGACAGATTTACATTCTCGTCCCACGGGTATGACCTACATATTGAAAACGAGCTTGTGGCTGATGCCTTCGCCGGTTTGTCTGTTCAGGAGCAGAGTATTTTGATCCTGCATTTTGTTCTGGACCTGCCGGATCAGGAGGTTGGCCGCCTTGTTGGAATGTCTCGCAGCGCCGTTCAACGGCGAAGGGCAAAATCATTGACCGAGCTGCGGATCAAGTTGGCCGCACTCATGCCGAAGGGAGGTTGAAGGTATGAAGAAACCCACTTACAAGGGCAAGGAGCTTCTTCCTCTTTCGGTGATCGACGCCGCCCGTGACGGGGACTCTCAGGCTGTGGATCAGGTACTCCGGTATTATGAGGGCTATATCAATAAGCTCTGCACCCGGACGCTTTACGATCCTGACGGCCAGCCCCATGTTCGGGTGGACGAGTACATGAAGCGCCGATTGGAGATCAAGCTCATTCATTCCATTGTCAGCATGAACTGACAAGCCCGGTCTGAAAGCAGAAACAGCTTACCCTTTCCCTGTTTCTCTCTTTCGTGGTCGGATACAGCACCTTGACAAAGAAAGCCCGCTGAGAGGTCAGCGCCGCAGTATAAGGCAAACGGATACATTCCTGTTTGTGCCGAGCCATACGGTCGGTGCGCCATGACCTCCAGGCGGAGAGAGCGAACAACACCCGGCCGCAAAGCAAGCGTGGCAGCTTGCGGGCGACGACGCACGGGCAGGGTCAAAGATACTCGCGCATTGAACGCCCACAAAGCATTGTGCGCCGCACCCATCAGCATGGGCCGGGGTGAGATTCCCGTGGAGCTGTGCCAGCAGCCGTCCGTTTTGCCTCTTTCATTGCTATTTTTATGAAAGGGGATTTTATCATGCAAGATAAAGCTACAAATCCCGGCAAGATCAACAGGCCAGAGAAAAATCCTCTGGATGCAAAAACGACCTATCACATCGGCAATCGGTCGTTCGTTGTTGAGCCGGTTTTCAAAAAGGAAAGCCCGGATACCCTGGGCAGCGTTCTCCTTCGCCTGATGAAGTCCGAGAGTGAAAAGCTGTAAATAGCTTTCAAACCCGGCTGACAGAGGCAGCAAATGGCAGTATAATGTGTTCGTACAAGTATATTTGCTATTCGACTGCCTTGACGGAAGGAGGACTTATGAAACAGTCGAATAACAAAAAATCCCGTGACGTGACCGCCTTTCTCTATGAAAGACTTTCCCGTGACGATAATCTTGAAGGTGAAAGCTACAGCATCGGCAATCAAAAGAAGCTGCTTGCCAAAGTCGCAAAGGAAAAGGGTTACACAAATCTGGTTCATTTTCTGGATGACGGCATTTCCGGCGTGACGATGGATCGCCCTGGCTTCGTGGAAATGATCCGCCAGTTGGAACAGGGAAAAGCTGCCGCTGTCTTTGTCAAAGACCTTTCCCGCCTGGGGCGAAACTACATTGAGGTCGGACGGCTGACGGAGGAATTTTTCCCGGATCACGATATCCGCCTGGTGGCCGTCTCGGATAACATCGACACGGCGGAGGGCGAAAATGAGCTTGCCCCGATCCGCAACCTGTTCAACGAGTGGTACGCCCGCGATATCAGCAAAAAGCGGCGTATCAGCAATAAGATCAAGGGCAACGCTGGTGAACCGATGGGCCAGCCGCCCTACGGGTACATCAAAGACCCGAATGATCCGAAACATTGGATCGTGGATGACGAGGCAGCCCAGGTTGTGCGCCGCGTTTACAGCATGACTTTGGAGGGCTTCGGAACGGAGCAGATTGCTACCCAACTTGAAAAGGACGGTGTCCTGACCCCGCGGGCCTACTGGCTTACAAAGGGCATCAAGCGCCCCGGCAAGGGCAAACAGCAGCCGCCTACCAAGTGGAACAGCTCTACCATCACCAAAATTCTCTCCCTGCAGGAATACTGCGGCGACATTCTCAATTTCAAAACTTATTCCAAGTCCTACAAGAATAAAAAGCGGATCGACAATGACCGTGAGAATTGGGTGGTGTTCCAGGACGTCCATGAGGCGATCATCGAGCGTGCTGTCTATGAGCAGGTGCAGCAGAAACGGGGCAAAATCCGTAAGCGCCGCACCAACAATGGAGAACACAATATGTTTTCCGGCCTGCTGGTCTGCGCCGATTGCGGCAGCAACCTTCACTTTCACTTCAATCAGGGCAATCCAGAGATCAAGTATTTCAACTGCTCCAACTATAAGGGCAACCGCGGCACCTGTACCTCTACCCATTATGTCCGCGTGGACTTTCTGGAGGAAGTGGTGCTGGGAGAGATACGGCGCTTAACAAAATTCGCCAGCCTCTATGAGGACGAGTTTGTAAAAGCGGTGATTGGTCATTCCCAGCAGGCGGAGCAGACAGACCGCAAGCTGAAGGAAAAGGAGCTGAAATCGCTCCTTGCCCGTGATGAAGAATTGGACGGTCTCTTTGAGCGCATCTATGAGGACAATGTTTCCGGCAAGCTCTCCGATGACCGCTTCGCAAAAATGTCCCGGC
>ERZ827423.2323-NODE-2323-length-15382-cov-8.133490_pt1 | contig 15382 bp, 16 predicted proteins | sample MGYA00519775_ERZ827423 | MGnify/ENA primary metagenome ERZ827423 (study PRJEB31778, sample SAMEA3449296) | human gut metagenome | biome: human gut; feature: human-associated habitat; material: faeces | place: United Kingdom | collected 2010/2012 ...
AGATGGGTAACGTGAAGGTCAGCGGCTTTAGCTACAACGCGGAAGCCTATGACGCGGCCACGGGCATGCTCAACCTGCGGGCGAGGCAGTATGAACCGGCCTTGGGCAGGTTCAGTCAGAAGGACATTGTGCGCGGGCAGGTGCGCTCTCCGTTGTCGCTCAATCGGTATATTTACTGCATCAATAATCCAATCAATTTAATTGACCCCAATGGCAAAGCACCTAATTTCTCCGCGATTGCAATGGGAGGTATTACTGCTGGTGCAATCGCTGGTGTCACGGCCAAAAAGCTAAAAACTTCTGCAGCACAAGTAAAAACAGCATTGCGTAATCTCAAGAATGCAATCACAGGCGGATATAATGCCGCTGCTAATTCTACTGATATCAATGTCCAAAAAGCTTATAATCAAGCTTTGAAAGAGATTTCTGCTGCTGAGAAAAGCAATAAAAAGCCCTTAACCGACAAAGAAAAAAATAGAATTTTTGCGGAGGCTTGTATAGTACATTCATTACAATTGTCCTATGAATATGGTGTAAGCAGTTCGAATGCTTTTACTTATGACGAAACAATTGCTATTGGCAAATCGGTGCAGTCACAATACAAGGCCTATAGTGCAAGACAAAAGAAAGATACAAAAGCAAATTATTGTATAAAATTTGTTTTGGCTCCTTATGAAGGGACTACACTATATAGTGACTTGCTCGAACTAAATAACGAATGGAAAGCTTTAGGCCTTACGCCTCCTTATTCACCTCTTACTACATCATCAGCCGTACACGCAGGATTAGTAGGCATCTCTTCTCGTGCTTTATTGAAAGCGGGAATAGAACGTAATGAACCAATGCAACAAAATGTTGCGTTGGCAGTCTCAGTTGGTAAAGATGACGTTATAAAGATAAAATTACCAGGCACGCCAGAATATATTGAATTGTATGATTCACAACAATATAGTTTATCTCTTGATGAACAACGAAGATTAGTAGGGTTATCAGGAATCACAGGGTCTCTGGATATTGTTCTTACAAACTCAAATGCTGATTCTAATACGCTCTATGGCAAGGATTATGCTCAAAATCACGGCATATTACTTCTTTCGCCAACAACATACGCGGGTGTCAACTCAAATGCTTGGCCTAAGAATAATGAAAATACAAATTTTATAACCCAGTATTCTCAAAGCAACAATAGTAAAATTATTGGATTTGATTATGTTATTATCAATAACAACAGTGCCGCAATCGAAGAATTATCACAAACATATACCTATTTTGATCAAGATTTTGAACAATGGAGGTAAACAATGCTTTCAAACATAAAGAACAAGTTATGGTGCTTAATTGCCATATGGTTTGCTTCATGGTTGCTTCATATTCCCTGTCTGGCAGAAAACATCTCTGCCGATCAGTTCTTATTTTACGCCGAGAGCTTTGACTATTCTACACCTGTTGGCTGGGGCTTTCCCGCGATGGACGACGCAGAGAATGATATCATTGGATTAACGGCCGCTCAGCGCACAGATCTGGCCGCATATCCAGAACATTGGTTAAAGGCTTGGATTCGACTGTATGTACAGCCAAGCATTCACGAGGCAACCATTCCTTTCTGTGACTTAGAAGATGATACGAATCCGCTCTCCTATAGCAATTTGCGCTTTGAAAACATCCGCATCTGCAATATGCATGAACTTGGCGTGTATCCAAAGTCTCGAATGGTATTTGCCTCTACTCCCTCTGCTTTTCTTGATAAACCATTGAATTCGGATGGGGATTGGTGGTACATGGAAGTCATGATTGAAAAACGCGACCGAACAGAAGAAGAAATTACACAGGCTCTGCGGCAAGCAGAAATTCTTTGCGATGCCTATGTTCAGCACAATGATCAATATAATATAGAGGCAGATCTATTGATTGACATATCTGCTGTAGAGCGCCGGATTCTTTTTGACGCCGACTCGATTGAGATCAGCGCGGAACAATGTAAAAAAAGCAGCGTGTCAGCGTATGACATTTTTGCTAATTATAACGTTGATGAAGACCTTGAATCAGAAGCCCAGATTCATCCGGAGCATTTTCAATGCTATGCGCTTGAATTTACTCTTACCAATCAGAGTTTCTACGATATTCTCAGCCTCGATTATGAGTCTGTGCTTTGCGATGATAATACATGGCTCATGTATTTTGATATGGAATACCGCAGCATATACGGCTGCAAATCGGGCACAAGCATTCCGGTGAGTGGATATTATTTAATACTTCGAAAACCTGAATGCGGCGGAAACATCTCCGAGCAAGCGATTGATGAAATGACCATTCCTATCACAGTTCATACCGAATTTGCTGGTATACTTCAAAATGATGAGACAGAGGGAGCTCTGGGATATGATGGTATACCGTTCACAGTTGAGATTGATATGTGTCATTGTCAAATGGATTCAAAAGATCTAAATAATTGAATGTGAACCCTTCATTCCAGACGGGAGTACTGCCTCCTACACCTACGATGCGGCAGGCCGGAGGATTGAAACTGCATCCAGCACCTTGACAACGGCATACAGCTATGACAGCGTTGGCAATCTGCTCACCCAGGCCACCAGCGGCACAAGCGACATCGCCTTCGGCTACAGCTACAACAAGAACGGCTACATCACGGGCGAGGTGCGCACTGAAAACGGCCAGACCACCGAGAATACCTATGCCTATGACGCGCTGGGCCAGCTCACCAGCTTCCTGCAATCCACAGGCTACGGCGAGCAGTATGCCTACGACAAGGCCGGGAACATGACCGGGAAGGTCATCTCCGGCATGGACGGAGAATCGATTGCCCTTTCCATGAGCTACAACAAGGGCAACCAGCTCACCGCCATGGCCAACGGGATGGCTTAGAACGCATTGCGGCATACACGTCGTACAGCAGGACCGGCTACATCTATGACGGTCGCGGGTCTGTGGCGCAGGCAATCACCATGCCGGTTGCCGGTGAGGCTGTGTCCTCTGCCCTGCCGGATGTCAGCGTGCAGGTGCAGTCCTTCTCCTATACCGCCTTTGGCGAACAGATGGGTAACGTGAAGGTCAGCGGCTTTAGCTACAACGCGGAAGCCTATGACGCAGCTACCGGCATGCTGAATCTGCGCGCAAGGCTGTATGAGCCTGCCTTGGGCAGGTTCAGCCAGAAGGATATTTATCCTCCCAACCTGCTCATCACCTATTCCTTCAATGCATATCTGTTCACTTTTAATAGTCCGGTTAGCTTTGTCGATGCGGACGGATTACAGGCAAGCAGCCTGCGTAATGTGTTGTCTTCCATTGGCAACACCGTGAAGAAAGCGGCCAGCGCTATTGGCAATGGCATCAAAAAAGTTGCTAGTGCCTTAGTAGGAGAGACCGTTGTCAATACTGTGATTTCAAAGGTGAAAAGCGTTGCAAAGGCTGTAAAAAATGTCGTCAAGCCTGTTGTGGATGTGGCAACCTCAGCATGGCAAAAGGCAAAAGAATGCCTTGCCGAAGCACAAGAGGAAATCCGTGCACTTGAAGAAACTCGACCGGTTTCCGAAGCTGAAAAGAATGAAATCATTCGAAGAGCCTGTGCTAAGTTTTTAGGACTTGATGATACCACAAGCAGTGCAAGTATTCAGACCACCGAACAGATGTATACTGTTGAGGGAGGAATGGTCCTACATACTACGAAAAATCCTTATGGCCGTATTGTTTTACCTCCTGGAACCTATACACAGGCGGAGATCGTTTCCTTCATTATGGAATACGGTGATTCCGTCATGATTCGTGGTGTTATGGATCTGATTGCAAACGGTTCTGCAACAGCCACCTTACCTGATGGCAGTACTGTTACTATAACCACAGCAGAAGGGATTCAGAATATTATCAACGCCAACCAGGAACAGGCTATGCTGCAAGCTTGGGAGCCCTCTTTCTGGCAGCGGGCAGGAGTGGCGGTTGGTCAGGCACTTGATCAGGCTATAAAGGGGGATTATGCTGAAGAAACTACATTAGTTGGCACAGCGGCACAAATCGGCGTTAGCTTTATTCCTGTTGCTGACACGATAACAGATATTCGTGATCTTACTTATAGCGCACAGCAATTCTGGTATAAACCTTCTTTGGGGAATGCAGGATGGGTTGCGGTTGATCTTATTGGCTTTATTCCCGTTCTGGGATCATTAAAGCCCGTCTTTAAGCACGGAGATGAGTTTATTGACGCTACGGGTACCGTAATCAAAAACGTTGACAATTTGGTCGATGCATCCGGAAACGCCATAAGCAAAGCTGATGATGTGATCGATGTTGTTACCGATTTGGGAAAGCGTGCTGATGAGGTTTCTGATATTGCAAAACAGGGAGACAACCTGACAGACTCAGTGGAAGCCATAATTAAACATGGTGACGATGTAGATACTCTATCGGGGACTTGGAAAAAAGTAGACGAATATATGAGTGATTCAGCAAGGCGCTATCAAACTTATGTAACTGGCCGCGAAGGTGAAGTATGGGTGCAAAACGGGGTGCGATTCGATGGCATGAGAGATGGCGTGTTGTTAGAAGCAAAAGACCATTATTCTCAATTTATTGATGTGAACACAGGGGAGTTTTATGATTGGTTTGGAGGGCAGTCATCATTACTTGATGAAGCAAGTCGTCAAATTGCTGCCAGCGAAGGTGCTCTAATAGAATGGCATTTTTCAGAAGAACGTACATTACATGCTTTTGAACAGTTGTTTTCTTCTCAAAACATCGAAGGAATTTCTCTTGTATTTGATCCGATAAAATAATAAAAATATAGGAGGCGTAAGTAATTTGGAACGATTGACTCTCTTGATGTGGAGGAAACCCTCCCTTGAAAAAAAACATAATGCAACAGATGTTGCTTCAGAGATGCTAAACATAATTGAAATAACTCGAGAATGCATTCCTGAATTCTCAACGTTTTATATCCCCGCTTCCAAAAAAAACGGAGTAAAAGAAGCAGTTCTATCAAAAGAATGCATTGAATCTTTATTACATAAGTCCGAGCATAACACTGTACTTATAGATAAAACAGGCTATACTCTGAGTCTTTTTACTTCTTTGGATTCATTATGTTCATGCTCGTTTTTATTGCACATCGGTTCAGGACACACGCGGCTTACAGACAGTGTTCTTATAAAATTTCCATTATGCTGGAATTGGCAAAATAGTGATGTAATTACTCGGATTGAAAAGCTTTTTATGGAGTTAGTCAAATTATTTTGTCCATATTGGGGATGCGTTGCAAATCTTGGATTGACCAATGAAAAAAAATATGTTGTTGATGAAATGCCAACCACATTGCATTGGCTTAACTTTTTTTCAGAATCAGCCCTAAAAAAGATTGGCCCTAAAAAATTACAGGCTATTCATTCCATACCAAATTGTAGAATAATCGATAGTAATATAATAAAAACAAGCAGCTATCCTACAACTACAGTAGAAGAAAATGCCTCTCATAACTTAGCAAGGCTCAATAGCATCTTGCTCAGATAAGCAATATCAAGATCAGAAGATTTATACCTATGATGTAGCAAGCCAGAGGATTGAAACCTCGTCGAGCACCTTGACAACGGTATACGGCTACGACAGCGTAGGCAATCTGCTCACGCAGGCGACCAGCGGCGCGAGCGAGATTGCGTTCAGCTACAGCTACAACAAGAACGGCTACATCACGGGAGAGGTGCGCACAGAGGGCGGCAAGACCACGGAGAGCACCTATGCCTATGACGCGCTGGGGCAGCTGACCAGCTTCCTGCAAAGCACGGGCTACGAGGAGCAGTATGCCTACGACAAGGCCGGAAACATGACCGAAAAGGTGCTGACCGGCACGGACGGCATAGAAACTGCGTTGAAGATGAGCTACAACAAGGGTAACCAGCTGACGACCATGGTCAACGGGAAAGATAAGATTGCTTATACCTACGACAAGAATGGCAGCATGGTTACGAAGGTGCTGACCAGTCAGGCTTATGGCAAGCTGACGGACGCCTACGCCTACAACGCCCTTGACCAGCTTACGGAATATGTAGGTTACGACGGCTACCAACAGGAATTCACCTACGACGCCAACGGCATGCGGCTTAGCAAGAGCGAGGTCGGCAACGGAAACCGCTCTACGCTGGAAGAATTGCTTCGCGGGAACATTGCAGGGCTGCCGGAGATTGTGGAGCCGACGCAGAGCCAGACGAATGCGGACGAAGCGGGCGTGCCCGCTGAACTGGACTGGGCCACGACGGAATACCTGTATGATCTCACGCAGGAATACTACCAGGTGATTTCTGAGACCAGCACAAGCAAGAACGGCAGCACGACCACCGCCTACGCCTATGGCTTTGAACGCATAGCGGCCTACACGGCGAACAGCAAAACCAGCTACGTCTATGACGGACGAGGGTCGGTGGCGCAGGCCGTGACCGCACCCATTGCGGGTGAGGCGGTCTCCTCTGCACTGCCGGATGTCAGCGTGCAGGTGCAATCCTTCTCTTATACCGTCTTTGGCGAGCAGATGGGTGCTGTAAAAGCCAGTGGGTTTACCTACAACGCGGAAGCCTATGACGCGGCTACCGGTATGCTCAACCTGCGCGCACGGCAGTATGAGCCGGCATTGAACAGGTTCAGCCAGAAGGATATTGTGCGCGGACAGGCTATCTCTCCGTTGTCGCTCAATCGGTATGCGTATTGTGTCAATGATCCTTTGAATCTTGGCGATCCCAGCGGTATGCTGTTTAAGGAACTTATCAGCTCGGCAAAGAATCTGATCAATAAAGTAACAGCATCCGCAAAAAAAGCTGTCAAGACAGCTACAGCTTATGTCAAGGCGGCGGTTCAGAAGACAGTTATTGATCATGCACAGCTATTTGGTGAATACGCAAAGAAATACTACGATCTGGATGCTAAGACGCAAGGCATTATTCGAGAGGCTGCGAATAAACTAAGCCAAATAGACATGTCAACCGCGAAGGGGCGCGTTGAAGCCAGCGCAATCTTTATCAGTGCATGTACCTTGCTAAAAGGCAACTCAGGCAGCAAAGCGACAGTAAATACTCCAACTGCTCCGATGCCGACACCGGCGCCGACACCAACGCCCAGCAATCCGCAACCTACCCCCGCGCCAACACGCCCTGAAGGATGGGACGTGATGTTTATCGGGCCGGATGCAGCAAAGCGTTTGCAGGAGTATCTGATCCCCCGATACAATCAGGCTGCGAAAGCGTACAATAATCTAAGCGGCAAGAATACATTTGAGCCAATCCCGATAGACAAAACGCTCTATGAAAAATATGTAAAGCCTGTTGGAACGGCGATCAATCAGTATGTCTTATCACCTATATGGCAGATGGCGGTTGAAGATTGGAATAGCATCATGACATCTGCGGATGCTCGTTATAACGCGTTAATCAATGATTTTTCGTTCTATAACGCACTGAACTATGCAACGGCTGGTATCCCCGACGTGGTGGTTGGGATCTATCAGGGTTACGCAACGAGATATATTGCGTTCCGGCAGGATCCAAATGTATCGACGTTCCTGAACTGGTGGACATCCGGCCTAAGCGGTGAATTGGAAACCACATGGAATACGCCGATGAGCGATCCGGATTATTGGCGAGCAGTGAGAAATCTCGTAGGCGTTGAAGCGGGAGCCATTGGAGCATACAACGTATACACCAACTGGATTATCAGCAATCATCCCTATACAACCGAATGGATGATCCAGTACGGCAACAAGATGGGGATGCAGTATGGCAAGGTCCCGGCTGGTACTTTTGATGAGGCGTTTGATTTTGAAAACCTTTGGGATATGCCGGAGGGTGGAGAAATCATTAATGGTAGGAAGTATTCTCAGCATGCTTTGGAACGTATGGCTCCAGATACTCCTGAAGTTCGTGCTGAGCAATATGCTAGAGCCACAGAAATTGCCAAAGAACACGGTTTACAGCCTGGAACTTATGAATATAGTAGCTTTGTAGACAAATATGTTGATCCTCGAGGTATTCCGCCGTCTGTTGTTGAGGACGCGATTATAAATGGTACTAAATCACCAGGAAATAAGCCCGGTACTTTTGTTTATGAAACGATTGATATTCGGGTTGTTTCCAATGAAAATGGAGATATCATAACTGTTATACCTAAATAAAAATAGGGAGGGGAAAACCGAATGATTAAGCATTTTCAAGAAAATGATTTTGTTGAACTTTTTCTGGATTGTCCAATTTATATTGGTGAGGAGCAAGGGGGAGAACTGATTTTTAAGCGAGAATATGATAACGGTCTGTCGTTGATCATGTATATAGATGTTTATGGAGAAAAAATTGAATTGAGCATTTCTTTCACCAATCAGAATATTGCTACTTTTTCTTCGAATGTTGATGAAGTACAGATTGAATCGTGTTCTATATATCTCATGTTATCGGACAAAAAAATAGCTGAAGTATTCATGGAACCTTATCCGTATTTAAGTATACATGGACAGTGATTAAGTATGGATAAATGATTCGGTCAGCGGGCGGTAAGAAATCTTGTGGTCGTTGAAGTAAGAGCCATTTGATCCAAGGCTTACCGACGATGAGATTGACTGGGTTTATACAAGAGCTATTGGGCGCCTGGTTTACGGGGACAGTAACGACAGCTTTAAAGAATGGGCTGATATGATGATGTGGGATGGTACTGTTACAACTGAGCTAATTCCAGAGGAACAGCTTTTTACTAAAGTTATCGGACTTTCCCAGCAGGAGTATAAACTGTTACGCTATAAGGTGCGAGTTCAAAATCAGATTCTTGGAGCAGTAGAAACAATGTCTTATACAGCACTTCTTAATTATCCAAAAACACTGGCGCAATATAAGGCTTCAATGGAAATTGCCCTAGGCAAGCAGCTTTCTGATCTGGAATTTGAACGGCTATGGACTGATCAATATAATGCCATGTCTACTGCCAGTGATTATGCACATTACAATATTACAAAAGCTGCTATATTTGCAACTGACTATCCTCCATTTACTTTTGACGTCATAGAGTGGATTAAACGGAAATTGGCTAATCAACAAACAGGAGGCAGTGATTCAACGCGTGAAGATATGGCAGGATGGTTGGGCGATGCAACTATTCGCACCAATAATGGGAAAGTAGCCTTTTCACCAGATGATTATATGGCTGATCTTGATGCGGATAATGTGATGAACATTACATCGCTTGACAAGGGCACACAGCCCTTTGTCGTGTGCGATGGATAAGTAAAAGTCAAATTTTCCACTCAATCGAAACGTGTTCGTCGGTTGCGCGGATCTGTGAGATCAGGCCGTCGGCAACCTGCCGCCTGTCCTCAAAGTCAATTTCTTCCCATTGGTTGAGGTAGACCGACAGCCGCTCGATCTGCTCCGGGGACATGGTTTCCGCCGACAGCGCCGCGATCTCTTTTGTCAGGGCTTGGCGGCGTGTGTCCAGCTCCTCGATTTTGCTGTTGGCATAGGACAGCAGCACCGCATTAGCCCCGGTCAGAGTATTCAGCAGCTTTTCAATCTCGTCCTCCACGCGGGCAAGCTCCATGTTCAGCGCGGTCAATTTGGGATTGACCGTTTCCCGCTTTGCCGTCAGCGTCTGGAACTCGGACAGCTTCTTGACCATCTCGCCGTACAGGAACCTTTCAAATTCCCGTGTACGGAGCGTCCCGCAGCCGTCACAGCTTTTACTGTCGGCCCGCTTGGAGCAGCGGAGATACTGAACGCCTGTCGGATTGCCGACGCTCATAAGCGCGTACCCGCAGCGGCCACACTTGACCTTTCCGGCAAGCCATGTGTTCTTTGCCTTGCGCCCGCCTTGGAATGTCTTGTTTGCCATGAGCTTCTTCCGGCAGCGCAGCCATGTATCAGACGATACCAGCCCCTCGCTGGGAGCAAGAACAAGTATCTGATCTTTCAGGTGCTTGTTTTTTCTTTCCTGCACATCCCGGCCCTGATAGAGATAGCAGCCGTTTGTTCCGGCAAAATCTGTCGCTTCATTGACTACCACCGTACCCTGGCTTTTGAAGAACTCGTACATATCGAGGTCAGCCTGCGCGTAAATGGGATTTCTCAAAAGCTGGGAGATAAAGCCCCGTGTCATTTCCTTGCCGTAGATCAGGATGCCCTCGTCGGCAAAGTAACGGGCGATGTCCCCGAAAGAGGTTGCGGGCTGAGAGTACATTTCAAACATCAGCTTTGCAATATCTGCCGTTTCCGGGTCAGGCTTCATCATTTTTGTGCGGATGCCCTCAATGGTGGTCGGCTCCAGTTGGAAGCCGTAGGGGGCCGCGCCGCTCATGTGAAAACCGTGCTGGCAGCGGGAATAGTAGGCATCGGTCACGCGCTTCTGGATGGTTTCACGTTCGAGCTGGGCGAACACGATGCAGATATTCAGCATGGCCCGCCCCATCGGGGTGGACGTGTCAAACTTTTCCGTAGAAGAAACGAACTCGACATTGTATTCCTGAAAAGTTTCCATCATGGTTGCGAAGTCCAGAATGGAACGGCTGATACGATCCAGCTTGTAGACCACCACGCGCTTGATCAGGCCCCGGCGAATATCGGCCATCATTTCTTGGAACTTGGGCCTATCGGTGTTCTTGCCGGAATAGCCCTTGTCGGTGTACTTGCGGAAATTGCCTCCTCTCAATTCATACTTGCAGAACTCAATCTGGCTTTCAATGCTGATACTGTCCTTGCGGTCAACGGACTGTCTGCCATAAATGGCATCTTCACGAATAATCATTTGGTGCTCCTTTCCGTGTAGGAGCTACCAAACCTTACACCTATATTATACCTCTGGCAGCCCCGCATCTCAAGGATGTCCCGCATTAGTGCATCTGCGCCCGTCCCGGCGCATACTTCACAAAGACCTCATACAGACAGCTTTCAATTTCACGCTTGCGCTTATCCCGTGCTCGGGGAGAGAGCATCGGGGTCAGGTTTTCCACGGTGATGGATTTGCCCTGAAAAGACGCGGTTTTGACTTCCTTGTGATAGCCGACTCTTGCCTCCGTCATCTGAAAACCTCCTATAAAAATCAGCGGTGTGAATAGATTTGATGGTTTCCCGTTGTCCGTGGGGAAACGTGAAAGGACGGCACAAAAGCGCCGTCCTTTGACCTTGCCCCACCTCTGGCCACGATGACCAGAAGCAGCGGGACAGTTGTTTTCCGTTTCAATCCACAAAAGAGGGAGCCGCCGCGCCGGAATGGTTTGGGCTGTCATAAGACAGAAAGACCCGGTTTGACGGCTCCCTGTATGATTGTTGTGTGCCGTATTTGCCACGCATCCCCGGCACGGGGAGTATTCCAGACCGCCGATGGCTTCGGCTGCATAGCCCCACAGCACCGCTGCCCGTGGAGGGCTGGCGCATACCGCAGGGACTCCCCCTCAAGTCTGTGGGAGGGCGTGAGCAAGTTTCATTATCCTCCGCGCTGTCCTCGCGCCCGGTTTGCCAGCACCGGGTCAAAGGCTGCGTTGATCGCTCGGCCAGCTTGTCCATCACCTCCTGAACTGGCTGTCGTGGCGGCGCACCTTACGTCGCTATCACGCGGATTTCGTATCGGGAATACTGTCTATTCAGTTTTCAAGGCGAGGAAGAAAACTCCTCTCACCTATCAGGAGGTTTCGGGGGCAAATGTACTCCCTCTTACAGAGATTTTTTCAAAATATTTTTCATAGCGGCCAGCCCGCGCTCAATGGAGCAGCAGATGCGGCTCCGGCCAACGCCCTCGGCTGCCGCGATCTCGGCCTTGCTCATGCCGAGAAGATAATGCTGGTACACACGCCGGGCCTGTATGGGCGGGAGCTGGGCCAGCGCGTCATAGAGGGCAAAGGTGGTTTCCCGTGCCTCAATGTACTCGTCCGGGGTCATGGGCTGGCGGAGCACGTCGGCCTCAAAGCCGGGATCGGTGTCCAGCGAGCACTCGCCATTTCTGCGCTTCTGTCGCTTGTAGCTGTCGCACAGGCGGCCTCCCATAGAGAGGGTGGCGGCGATCTCGTCCGAAACTTCCAGCATCACATTTTCGGTCATATAGGGGTAATACCGTTTCAGGTTGATAGTCGTCATAATTGTCCTCCATTTCAAAAGGTGGTTGGTGAGTGCGGATTGAAATGGAGAACAGGCGGCCCCCGGCACCTTGGAGCCTCTGGCCACCGTGACCAGAAGCAGGGGCATATAAAAACGCCCGCACAGCATGACACTATGCGGGCGCACGAAATATTGCTATTGTTTTTGTACTTATTTATTTCACGTCCGTACCCGGACTTCTCCAACGGGGGAGCTACGCTTTTTTTAGCTGATGCAGATTATGAACGCTATGAAAAAGCAAAATGGACACGGCGATACCTCCTCGGACACCGCCGTATCCTTAAAAAAGGGCGACTTTACCACACCCCCCGTTGATCCAATTTTTCAAAAGGAAAACGGCGGCTTGAAATGTAATATTTCAAAACCGCCGCTTCGCGCCGCAAGGCCGAACAAAACGGTCTTGTTGTGATCGCCAGCGCAGATGATACCAAAAGAAAAGAGCCGATAATTCGCAACCTTTTCGACTGCAATTTATCGGCTCTGCGTCTAAGCGTCTGGCTCTTTGATAACTGTAATATTTAGTTGCGTCACACTGATCAGGCTTTCTTTTTTGCACTTAGGGCAATAAAGAGGAAAATTCTTCAATTCCGTATCGGGGCGAATTTTTAAGCGTGTTTTATTTCCACATATAGGACACAATATCCAGTTTCCTATATTTCTCTGTTTACCATTTAGCATCAATATTCTTTTCTCTTGAAAATCGTTGTTGTCGCAGGATAAGATGCGGCAAAACCCATGAATGAACAAACGAGCATGATTGCAGTCCAAAACAATATTTGCCCTGAACTCATATTAGGGCCAAAAGCAGTATTGATGATAGCGGTAATTCCTATGACAATTCCAACTGCACATAGCAGACTAACTACTAAGAAAACACCACTCCGTTCCTCGCCGCCTAAGTAGAATAACGGAAAGAAAATTGCCCCGGTCAGTAAACTGATACTAATTCCAACAGCGAATATCATAACAGCATCTATGTTCCGATCAAAAGGGCAACCATGTAACAGCCATGTAAGACACATAACAAGTCCAGCAAAAATCATTCCGGCAAACAACCATATAAGTAGATGGATAAAATAGCTCTTTACAATAGATCCTCTTTTTACTGGGGTCGTCAGTTTGTATTTTGCCCATTTTGAAGTATAATCTCTCCCTATCCCTACAATCGCACTCATTGAAAAGCCAATCATACCCAATAGCAAGTAAATGAGCAAAACCTGTTGACTATCTATTACAATGACAATCGTTCCTACGATTAGCATAAAAATGGAGAATATAGTCGCGCTGGAGCGTACCGCATAAAAATTATTTTTAAGAAGTCCTTTCATACTCGTGTCCCCTTTACTAACAAGAGCATAATTTCATCGACCGATACATGATCAACAATGCAGCCGCGATACTTTCTCTCAGCTTCTTTGCCATTTGCAACGAGTACATCAGTTTGAAAGTCCCTCTTACGGTAGGCAAGAATATCGTGCGGGTCTAATTGACGAAATTGGCTCTCTTTGCAGCGTATAACAGCAAAATTATATACAAGGTCATTTTTGCTTGCGGTCATTATGAGTTTGCCGTTATGAATAAATGTGATATAGTCTGCTATTTTTTCCAAATCGGATGTAATATGGGATGATAAGAGAATAGAATGATTTTCTTCCTGCACGAAATCAAGAAAGACATCCAGCATATCATCCCGCATAATAGGGTCTAAACCGCTTGTGGCCTCATCTAAGATGAGAAGTTGTGGATGATGTGATAGAGCAGCCGCAACAGCTAATTTCATTGTCATGCCTCGCGAGTAATGTTTAATCTTTTTCTTTGGTTGTAGTTGGAATTTCTCTAAATAGATTTGAAAAAGGGTATCATCCCATTTTTATATAATCCTTGCATAACATTAGACAACTGCTCTGCCGTCCAGTATGCCGGAAAATTATCACCGTCATATACTACACCGATTTTTTCTCGCAGTTCCGTGTCATCATCGGATAGTGCTTTTCCGAATAACTTAATCGTTCCGCTGTCCTTAAACATAGTATTTAGAATACAACTAATCGTCGTAGTCTTTCCTGCACCATTTTCCCCTACAAACCCCATGATAGAGCCGTATGGTATTGAAAAGGACACTTTGTCCAATGCAAAGTCGCCATTAGAAAAACCTTTACAAAGATTTTCTACTTCTAAAATATTTTCCATATTATTCATCCTCTGTATAGAATAAAGCTAATAGCTCTGTTAGCTTTTCAAGTGGAATATTACTGACCCGCCCAATTTCAGCAGCTATTTGTAAATGTTCTTCTGCAAGTCGCTGCTGTTCTTCTTGATAGAACTCTTTATTCTGGGCTGATACAAAACTTCCTCGCCCGACCGTTGTTTCAATAAATCCGTCTCTTTGCAAATCCTCATACGCTTTTTGGACAGTAATCACACTAACATGAATTGATTTTGCCAATGCACGCATGGAGGGAATTGCATCCCCGGCCCGTAATTCGCCGCTCATTATCATAGCCTTAATTTGCGAGGTGATTTGCTCGTAAATTGGCTTGCTTGCATTGTTGCTAATTATAATTTCCACTATTTACTCTTTCACCTGCCTAAATGTACTTATTGTATAAGCACATTATAGTCTTTTTAGCCGTGATAGTCAATAAAGGAAACAAAATACTACTAAAACATAAAATTACGTTTCGTTCTCACAATCAAACCCGAAATGTAAAATAATATAGGGGTGATATGAGAATGTACCAAGACACCAGACGGCTTGACTTCCACGCATTAGGCCGGGAGATCAAGCGCAAGAGAGAGGCGAAAGGCTGGACACAGGAATACCTTGCACAGCTCGTAGACCGTACCCCTCGTTCCATCATGTATTTTGAGAACCGGGGCCAGCATCCGAGCCTGAACACCTTTTACCAAATCGTCACCCTGTTGGACATTTCCGTAGACCAGTTCTTTTATCCTGACAGGCAGAACGGCGAAAGCGACTGCCGCCAGCATATTGACAGGCTGCTCAATACAATGGACGAAAAGGAATTGACGGTCATGGAGGCCACAGCAGAGGGACTACAAAAAGCCAGAGAAACGGAGGTCAAGTAAAAAGGGCCTTCGTTTTTCTTGTTTTTGGGGACTTTCCGGGGGTGCCGCTAAATGGCAAGCAATGCTTCTGTGGCCACAGAAGCTATTTTCACAAGCCCGGCCTTGCGGCCCGTCTGTGAAAATCTGCTTGTTGGGGAGCCTCCCCAAACCCGGCGCTTCGGGCCAAGTTGGCCCGAAGT
>ERZ827423.2327-NODE-2327-length-15374-cov-6.321692_pt1 | contig 15374 bp, 14 predicted proteins | sample MGYA00519775_ERZ827423 | MGnify/ENA primary metagenome ERZ827423 (study PRJEB31778, sample SAMEA3449296) | human gut metagenome | biome: human gut; feature: human-associated habitat; material: faeces | place: United Kingdom | collected 2010/2012 ...
ATGAGCTGCCGGCCACGAAAATCGAGGCGGAGGAGATAGACAAGGCATTGGAAACCGCACGGATACAGTGCGGAAATATGCAGACCCCTACTATTGGGCCGCATTTATCCTGCTCGACGGCGTAGAATAATAATTAGTGCCAAGCAGCCACTGCCCGGCACTAATTTACAGAATATTAACCATAAAAGCTACAGCCATCAGTCGTCGATGTCGGTGAGGCGGAATTTGGTGTCGAACTCCAGCTCCTGACGGTTGGAGAGTTTCAGCTCATAGCCGTTGCCGTCGCGCTCAATCTTGAGAACCTGCGTGCCCGGGAACAATTCGTTGATTTTCGACTGAATCTGTTTCGGGACAAGATTTGCTGGAACAGGTTTGCATTTCACCTCAGTCCAATTGCCGTCGTTGTCGAACTCCAACTTGGTGCCGTCGGAGAAAATCACGTCATAGCTGCTGATGAACAGGCCTGCATCCTCCTTGGCAATCACAACTTTCTTAGCTCCGAAATACTTCTTTATGAACACCTGTGCCGCCTGCGGCAATTGAGTCGTCTCAATGACTCTGTCGTCATCAGCCTTTGCCACTCCGAACACCGCTACCACTGCTACCAATAATACTGCTAATCTCTTCATAATTTTTTTCATTTTATTTGTTTGACATTTAATTTTCACATTGCAAATATCCCCCTACAATCTGAATAGATTCTGAAATTTCAAACAAAATCCGAAAAAAACCGCATTTTTTTATTGGCGGCACTAATATTTCAATACAGCACCGTCCATTGCCGACGCATATGCCACGCTCCGCCTTTGCGACGAGCCCGTACGCGAGTGGCTGAAACGCCGGTTCCTTATGAAACATTAATTTTTTCAATTAATAACAATTGGTTTTTCATTGTTTTTGAGTACTTTCGCAATGTGAAAAAACAATGAGAACCATCATACTCCATATATTATTATCTCTTTGCCTTACAATCTTTTACGGTTGCGACAAAAAGGATGGACACGACGAATGCCCGGTAAGCACTTGGAACTCAGCATTCGACAGCCTGCTCTATACCGACACCCATAAGGCAAAGTCCATAGCCGACAGACTCATGGCGCAAGCTGCCGACAGTGCAGAATACTATGAGGCACTTTCTTTCAAAGCCCTCACATATATGGCTCTCAACGAGCGGGACTCAATGGACATTGTAACCGGGAAGATTATCGGGTTTTCACGAAAAAAAGGTCAGGACACTACCAATGCCGACTACCGCAAGATGATGTGCAATGTCTACAACGCCAAAGGAATTGTCTTTTCATTAGACAGGATGGCAGATTCGGCCTATAAATACCTGAAACTTACCATACGCTATGCCGAACCGTCACAAATGCCGCAAGCCTATATGAATTTTGCCGACTCATATATCCAACAAGGCGACTATGTGACCGCCGCCGAAAACTACCGCCGGGCACTGACGCTCAACGACTCATTGGGCAATGTGGTCAAACCGTATCTCATTTTCAACGGACTTGCCATGACATATATGCAAATATCCGAATACGACGAGGCCAAACGCTACCTTGACAATTCGGAAGCGTATTTCGATGAAATGAGCGACATGGACCGCTATGTGCTACTCAACAGCTACGGCAACCTGTTCTATTTCAAAAGCGATTACAAGAGCGCATTGCCTTATTTCCAGAAAGCCGCGGAATACAGCCGTAAAGAGTACGGCAGAAACCTTGACTCATATGTGCCCGTATTCAATCTTGCGGAAATCTACATCCTCCTGCACGATATGGAAAAAGCGGAAGAATGCATCGACACGCTGACCGACGTAGTACGGCGTTTCGACTTGCCGGTGTTCAACGCGCATTTACATACCCTACAATTAGCTCTTGCAACCGAGAACGACGAAATCGCCAAGGCCGACCGCATAATCAAGCAAATGGAAGGTGAAGACCTTCCAATAGAGCTATACCGCATAAGAAGCCGCTATCTGCAAAAGTACTATGCAAAAAAAGGCAATTTCCGGAAAGCTTATTCCACACAGTCAGAGAACAGAAGGATGGAAGACTCGCTGCGCAACATTCAGGTGAAGACACGCGTGGCCGACATCTACATGCGATACCAGCAGGACACCACATTGCTGGCTCAGCGCAATTATATAGAGACACAAAAGACCGAAATACAACGCACCCGGGTGACAGCCACACTTTGGATTGTCATTGCCCTGCTGCTTGCAATCGTTTCGGCCACCGGCTACCTGCTGATGCGCCGCCAACGCGAAAGAATCGTTGCACGCCACATTGAAAATATCAGCAAAATGCGTATGGAAAACATACGCAACTGCCTGTCGCCGCATTTCACGTTCAACGTTCTCAACCACGAAATAGCGACTTATGCCGACGACGACCCGCGCCGCCGTCAACTCATGTCGCTTGTGAAAATTTTGCGACGGAGCGTCGAGGTGTCGTCGCAGATGACTGTCACGCTGGAACAAGAACTTGATTTTGTCAACACATACGTGCAACTCGAATGCGGACAATGGGGCGGCAGTTTCGAATACGTCCTCGACATAGACAGCGGCATCGACACATCTTCGTTCATAATTCCGTCGATGTTCATCCAGATTCCTGTCGAGAATGCCATAAAGCACGGTCTGCGGGCAATCGACGGCTTGAAACGGCTTGTGATACGCATCCGTCAGGAGCAGGGAGGCATCGTGGTGAGCATCGTGAACAACGGCACCGGCTACCAGCCACGGTTAGGGACATCCGGCACAGGAAAAGGACTGCAAGTGATTTACCAGACCATCTTGCTCCTCAACAACAAAAACACGTCGAAAATACGGTTCGAGATAGGCAAAAACGAGCCGGACAACAAAGACAACGGAGGCACGAAAGTGCAATATTTCTTCCCCTCCGGCTTCGACTACTCCTGCTTCTCAAAATAACACCCTCTTGAAAATGGCGACTGAACAATATATAGCACTGATAATCGACGACGACAGCACCGCCACTTCCGAGTTGCGGAAAGGATTGGCGGCACATCCGGAATTCACCGTGGCCGGCTCCGCCACCACCGCTACGGCGTGCGAACAGCTCCTGTTCCGTCTGCGTCCCGACATACTGTTTCTCGACGTGGAGCTGCCCGACATGCAGGGAGTGGCATTCCTCAACGCCATAAAAGAGCGCATCGACTGGCGGATGAGCGTGGTGTTCTACTCCATGCACAGCAAGTACATACTGAGCGCATTGCGCGAGTCGGCTTTCGACTATCTGCTCAAGCCGTTCGAGCAGGAGGAACTGGACGGCATAATATCCCGCTACAAGGAAAACATCAGCAAACCGCAGCCGCTGACCGCACAGCAGCCGCAACAGGGCAACGCTCTGAAAAACTGCTTCCTTGCCGCCACCATAACCGGTTACCGCATGATACACGTGGAAGAAATAGGCTATTTCGAGCACAAAGGGCTGCGCAAGCAATGGCACGCGCATCTCTCGTCCGGAGAGTCGCTATGCCTGAAGCGCGGCACCTCGGCCGAGACCATCCTCGGCTATTCGCCGGCATTCATACAGATAAGCCAGTCGTGCATCGTCAACGCCAACTGCCTCGCCATGATTTGCGGCAACGAGTGCAAGCTCTACCCTCCTTTCGACAAGGCGGACAAACTCACCATCTCGCGCAACTATCTGAAAAAGCTGCAGGAAACCCTCAATTTCATCTGACATTTTTTATTGGTGTCCGCTAAAAATCAGGAAATCTATGGAAAAACCTCCAAAATTCGGCAGATTAACGCAATATAATCTGTGAATTAAGCAGTTAGGGGAAAATCACGGAAGTTGGGAAGAGGGCTGAAAACCGTTTCTAAGCGGATTGAAGCAGAAGAACGGTTTCCTATCCGTTACCCAATGAAAGTGCAGATTTAACAGTCGCCGTTTTATTTGCTTCGTTCTGCGTAGGTTTGCTTGTCAAGGTTTAACTCGTTGATTTATAGTTTTGCAACCAAAAAAGAACGAGTATGACAAGGAGCACATTTCGCGTGCTGTTCTATGCGAACGGCAGCAAGGAGAAGAATGGAACTGTCCCCATCATGGGACGGGTTACAATCAACGGGACGGTGGCGCAGTTCAGTTGCAAGCGGAGCATCGCAAAGGAGCTTTGGGATGCAAAGGGCAACCGTGTCAAGGGCAAGAGCCGAGAAGCGAGGGAAACAAACTTTGCGCTTGACAACATCAAGGCGCAAATCATCAAGCACTATCAGCGCATATCCGACCGTGAGGCGTATGTCACGGCAGAGATGGTGCGCAACGCCTATCAGGGCATTGGCAGCGAATATGAGACGCTGCTCAAAGCCTTTGACAGGGATAACGAGGTATTCAAGAAACGTGTCGGGAAAGACAGGGTTATGGCAACTTACCAGTCACGGGTACGAGCAAGGAACCATGTAGCGGCATTTATCAAATCGTTCTACAAGCGCAATGACATGTCAATGTTGGAGCTTACTCCCGATTTTCTCAAGGAGTTCGCTGCTTATCTCTCAACCGAAGCAGGCTTACAAAACGGGAGTATTTGGGCAAACTGCATGTGGTTGAAAGGTGTGGTGATGCGTGCGCACTTCAACGGGCTGATACCGAGAAACCCGTTTGCGCAGTTCCACATCAGCCCGAATGTCAAGGAGCGTGAGTTTTTGACGGAGGATGAGTTGAAGGCGGTAATGACGCACGAGTTCGCAGACCCGAAGCTGGCATACATCCGTGACCTGTTCGTGTTTGCGAGCTTCACCGCCCTTTCTTTCGTGGACATCAAGGAACTGACCAACGACCGAATCGTGGAGGTGAACGGCGAGAAATGGATTATCTCCAAGCGTCACAAGACGGGCGTACCTTTCCAAGTAAAGCTGCTGGACATCCCCTTGCAGATAATCGAGCGTTACCGACCGTTCCAAGAAAACGACTTGGTATTCCCCAATCTGAACTATTGGTCAATCTGCAAACCGTTGAAGAAGATGATACGGGAATGCGGCGTGAATAAGGACATCAGCTTCCATTGCTCACGTCATGGATTCGCAACCCTGGCTCTCTGCAAGGGTATGCCGATAGAGAGCGTAAGCCGCATTTTGGGACATACGAACATCGAAACGACCCAAATCTATGCGAAGATAACCACGCAAAAGTTGGACAATGACCTGACAGCTTTCGGAAACCAGTTGAACAAGTCATTCGGCGACATAAAAGTGACAGGGGTATGAAACGTGAAATCATAACAATTGACGAGTACAGCATAAATCGACAACATATAGTCATTATTTCATACACATACGGATAAATGATTTGTAAACGAATAAATATAAATACTTTTTCGATTATTCTATACCCTTATTTTGCTATATTTGCAGGTAAACTAAAACGCTAAGATAAATGATAATTCAAGACGAAAAAATAACGGCTCTTTTAGAAAGGTGTGGATATAAACTTCAAATCTTTAAAAAGCATCTCGAAGTGTTTAACAGACAATTCTTCACAGACCACATTGTTGGGCGTATATCTACTTGTGAACTGTACTCGCGAAGTGATACAGATAATTATAGGTATCTAAAAGAATTTTGGCCAGACTTTGACAGCTATGCTTCCACATTATTAAGTAGAGATTGCCAAACAAAACATTATCTTATCGAGAATACAAAAATGCGTGATGATTATATCAATGATTTAATATATTCCTATGTAGAGTCTCATGAGAATGAACCATCAGATGAGATAGGTGATAACGCCCATCTTGATGCTTTAATTAGCATTTGGAAAAAAGATATTGCAAAAACTTATGACAAGATAGAACACATAAAAAGATTTGTTTGGGAATATCTTATTTCATGGTCTGAAACAAAAGAATTCGATCGTAATTATGTGTGCAATTTAATTTTTGATTTAGCTAATAAAACTTTTTCAGATTATGGACATATTGATTTTGATGAATTTGACGCGGGCGGTTTTTCATGCAAGGTAATAGATTGGGACTCATATCAACCCAAAATACGAATACAGGGAGCAGCAGGATTCTTTGGGAATTTAGTGGAATACAATATGCAAAAGCCATTATTAGATTTCTTTAATCAAAAGACGATTACTATACCTAAAGAACTTTATAAGAGTGGATTGGGAACATTGTTTGTAGCAAATTTAGGGAAGGGTTTGTTTAATTGCTTAACGAAAACGGAACAAATAATATTACCTTGTTCAGTAAATATAGAATGGAGTTTTTGGAATTGTAGAAACCTTAAAAATATTGACGTAATTCATAGTTATCAAGGTGGAAAATTATATTCCATTGATGGAGTTTTATTTTCATATGATAAAAAGGAGCTAATAGCATATCCCAATAAACACGGAGATACTTATAGTATTCCAGAAGGAGTGAGAAGCATCAAGAAATTTGCATTCAAAGATTGTCCCAATATAATAAAACTTCATATTCCAAAATCATTACGTCATATCGGCATTAACGCTTTTTATAGATGTACAAATCTCAAGGAAATTATATCCGACTCTCCATGTGAAACTATACAAATAGATGGATTTAGCGGGAACTATGGAGATGTTAATCCGATATGGATTTTTACAAATACCAATCAGCGCATCAGTATGAAAGACTTGTTAAATAAATAGCGAGACAGCTGTCCACCGAAAAGGAAAGCCGCATGTGGTTCAACCCGAAGCTGCTGGAGACGGATGCCATGCGGAAGATAATCCGAAGCAACCGTAATAGTCTGGAGATAGAAATGGCAGAACTGCTGCTTGACATCATGGCAAGCGTGGGCATCAGTTCTGTTTCTTTTTGCCTCAATGACATTATCCCGTTGCTCGTCTGCTCTCAAGTAAAGGTGGAGAAGTCGCAGGTTCGGAAAGTGGTGCAGGAATGCTGGAAGCTGGCTCCTGCATCCAATTCGCTTTCCTATACCACCTACCAATACGATTACAACCGTGAATGCCGTTACTCGCCCGTCAGGAGGATTGGACGCTACTATACGGTAAGCAAGGAACAGTTAGAAACACTCTGATATTTTGATGGAATGATGAAAGCATATATAAACATAAAGAATGACAGCAACTTACATATTCATCAAACGCTCAACAAAAGGATTGGGCTGATGAAAAGAGAAAACGGACGCAGCCCTACACATCACTTTTCTTTTGGCGAGCGGTTTGATGAAACGCTGATGAAATATTATTCTGCTTGTTATCAATATATTAGCCTACCTAATCATCAATTCATCGGATTTTCACCCCTCAACAAGTCCTCAGGGAAAGCAATAAAGGTGAATATCGCCATCCGCAGGTTGGTCGGACGGACTTCCGTCCTGCCGACCGACAAGAGAAAGCCAATGTTGCTGGCGAAAAGAAAAAGGCGACCGACAACAGCCGACATCACCGCCGACACCGCCGCAGGCTTTTGGGAACAAAAAGCCATAGCTTATTAGGGCGTTTTCTTCACGCACCGCTGACGCTAATGCTAAAAACGTCCCAATGAGCCAGCGGGGTTGCACCCCTCTGGACACCCCCGTTTGCCCCGTGCGGCACGACCGCAGGCGGACGGATACCGACAAACAATTTGTAGAACCAAAAAAACAAGAAACAAACATGGGATACATAAGCATCCAAATCAACAAGGCGAAAGGGTCGGCTGACACGGGCGCATCCGACCACATAGAGCGCAAGACCACGCCCAAGAACGCAGACCCCACACGCACCCACCTCAACCGTGAGCTGGTGAAGTTTCCCAACGGTGTGTCAGACCGCACCGAGGCGATAAGCCACCGCATCCGCACGGCGGGCATCAGACGGAAGATAACGCCTGACCAAGTGAGGGCACTCCGCATCGTGCTTTCGGGCACGCACGAGGACATGGTAAGAGTGCAGGACGAGGGCAGACTAAACGAATGGTGCGATGACAACCTGCAATGGCTGCACCGTACCTTCGGCAGGGAGAACACCGTTTCGGCAGTACTGCATATGGACGAATACACACCGCATATCCACGCAACGGTCGTGCCGATAGTGACAGGTGGGCGCAGGAAAGCAAGGAAGAAGCAGACAGAGGGCAGACGCACCTACCGCAAGAAAGCCAATACCGTGCGCCTGTGCGCCGATGACCTCTTAACCCGTGAAAGGCTTGTCACCTACCACGACAGTTATGCCGCAGCGATGGCGAAATACGGATTGCAGCGTGGCATACGAGGTTCGGAAGCACGGCACACAACCACCGCCCAATACTACCGCGAATTGAAACGGCAGACGGGAGAGCTTGAAGCCAACGTGCGGCAGTTGCAGACCGAGCGGCTGCAGGCGGAACGGCAGCTTGACGAAGTGCGGAAAGAAATCAAGTCGGAGAAGCTGGAAGTCGCCAAGACCGAAGCAAAAGCGGCACTCGTGGCAAAGGTAGGTTCTCTTTTGGGCAGCAATAAGTTGAAAGCGGAAAGGGATGAAATGCAGCAACGTATATCTGCCCTTGAAAGTCAGAATGAAGAATTGATACAGTATATTGAAACAATGGAACGGGAACATAGGGAAGAACGCACCAAGTTCAACGAGTATATGGACAAGATACAGCGGTACTTCCCTTATGTGGAGAAGCTGTTTCCACTGATTGATTTCTGCCGAAACACCTTGAAATTCTCTGAAAGGGTAATCCAAGAGTTGTGCAAGTTGAGGAAAGTTAGGCTGAAAGGTAATTTCTATTCTCCTGAATTCAACCGAAAGTTTCGTGACGAAAGTGCGACTTTCTCATTTGAAGAGGACAAGAACAGGAAAGGACACTACCATATATGCGTGAATGACATTCCGCTTGTGCAATGGTTCAGACAGAAAGCGAATGAATGGAGAAATGGTTGGGGGATTGCTTCTACAAGGCTGGATAAAGGGTTGAAAATGTAGGAAACACTCAAAAATCATTTTCAAAGCAAATAAAAATGCTATAAGCTAGGGGATTATCGAAAAAATCCTCTACTTTTGTAAGCGGATAGAAACGACATCTTTCTAAAATGTGAAAATAGAATATTAATACAAATTTCAACGATATGGATAAAGCTGTCATCAAAGCAAAAAAGGTAGAATGTATTATAGGCTTGTTTTTCTTGTTTCCTCCAGTGCTAGGAGTCTTTGCATTTGTTCTTCAGCTATTTGGAGCTGATACTAATTTCTCAGAAATGTCTGAACTTTCATCAAGATGGACGGCTCGTTTTGACCAAGGAGGAGGAATGTCGGCTGCTCCTATCTATTTAGGATTAATGGCCATCGTCGGAGGCTATTTGATAAAAGGCTCTCTTTATACATTATTTCTTTCGAAAAAAGAGGAACAGGAAAAACTGTAAAAAGAGTATGTGCTATGTATTAGCCAATGAAAATAAATAATTTAATTACTAATTCCATATGAGAGAGTATTTATAGTTGATTATCAGCGATATAAGAAAATATCGGTACAAAAATAATCGCTGTAAGAAACAGGGTGAAAAAGCCGTTTTTGGAAGAAGCAAAGAGGAAAAGAAAAAGGTGGGTTTAGGTGAAGATTTAACAAAAACTTAACAAACGGTAGTCATTTTTATACTTTGCTGATGGCCGCTCGGAGTGAGGTCAAAACTGCAACGGAATTGTCGGGGAATTATTTAGTATTCTTGAAAGTTAATGCATTAAGTAAATTATGAACCAATAAGGGTACAAACTTTATCTATAAGCTACATGAAATGATTTGCTACAACTATAATATGTCTATATGAATAATGTTATATCTCCTCACAACAGAAACAACAGAAAAGGACTTCGACAATAAGAGTTAATTTGCTTAAACCTAACGGGAAAGGAATAGTCTAATAATTGGTTAGGTTATTCCTTTTCGCTATCTTTGAAGTGACATTAAGACGGATAAGTTATGAAAAAGTTGCTGTTCATATTGCTTGCATGGGTTGTTATGGAGGGGCTTTCTGCCCAGAATAACGACGGTGCGGATATGCCTGCATTGCTGGAAAATAAGGTGTGGAAAATGCAATTGCCACAAGACAAGCAATATGCTATGGAAATGGAATTTCGCGATGCAGGGTGGAGAAGCGTCTTTTTGTATGATGGTAAGAGAACAGAAACTTTTTATTCTTATTCTTTATGCGGAGATACAATCAAAGTCTTTGAATCGAGGAAAAACTATATTATCCAAGAACTGACCGACAGCACATTGATTTTTCAGTATCTGCCCGACACGCTGACCATTGGCGTTGGTCCGGTCAGATGCGTGACAGACAACAGCCTGCAAGGACAATGGGAGAATGAGAACCGCTTGGACAGTATTTGGCGTGCGGAAATCAGTTGGAATATAGGCGTTCTGGATATGTCGGGGAGTCCAGTCAAAGACTTGTCAACTATTGAGCCGCCACGATGGGCAAAATGGGATTATGACTTAGAGAAATATTACACTTCCCAAATGGTATATCCCGAAGAGCTGTTGAAGAAGAACCAAGCAGGATATTCCGTAGTCATGTTTTCTATCGACACTTTAGGGCTTCCACATAACACTTATATACTGACTTCTAGACATAAAGAGTTCGACAAAGAGGTTATCCGGCTGACAAAAGAGTTGCCGCATTGCCTGCCATGCAGGGACAAGGACGGCAAGCGGATGAAATGTTACTATGCGGTTTATGTGCCTTTCCTGCCACAACATTACCGGAACAGGGTGAAAGCGGACAGCATCGCGGAAGAAGAGCAGAAACACTGTTTTGTAGAATGGGAGGCAGTCTCTTCTTTTCAAGACGGAGAGCCGTGGTCTGCGCAAAACTACATCACCCGACATTTAAAGTATGACCCCACGTTATTGGGTGACAAACAGCAAGCAAGAGGCATCTATACGATGCGGATTAACTCGTATGGAGAAGTGTATGAAGCCAAAGTCTTACGAAGTTGCGGCATACAGGATTGGGACAACCAAGTATTGGAAATCATCAGAAAAATGCCACGCTGGACACCCACCATCAATTATTATGGGAAGGGGGAATATCGGGAATCCGTATGGACTATACCTATCTTTTTTAAAAGGAACGGGAACTTGATAGCGCATACAGCTGAAAGTCACCTTGAAGTCGGCGTTCCTATATGCTATTTGAATGAACAAGGCGATACCATTATACCCTACGGCAAATACAAGTTCTGCCAAACGGATACCATACGGCACATAGGTTTTGTGTATGAGAACAGACAAAATGCACGAATCGTTTGTATAGACAATCAGGGCAAAGAATTGTTCTATGTGTACAAATACGATAACGGCCCCGACTATATCCGTGAAGGACTTTTCCGCATCATGGATGAGGACGGATGGATAGGGTTTGCCGATTCATTGGGCAATGTGGTTATTAAGCCTCAATTCAAATTTGCCACATCATTTGAAAACGGAAAAGCACAAGCCACAACAAGCGGGGACGCAATTAATGATGGAGAACATTCTTTTTGGAAATCAGATGAATGGCAACTTATTGACCACAAAGGCGATAAAATGATAAAATATGTGGCCATCAGAAATGGTACGAGTTTGAAAGGGTTGCAAATCACTATATTTGGTAAGCAAAGAGAAATTTCCCAAGAAATATCCTACTCATATCCTCCTGACATTGAATTTGCCAACAATCTCGATGTTTGGGTTAACTTACAAGACGTTAGTTTTGATGGTAAAGACGATATACTTGTCAATCTTGGTCAGTATAGCAATCAAATGATACAATATTATGATTGCTTTGTGTGGGATGAAACTAAGGGGCAATATTGTAAAGATGAAAGTTTTAGGCAGATAGAAAATCCACAAATAAACAACGAGAAGAGATGTGTGTTTTCTTCATCGCGTATCTCGGCTGCATCTTACAGCTACAAACGCTTTGAGTTTATTGAAGGTCATTTTATTGAGACAGCCGTATTGACCCAGACTTTCAGAGCCTCTAAACAACCGCCTTTATTCACTGAAAAGCAATATGTAAAAGGCAGGGGCTGGGTAACATTGCACAAAGATATTCCAGTAGACAAGATAAACCGTGATTGGCTGTCAATCATAATGAAATAACACCCTAAACAGATGAGAATATGAGAATGAAAGTATTACTGTCAGTTATTAGTTTACTGGCTTTCCTCCCATTACAGTCCCAAGACATTGATTTCCCCTTATCGCAATCGGAAATAGAGAAGTATGAAAGCCGCATTCGTATACAACGACTTTCCGATGTTAATATCACCCATGCTGATGCTTATCGAATTAAAACACAGCAACCCGTTTATTCACCGCAGACAAAACGAATTGTGGTTGATGTAATCAATGTGAACGGACCAACGGCAGAACTGGCATACCATCATCTGAAACAATGGAAAAATGGACAATGGGTCAGTTTCCCCTTTATAGACAATCTCGGCTTTGCTGGCGTAGGCAGGAATTTATCCAAAGGTGACACGTTACCCGAATATATTCACGTGTCTGAATTCAAATATCCATTAAAGTCGAATAAGTATCAAGTGAATTTTTATGTGTTAGCCAACATATACACTTATTGTGAGCTGACAAACGGAAACATCATGCCTGTAAAGGAGACAGAAATGGACGGGGCTTTTATTTTCAAGGTTTTGCCATCAGCTAATGACTCTATTCGCATTCTGTTTGAGAACCATACGAATCTGGATGTTCAACCCGTTTTCTTGCCAAGTGTAGGTACAGATGAATTGTATATGGCGCATCCGTTTGCCCGTTCCGGTTGGAGTGGTGAGGCCGATTATATGAGAAACTGTGCTCGTTTAAAAGGTGGAGAAGCGATGTTGTTCACCATCCCTATCTCATGGGACATAAACCGAATTACAGATAAGAACTATAAAAAGCGGTTCATGTCTGGAAAATTGTTGCCAGGAAAATATAAAATAGGCCTACAATTGGAAATTTATATGGATACAGAATTTGAAGTAAAATGATAGTATATGAAACAGAAAGTCTTATTGTTAACTATTTGCTTGCTGGCTATCCTTTCTCTGCAAGCGCAAACCAACGAACGGTACATTGAAGTGACGGGCACATCGGAAATAGAAATCGTGCCCGACAAAATTCATTATCTGATTGAAATCCGTGAATACTTCGAGGAAGAATTCGACGGGAAATCGAAACCTGAAGAATACCGCACCAAAGTACCTTTATCAGAGATAGAACAAGGACTGAGAGAAGCCCTTGCCAACGCAGACATTCCACAAAATGCTATTCGCACGCAAGAAATCGGTGACTATTGGCGGCAGCAAGGGCAGGACTTTTTAGTGTCCAAGAAATTCGACATCACACTGACTGACTTCAATCAGATAAATGAGATAATCAAGCACATAGATACGAAAGGCATCCACACCATGCGCATCGGTGAATTGGAGAACAAAGACATGCTTGCCTATCACCAAAAGGGAAAAATTGAAGCATTGAAAGCCGCTCAAAAGAAAGCGACTTATCTGGTAGAAGCACTGGGCAAGAAATTGGGTGACGTGATACGCATTGTGGAAGAAGGGAGCAGCAATGCCTTTCCGTTTGCGCAAAGCAATGTCCTGTCATCCGATGCTGCCTCATTCGACAACTTCCGCACCATCAAGAAGAACTATTCCATGCTGGTACGTTTTGAAATCATAGATTAAAATGGCCTCGTAATTAAAACGTTTGCAAACTCATTGAGTGAGATATATCATCTTTGCAATCCTTGTTGCATATTCTCAATTTTCCAATCATACGCCCCCTCTGCGACATCGCCAACCTCTTTGAGTGTATGGCGATGTTTTATTTCGTCAAAAGGCTGTCGGCTCTCCGCATAATCACAAAGCCATGCGCCGACCGCATTCTGCTGTTCGATTGTTTCTCCGTACTCCTGCATGACGCTTTTGATGTCAGCAGCTTCGGATGGGGCAAAGAACGATTGGTGCTGCTCCGTGCCGAAATGGATAATCGCATCAATGGCTCGCTTAAAGACCTCGTTTGCTTTATAAAGAATATCGGCAAGCACATTCAGAATATGCCTGCTCGCTTTCAGCGCACTTTGCAGCAAACGGATGGTCTTGTCTTTCTCCGCCGTAGCACGACTTACGGCAAAGTTAATGCGCTGCCGCTCGCCGTCCTCTTGCTCCTGAAGCTGCCGTACCGCCTTGTCCCTTTCAATAGCAAGTGAACGGCTCTGCACCAAAGCCCTGCCACGCTCGGTTTCGGCTTTCTGCTTCTCTGTAACCAATGCCTTTGTCAATTCCTCCACCTTGTTCTTGACAGCATCGGGAAAGGCTTTCTTCATACGCTCGTTCTCGGCTTTCAGCTTGGCGTTTTCCTTTTCGATTGCTGCGGATTTGCCCACCCCGACAAAACTGCTTACGCTGTCCAATATGCTGTCCACTTTCGCCTTGCGCTCATCCCTTAACTGACGTTCCTTGTCGGCGATGTCATTGTCAAGGGATTGGCGGTATTTCTCTTTCGCCTTGTTCTCGCCCTCAATGAACTGCCGTTCCGTTTCGGCTTCCTCTTTGGCGGCAAGGGCTGCTTCCCTTTCAGCTTTAGCTCGTTCCGCTTCCTGTTTCTGTTTGGCAAGAATGAAGTCCGTGCGCTCCAAATGCTCCTTGCCCGTTACCGCCTTTGAGATGCCCCTTTCCATGTCAAGGCACTCGGCCAAAATGGTCTGCATCTCGCTCATGGCTTTCTCATCCAGTTTGCAGGACTTGCCCGTATCGTGATTTATCCAATCCCATACGATGTGGGCGTGCAGATTGGGCTTCCATGTGGCATTGTCGCCGGGCGTTCCGTAATGCCCCTCGTCCCTGTGGATGAACACCTGCAAGGCTGTGACACCCCAACGCTCCTTACACACCTTGCAGAATTTTCGCAACTGCTCCATCGTGGTATCTTCCTTGACGACAACCACGCCCTCCTTGAGCGGAGTGCTGCCACGGACGATGGTCACCTTGCCAGTCTTCTTGTTTACCCGTTCACGGTCTTTGGTCTGCATCGCACGGCCTGTCTTTTCCTTGACCATTGCGGCTATCTGATTGTATCGGTCGGTGAGCGTGGCTTCACTGAAATCAGGTGCGACCCATGTCTCGTTTCCAGCCATGAGGTCGGTACGGATGTAGAACTTCTCCTTGCGGATGTTGGCGAGGTATTCAGCTGTCCGCCTGTTGTGCGCCTCGCTGCTGCCGATGTTGCACGGTTTGATGTTGATGGATGTCTTCTGTGCCATAATGCTTGTCTGTTTGTGAGTTTAACGATGGGTTATTAGGGCTGCGCCTTAATCGGAGGGTGCAGGGAGAGGGTCACTTCCTGCTCGGGGTTCTCAGGGGTGAAACGCCCTGAGTGGGTCATTAGGGCAAAGCCCT
>ERZ827423.2333-NODE-2333-length-15320-cov-10.438061_pt1 | contig 15320 bp, 4 predicted proteins | sample MGYA00519775_ERZ827423 | MGnify/ENA primary metagenome ERZ827423 (study PRJEB31778, sample SAMEA3449296) | human gut metagenome | biome: human gut; feature: human-associated habitat; material: faeces | place: United Kingdom | collected 2010/2012 ...
GCACATTCTGTAAACTATGTTATCACACTATACAGGCTTGCCCCTCCCGTTGCACCGTAGTTATTGATTTTCTCAGCGTTTTTAATCTATCAATCATCAATAGCGGATTGCAATCAAATTTTCATTTTTATATATTAACTTGATTTTTGATAATTGCAATGATGTTTCGGGAGGTGCAAGCAAGGCAAGGATGCCTTAAGTGTGTGCCCAAAGTTTCGCACGGATGCGAAACCAAAAAGCACACACAGACACTCCCCTACGAATATTCCTACAATTCATCACAACCGCATATAAACTGCAAACACCAAACTTGGCTTATAAACACTTTGCCGGTTTCGCAAAATGTAGCAAATCGCTATCACCCTTGCCTCCCCTCGAAAAAGGGGAGGTGGCTTGACGGCAAGGCACAAGCCTAATTTTACAGCGTTTTTATGCGATATATCCGACTTTTATAATTACTAAGTCGGTCTGCCGTCAAGACGGTGGGGATTGAAGTTGATAGAACTTCTATCCCTAAAACTTCTAAGCGTTCACAATCACAACTCGCCCCACACCAACCCTTCCAAAACCTCACCCTTTTTAGTAAGCCCTAACTAACCTAATTTTTACAAAAAAATTTTCAAAAACCTCTTGACAAACGCCGAAGTATCGGTTATAATAAAACCAACAAATCAGTAAACGTTACTGATTTCGCTAACAACAATAAGAAAATAAAGATTTTATCACTATGAAAGGATAGGTAATTTACTATGAAAAAGTGGGTATGTCCGGTATGCGGTTACGTTCATGAGGGAGATACACCTCCCGAGTTCTGCCCCCAGTGCAAGGTTCCCGGCAGCAAGTTCACAGAGCTTAAGGAAAACGATAAGCTTGTGTTTGCAGACGAGCACAAGGTAGGCGTTGCAAAGGCAGTTGAGGATGAAGAGATCATCGCAGGCTTAAAGGCAAACTTCGAGGGCGAATGCACAGAGGTAGGTATGTATCTCGCTATGGCAAGAGCCGCTCACAGAGAAGGTTACCCCGAGGTAGGTCTTTACTACGAAAAGGCTGCTTGGGAAGAGGCTGAACACGCAGCAAAGTTCGCAGAGCTTTTAGGCGATGTTGTAAGCGCATCCACTAAGGAAAACCTTGAAAAGAGAGTTGCCGCAGAGCACGGCGCTACACAGGGCAAGCTTGACCTCGCAAAGAGAGCAAAGCAGTTGAATCTTGACGCTATCCACGACACAGTTCACGAGATGGCTAAGGACGAGGCCCGTCACGGTAAGGCATTTGAAGGTCTTTTAAACCGTTATTTTAAGTAAGCGGCGGCTGTGAGCCGCACCGGATTCGCCTTTTTCAAAATTCTGCTTACCGCAGGACAGCGAAACGGCGTATCATAAAAGCAATAAACAAATCGAGCCGTAAGCACTCTCGCTTACGGCTCAGTTTGTTCTTATACTAAAACGCATCTGATACACAAAAAAGAACACCGGTCGCCCGGTGTTCTCTTTTTTTACTGTCAGCTTATTTGGCTGTCTTCACATTTGCATAAGTATAAGTGCTTGTATTTGCACCCTTATAAGACGCAATCCTTACCTTATACACGCTTCCGGCCCTGAGTCCGTCAATAGTGACAGTAGCATTCGTACTGCCCTTTAACGTCTTTTTGACCCACTTGCCGCCTTTGTAAATTTCAACCTTATATCCGTCTGCACTGGCGTTTTTACCCCACTTAACGGTTATCGAGTTGCTTTTTGCCGATACAACCTTGATATTGGTTACCGGTGAAAGCACTGCAGTAACCGTAGTATAGCTGTAATCGCCGTACAGATTGTCCTTATACGCTCTTACCCTTACCTTATATGTGCTGTAAGGAGTAAGTCCGCCAATCACAGCCATTGCTGTCTTATTATCGGTTATGGTCTTTTCGAGCCACTTACCGCCGATATAATATTCTACGTTATATCCGTCAGCGTTTGTATCCGCATTCCATATAACTACTGCCTTTGAGTCAACTGCGCTCTTTACCTTAAGACCGCTGACCTTTGTCGGAGCGGTAGTGATATAAATATCGTCGAATGTACTCTCAAGCTCACCCTTATAAGCCTTTATTCTGACCTTGTAGGTTTTGTAGCCCTTAAGCGAGCCTATTGTAACGGTAGTTTTTTTATTGCCGACGAGCGTCTTTTCATTCCACTTACCGTCTGCATAGTACTGAACGGTATAACCGTCCGCACTTTCGTTCTTATCCCATGTAAGCGTAAACGAAGAAGATGTGACTTTCTGCGTAATACCCGTAACTTTTGACGGGAGCGTATCGATATAGCCGTATGTATACGGGCTGTAAAGGTCGCCCTTATATGCGCTTACCCTTACTTTATATCGTGTTCCTGCACAAAGTCCGTCTATAACCGCCGATATATTATTGTTGCCGGTAACAGTCTTTACGGACCACTGATTATTAATGTACCACTCTACCTTGTAGCCGTCCGCTCTGGCGTTTCTGCTCCAGCTTATTCTTACCGTTTCATCGGTAGCCTTCACCGTATTTATATTCCATACGGGAGAAGGAACGGTATCAACATAGAAACATCTGAACTTGGCGGTGAAGCTTCCTGCATAAGCCGCTATCCTTACCTTATATTTAAGGCCTGCAGAAAGACCGCTCAGCTTTGCCGCTACTCTGTCGCCGTCCGTGCTGAAGCCGATCTGCTTCCACTGATTGCCGACATAGCATTCGACATAATATCCGTCAACGCCGCTTATATTCTTCCAGCTTATATCGACTTCATTGTATGTTGTCTTTTCAACCGCTATTTCTTCCACATCGGGAATAGGCTTTACGGGAACACGGTTTCCGATATATGAATCCTTACATCTTGTGCATTCAAATACGCTGTAGCCTTCGTTGCGATAGTCAGGCTCAACTATTTTGATTACAACATAGTCGTGACCGAGAGGTTCACCATACTCCGCACCGCATATTTCACACTTTGCCTTTTTGGTGCAGGTAGCCTCTCCTCCGGAATGTTCACATTCGGTTATCGTAGCCGTTACAACGTCCGACTTCATCGAAACTCCCGCCGTTGTAGCATTGCTGTAGGTAAGACGGCAGTAGTACCTGCCCGTTGTGAGATTTTCGAGCGACAGCTTTCTGTCTGTAGCGCCCTCTATCACTGTTTCGTAGCCGTTTTCATCAATGGCGATCCACTGATAAGCAACTTTTGCGTCAACCTCGTTTGAATACCACGGCTCTGCATTTATTTGAAGTGACGGTATGTCGCCCGGATAATAGCCGTTGGTGTAATATACAGTATCTATCGGCTTGATTATCTGCATCGGACACAACCGTACCGTAAGGACGTTTGTCGATGATGCCGTTGCCTTATCAAGACTGTATATATCTATCCACTCTTTTGTTCCTCTGTCCTGTACCCAGAAGCCGGGATCGATATAATCGGCTATCACCTTATTCGGGGCATTAGTTATGATTTCGGCAAACCCACCTGACGAAATGGATACATTACCGCCGTTTATAGTAAGGCAATTTATATTGTTGGAGGCCATTGTAACATTTCCGCCGTTTATGGTCACATTGCTGCCTGTAGCAAGCCCCTCAAATGTGACATCACCGCCCTGCACTATGAATGCGTCTTGATTCTCAAACGCTGTCACCGCACAACGTCCCGTAACCGTCAGCTTTGCCTTGCCGTTTATGATGATCGGACGTGAGAACGCTGTACGAACTGCGTACTTGAGCGTGAAGTTACCTTCGGTTATGACTAACTGACCGCCGTATCCGTTCTTGTTATAAAGCGGATATAAGGTACAGCCCTCGTTTTCGCTCTTCTGAGCGTCTTTCGCAGCCTCGTCAAGATTGTTATAATACCTGACATCGTCGCCCTTTGTTATCTTTGCATTGAACTTGCTCTCGCATATCTCGCAATATGTCGGCTCAGTAATGTTGCCTGCGGTTTCCTTGTCCGCTGTAGGATCGACCACCTGAGAATGATCACAGTCAACAAGGTCTATGCTTACAGTGTTCGACTTTATTTCATAGCCGTCATCGGTAATAACTACGAAGTATATCTTGGCAGCAACGCTGTTGCCCGCCTTATCAATTATTTCGTCTGCCGACAATTTAGCGTCCTTTACAAGTGCGCTTAAGCTGCTATAAATTATATCTCCGCTTACATAGGAGTTTATACCGTATCTCTTACTTACATACGAGTCGTTCAGGTTCGAGCCGTGAGCAAGAGCAAGGTTGAACTTCAGCGTGGGGTTTGCGTTGCTGTTGCGATACAGCTTGTTTATTTCTGTGCTAAGCGTTGCGCTCTTTATCGGCGCTTCTTCTACATTCACCGGTTTATTGTCGTTATTCACACTGCTATAAACGCTCTCTGCACGTTCTGCAATTGAAAGCCATGCACCGCCGTCCTTTTTATATGCATAACCGTCAGCCAGAACAGATTCAAGACTGCCGTTTGCTATCTCGATGTTGTAGAATTTACCGCCGCTGATTTTTGCTTTAGCGTTACCTATAATGGTCAGAGCGTCTATAACGCCGCCGCCTATTTCTGCGTCGCCGTCTATGTAAACCATCACCGATGTGAATTCACCGCCGTTGATGATTAACTTTGAGTTTGCGTAAGCTTTAATAGGCATCCGCATTTTGCCATCGCCGCCTACGGTAAACATACCGCCGTCGGATACTTCTACAGGTGCGTTGAAAGCAAAAGTGCCACCCAGTTTTTTACCGTTCAGTGCAAGCGTTACATTGCCGGTAATGGTAACGCCCTGTGTAAGTTCGCTGTTTGTAATATCCTTATACAGCGTTACAGTAGCCGTACCTGCCTCGTTAGCCTTGTCAAAAGCGTCATAAATATCGCTGAACAGATCTGTCATTTCGCCGCCGTTTGCCGTAGTATAGCTTACAGTTGCAACAATTTCCTCATTGCAGTAAGGACAGGGATTTCCGTCAAGCACATAGCTGTCGTTTGCGTCCTTATGGTCGCACTTTATAACAGTAATATCATAGGCACTGGTCTTGTTCTGAATATCAGCGTATGTGTAAACAATAGCGCCATTCTTACTACTGCCTATAACTCTGCTTCCGCTCGCAATTGCCCTGCCTAAAGTATAATTGCTTTCATTTTTGCAAGTGAAGTTGTTGAACGCGCCGCTTACGATAGATATATTACCGGACCCATTGCCTTCCATGCTTAAAGAATCGGCTTTAACACTATTGATGACCGTGTCTCCGCCGTTTATCGTTATTGTGCCGACATTAGCACCATCGACAGTAACCTTTCCGGAATTTACAACTAAAGAATTCAACGTGGCTTTGCTGTCAATTAAAACATTGGCATTCTCGCCCGATACCGTTACACAGGTAAATGAACTTGAGGCTTCTTGCGATGCCGTAAACGTTATATCTCCGCCCTTGACATCAAATGCAAATGGTTCGCTGCCGTCATTTTTATTTAAATCAACGGTAAATCTACCCTTGCTTATGTCAAATATTTCACCAAATTTAAGCCAACTGTAGTTTAACAGCTTTAATGTACAGCCTTCGCTTTCCTCGGCAGCGCCGATAGCGTCATTCCAGTTTTCGTAATACGATAACGTGCCGTCAGACAGCTCTACCGAAGCCGGTAGTGCTCTGTTGCATATACCGCACACACAACCGTTATCGTCACATTTTACGCTTTCGACGGGGTGCTGGCAGGTAGCTACTGTAAGCGTTACCACATTCGACTTATAATCATATCCGTCATAGGTAAATATGCAGTAATATTGGATTTCTCCGTCTTCTGCCACCACTTTATCAACTTGATCGCCAAGTAAATAACAGTAACCGTTTAATAATTCTGTTTTTTCGCTTATTACCGTTCCGTCAATTAAGCATCCGGTAATATAGAGTGTTTCATTTCCCGAATATGTCACATCGGCCGCGAAAGTTGAAGCCTTTTTACCGTTACGGTATATTATCGGTGACTCGTCCTCAGCGGTAATTGTTGCACTCTTTATCGGCGCTTCCTTTACTTCTACATTAGCTATATCCTGCTTTTCACGCTCTGCAATAGTAGACCAGATGCCGGAATCGATAAACCTCCAATAGGCATAGCCATCCGCAAGAAGCTGTCCTACGTTTCTGCCTTCGCCTGAAACCTGTAAGCTGTAGAATTGACCGCCTTTAATTACAGCGTTACCGCCGTCTTTAATTATGAAGTCAGAGAAAGTACCACCGTTGATTTCCGCATTGCTGCCGTTGCGAACAGCAACACGTTTTATTAAGCCACTGCCGTTAACGGTCAGCTTACCGCTCGTTACTTCTATGGAATACCATACATCAGTACCGGGTTGTGAGAGCCTTTTACCGTTAAGTTCAAGCGTAACATTGCCTGTAACAGCTATCGTATCTGTAATATCGTCCGTAATATCCTTATACAGCGTTACTGTAGCCGTACCTATCTCATTAGCCTTGTCAAAAGCGTCACATATATCGCTGAACAGATCTGTCTCTTCGCTTCCGCCGGCAGTATAGCTTACAGTTGCAACAATTTCCTCACTGCAGTAAGGACAGGGATTACCGTCAAGCACATAACTGCCTTTTCCGTCCTTATGGACGCACTTATCAACAAAAATTCTATCGGTTTTGGTCATGGTCTGAATAGCATCGTATGTGTAAATAATAGCGCCATTCATATTACTGTCGTAAACTCTGCTTCCACTCGCAATTGCCATACCTAAGCCTGTTTTGCAAGTGGTGCTGTAGAACGTACCGGTTACGATAGAGATGCTACCGGACCCGTTGATATTAATGCTTAAAGAATTAGCTTCAACACAATTGATGACCGTGTCTCCGCCGTTAGTTTGCAGTGCACCGATTATTGCATTGTCTATAACAGCATTTCCGCCAATTATTGACAGTTCTTTAATATAACTCTCGGCACTGTTTACTGCAAGCGCACCGCTTGTTAATGTTACACTTCCCAGCTTGATTTTACCGTCAATTGTAACCTTAGCGTCAGTTCCGTTTACTTCGATTCCGCTTATCAGAGTTTCTACATCGGCTTGTTTTACCGAAGAAGTGAAAGTCACGTCACCGCCGTTGACATCGAACTGATAAAATACCTTCTTACCGTTAAAGTCAACAGTAAACCTGCCGCCTGTCACGGTAACGGACTCAGATACTCCTTCCGACATCAGCTTTACAGTGCTGCCCTCGTTCTCCTGTGCCAGCTTTATGGCACTCTCTATATCCGCATAGCCTAACGACTTGCCGTCAGCATCTACTACCTCGGCTTCTATCAATGCGTCACATATACCGCAGATTACAAAACCGTCGTTTTCGTATAATAAGCTATCCTCAGGGTGCGAGCAGGTCGCAAGTGTAAGCTTAAGCACATTCGACTTATATTCGTATCCGTTGCACTTCAGTACAATGTAATATTCAACCTCGCCGTCTTTCGCCGCAAGCTTACCGATTTCATAACAGTGTACCATATATTTATTGTACAAATTATAATCTTTAATGCGATTATTGCCGTTTACAAAATCCGAATAGGTTGCACCCCTTGAACCGACCGCCAATTCGTATGTAATATCGACGTATAAATATTTCTCTCCGTTACGGTATATAACAGGCGCTTCTTCGCCTACCCACGCAATACTTGCGCTCTTTATCGGCGCTTCTTCTACACTCAACGGTTTATCGTTGTTATTCAAACTGCTATAAACGCTCTCTGCACGTTCTGCAATTGAAAGCCATGTACCGTCTTCAACTTTATAAGCATAACCGTCAGCCAGAACAGATTCAAGATTGCCGTTAAATATCTCGATGTCGTTGAATTTACCGCCGCTGAGTTTTACGTTACCGCGAACGGACAGACCTTGTATAGTGCCGCCGCCTATTTCTGCGTTGCCTCCTTTTTTAACTGACACAGAATTGAAGTATCCACCGCCGTTAATGACTAATTTTGAGTTTTCATTAACGTAAATAGGTGTATCCATATCACCATCGCCGTTTACAGTAAGCGTGCCACCGTCAGATACCGATATACGCGCTATGCCATAACGACCACCCAGTGTTTTACCGTTCAGTTCAAGCGTTACATTGCCCATAACGGTAATCTCCTGTGTACATTTGTCTGTAATATCCTTATACAGCGTTACTGTAGCCGTACCTACCCCATTAGCCTTGTCAAAAGCGTCATAAATATCACCGAACAGTTCTGTCTTTTCGCCGCCGTCAGCTGTATAGCTTACGCTTGCGGCAAACTCAGAGTTACAGTATTTGCATATACCGCCCTCATTAAAGGCATAACTGCCGTCCTCATTCTTATGCTCGCACTTGGTAAACAGATAATAGCTTACAGTGTTGTTTTCGGAGTCAAAATTATTTTTTTCGGCTATATCGCTGTATAATAAAGCCTTTGCTGTTTTCTCAGCAGTCGGATCTGTCGGATTGTCGTAGCTTATCACACGCACACCGCTTGCGATTACGTCCTTTAATTTAAACTGTCCGAGATAGACATTGCCGTAAGTACCGCCGCCTATAGTAAGCTTTGCGTCAGTTGCGTCTTCGCTTACAAATAAATTATCAGCACCCGCATCATTGTCAACATTGACGCCTTCGCTGACAGTTACGGTACCGCCTGATATAGCAATACTATCAAATCCGGCGCTTGAGCCCTCAGGTAATGTAAGAGATCCGCTCTTCACATTAACCTTGCACCTGATGAACATATAACCTTCAGCAATAACATCTGCACCGTCAATAGTTATTGTCTGATTGTAATCATAGATAGTACCATAATTACTTGTGGTAATAGTAAACTGACCGTTTGACAGCCTAACCCCACTATTGATCTTACCGCTTGTTACAAGAGTGAAAACACAGCCCTTGTTTTCAGCCTTATCGGCATATAATAAGCCTTCTTCAATGCTGTCAAAATATTCGTCAGTAGTACCGTCGGCTGATGTCACCTTTGCATAAAGCACAGCACCGCACGCACACTTTGTCTCTGTTTCGGTGTATGTATGAGTATGCTTTACAACTGTGACATTTCTAATTCCTTTGCTGAGTGTCACTGCACTGCCGTCAACTATACTTTCGGGGAGATGTGTGGCACTGTTTAAGGTTGCAAATGCATAGCCCTTTGCAAGCAGATCGTTTACAGGTGTGTTATCAGTCAAAGATCCGCAAATTATATCGTAGTATCCGCCGTATAAAGCTATACCGCTTGTGCCGTTTTTTATTGTTAAGTATGTACAACTGCCGCCGTAGAACTCCACACATTCAGCCGCATCGGCAGTTACAGCGAACAAGGAAACGGCTGAACTGCTGTCATCCGCAGTACCGTTTATAAGCGTACCGCCCTTATTCACGGCCATTTCCAGGCCTATACTGCCGTTTTCACCACTGTTTTTAAGATACAGCACGCCCCCGTCGTTTACGTCAATTCCTCTGATTTCCGGTGATATAGAATGTCCGTTCACATCAACAGTTAACGTTGCATTGCCGATCACTATGTTCTGCGAAAGCTCACAGTCCTTATACAATGTCAGCGTACAGCCGCTGTTTTCCTCCGATAATGCCGCAGTAAAAGCGTCGTCTATATTATCGAAATACTTCGCTGTTCCCACGCCCGAAACGCCCGCAGTAAGCTGATATTCGCAGGTAAGGCATACACCCGTTTTGCTGTCAACATCGCTGTGGGGGCATACATATCCGCAGTCGCACTTGCCTGTTCCACTGCTGTATTTGTGGTCAGCGTCAGTATGCTTTACAACTGTGACATTTCTAATTCCTTCGCTGAGTGTCACCGCACTGCCGTCAACTATACTTTCGGGGAGATGTGTGACACTGTTTAAGATCGCAAACGCATAGCCCTTTGCAAGCAGAGCGTTTACGGGTGTGTTGCTTTCCTCGCCGCAGATGGTGTTGTACCTTCCGCCGTATAAAACTACACCGCTTGCGTGTGCAATATAAACATTCTCAAATATGCCGCCGTATATTTCGACACACTTAGCACTGTTAATGACTAAATTGAGTACATCTGCGGCTGAACTGCCGCCGTCTGCAGTACCGTTTATAAGCGTACCGCCGTTTACACTAAAAGGTGCGTCTATGCATCCGTAGTAGGTGCTTTTCCTGCTGTCCTTAAGGTACAGCACACCACCGTCATTTACACTTATATCCGCCTCTCCGCCGAGTGAATATCCGTTCACATCGACAGTAACCGTTGCATTAGAGATTGTTGCGGACGTCGAAAGCTCGCAGTTCTTATACAATGTCAGCGTACAACCGCTGTTTTCCGCCGATAATGCCGCAGAAAAAGCGTTGTCTATATTATCGAAATACTTCGCTGTTCCCGCACTCGAAATGCCCGCAGTAAGCTGATATTTGCAGGTAGAGCATACACCCGTTTTGCTGTCAACATCCGTATGACCGCACCGCTTACCGCAAATCGTACACTTACCCGTTGTGCTGTCGTAACCGTGATCTTCATGTGGTGCTACAATAACAGGTGTTGCAAAACCGTCTTTCAACAGTGTTTTTGAGCCGTCTATCGGCACATCGGAAGACGTCATAAACATACGGTTCTCAGCCAATAAAGTCAGTATTTCTGCGTTTGCTCTGTCCCCGCCGCCGTTATAGCGTATTTTTAGGAAAGCTCCGTCGTGAAGAATTACGTCACTGCTTGCATCGTTTATATTGAGTATTATGCCGAGTGAACGATAGCAGTCAAATGTACCTGCACCTACCGACACAGTTCCCTTAGCGCCGCAGTTTTCGTCAAATGTCAGCTTACCGCTGGCCGCTACATTGAAATCGCCATAAATACGATTATTTTTTCCCGATCCCGTAACGGTTATATCTCCCGAAACAGTTAACGTACCTACATTGGCTTTCTCAGCGATCCACAGCGTGAACTTACCGCTGAGCGTTGTATAGCTGCCTGTATAATTCTTGTATACTTTTAATATACAGCCGGTGTTTGCGTCACTGTCAGCCGCTTCAAAAGCCGCTTCCATCTCATTTTCTTCATAAACGGAAGCTACAGCCCCATCCTTTACGATAACAGCCGCATACTGATATTCACACTCGTTACACTTACCCGTTTCGCTGTTAACATCGCTGTGAGGGCAAACATATCCGCAGCCGCACTTGCCGTCAACATAGGTATGGCTGTGGTCTTTGACTATCAGCGTTACACTGCTTGATATTTCCTTAACGCTTGCATTGAAAAGGGTTCCGTCAGCCTTGAAGAAAGCCTTACCCTCTCCGAGCATATCATATAATGTCTTGCTGTCCCTTGCGTAAAGTCCGGCAGTATATGTACCGTCTTTCAGTATAACCGTACTCGAATCATATACATAGATCGAAGTGTCTAAAACTACATCGCCGTCTATTATAAGCGTACCGCCGGCGTATGAAGCGTCGTTTGTCGGATATACATTACAACCGAGCATAACCGGATTGCCGCTGTTTTTGATCGTAAGCTTTCCGCTTTTGCAAGGAGTAATACTCCGGATTTTAAATTGGCGTCCGTTTACGTCAATTGTAAGCTCTCCGTATAAGTCATACTGAGCGCTTGGTTTAGAATAATCCTTAAACAGCTTTATCGTACCGCTTCCGTTGTATTCATTCAGTAAAGAGTGAAGCTCATCGGTATCTACATACTTTAAGCTTCCGTTCTTGTCTGTATAGAGTGCGACAGACACAACCGCACCGCAGATTGAGCAGATGCCGGTGTCCGTGTTTATATCACCGCCATGCTCGCAGGGCTTTCCGCACTCCTCGCACTTGCCTGTTCCACTGCCGTATTTGTGGTCAGCGTCAGTATGCTCAACAACAGTAAGCGCAACGGAATAACCCATACTTCCATATTCTTTATAAAGATCAAGATAATTGCCGTTATCTTCACGTCGCAGTGCCTGCCGGGTAACATCAAGAAGATTGCCTAATTTCAGAGCGCCGGAATTGTTTTGGCGATGATATGTCAGCCCACCTAACTTCATTCCCGTAGCGAGCTTTACAGATGTCGTTGTAGTTCCGTCATCATTCACGGATGCTATCACAGTCAACTGTTCTGTAGTTACTTTTGCGCCATCGTTTACAGCAAGCCGTGCACTGTCCTCAACAAAAATTGTATTAAATTCTACATTTGCTTCGCTGTCAATTATGAATGATCCGCCGCCTTTGCGAACATACACCTGCGTAACATAACTGCCCGCTGTGCCGGTTAATGTAAGCGTGACGTCTTTGTTGACCCCAAGTTTGTTGACCCCAAGCTTGATATTGTTCAGCTTGTGACCGTTAAGGTCGATCATAACATTGTGTTTTACATCTATAGTATCTAAAGTTGCAGTTGCCGATGCATCGCCGATATCCTGATAGATCTTAACATAGTTTCCGGTTTCGGCAGTAATGCTGTCAAGGCAGTCTGCGAGCGTGTCATAGCCTGTCGGCGCATTGCCGTCTGTGCTGATTGTAGCAACAAACTGATGCGCACACTCGTTACACTTACCCGTGTTAATGTCAATATCGCTGTGATCACATAACGCTCCGCAGTTTGTGCATTTACCGTCGGAATAACCGTTTTCATGTGCACATTCTTTATATGTAAATGTAAATTTTTCTGTAACAGTTTCTGTGCTGTCACCGTCTGAATAGGTTATATCGCAATACAGAACATAATTTCCGGCAGGAATATTATCCGCAAGCTTGAATTCGCCGTTGCTTCCGGATACTGCCGCACCGAGCTCATCTGCACTATATGCACTGTTCGTACTGTACCAGTTATAGCTTATGCTTTCACTGTCAACCGTATAGGTGCTTACAAGCTTGTAATTGTCCTTCTCTTCCTGCGAAGTGTTTGTATAGAAAACCGTTCTGTTTGTGTTGTCACCCTGTGTAACCTTGTTGAAACGGTTTGCATTCGACTTTACCTGAACGGTATTGGATACAATATCTCCGCACTTTATTGTAAGAGTATTATCAGTGTCGTATGTAGTCGAAAACTCGGTATCGCAGACCATGCACACCCAGCCGTAATCGGTCTTGATTATGCTTGCTAATAAATCGGGTTCATCGCCGCCGAAATAGCCTCTTGCGTCTGCAAACTCTTCATCGCTCATATTCTTCAGAGTAATATCAAAGTAAACCGTACCCTTGAGCTTGGTATCAGTCATGTCCATGCCTTCAATTATTTCATACTCTTCCGTCTTGAATATTCCTGTCTGCTTTCCGAGTATTATACGGGGAGAAGTATCAGGCTTTATAACTACCGTCTTAGCGTCCGCTCCGTCAATCTCATAATAGCCGCCGTTAAGCTTGACCTCGCCTGTTACAGCGCTTTCTGAAGCCTTGGACTCGGTCGAACCCTTTACTACAAATTCGTCCTCGTCTATTGTCGGTACAGTTTGACCGATAGCGTATGAACCGCCCGTAGTATATACCGAGCCTGTACCGCTCATTATAAGGTTTACTTTGTAAATGCCATACTTAGCACCGTAAGCAGTGACCTTACCGCCGCTTATTTCGGCATCCATTCCGTCGCCGTTGTTTCCGCTGTAGTATATTCCGACTCTTGCTGCATTGCCTTCAGGCACAGTAATACTGCCGTTTTCGCTGACGGAAATTTTGTCACCGAAATTACTGGTAAGCAATATTGCACTGTTTAACGTAGATTCATTAGCACAACCTACTGCAGTAAGACTGCCGTTGCCGTCAACAGTAATGCCGCCGCTGACATTGACAGCCACACCCTCAAAAGATGCAGTTGTCGCATTTGCGTTCAGCACACCGTCATTATGTATTTCAAGCGAATTTGTCTTTACAGTACCTGTTGCGTTTACTGTACCGCCGTTCAGGATTATTGATCCGCCGAGAGAGCGTGCCATACTGTCTGTAGAGCGGTTCTCTGCATTCAGCACACCGTCGCCGCTGATCGTCATTGTGCCGTCACAATTGACCTCTTTATTATTTACGGCACTGAGAACGTATGTATCGCTTTCGAGGGTATCGGTCTGTACGATAGTGTTTTCACCGTTCAGCACTATTTTCGTACCGTCGGGGACTGTTACGACGCTCATCATATTCTCTTCTGTTGTCGCCTGAATGTTCACTTCGTCAAGCGTCAGCGTCTTTGTGTCATGATCCCAGCTCCAGCCGGCACCGTTTTCGTCCGCCGTCTTTTCTCTGAAATCAAGCGGTGTCGTGATGACATTGCTCTCGCCGTCATGCGTATGTGCCTCGCCCTCGGCAAATGCCGATAACGGTACAGCCGTCAGCGTCATTGCCGCAGACAGCACCGCACTTATGAGCCGTACAAATTTTTTCTTCATGTTTTTCCTCCTGTAGATTTACCCGTGCTTATGCCATGCACCTGCACTTATGCAGTGCCTCCTTCAGCTTTTCAAGCGGTATCGGCTTTTTGTGGAAATAGGTACAGCCAAGCCTGTATGACTGCGCCCCGAATCCCTCATCGTCCGACAGCCATATTACAGGCGTATCCCTGTCGGCATTCTTCGCCGCAATAACGCCCTCCATACCGTCCGCTCCGTCGGCAAGCACGATTATAAGGTCAGCCGTCTTACACTCATTCACAAAGCTCTCATACCTCTGACATACCCTGTAGGCAATTCTTCGATATGCCGCCGTTGCGATCTGTGTTATTTTCGCTTTCAGTATCTCCGCCTCGTTTGCGGTATCGTAAACGCAGATGAGCATACCTCTCCCCCTTATAATTTTATAATTATATCATAACTCATTCGCTTTGCGATTTCAACTTTTTGGCACGAACGGTTGTTATAACGGCGTAAACGGTCATAAATGCGGCACATAATACAAAAAAACGCACCCTACAGCCACCGGTCAAGTGAAATATTTTGCCAAGCACTACCCCACCGCTCCGCACCACCACCCTTGCCTATTAATGAACGCTCTGTTGGTTTCGCATCCGCATTATCCCACCCACTTTTTGTAGGGGAGCGGGCTTGCCCCTCCCGTTGCACCTAACCTCTCTATCCCCACGACCATCGCAAAAGGACAATAATCCCTCGCCCCACCCCAACCCTCCCAAACCCCCACCATCCCTCTTTCATATCGCCAAGTGTATTAATTTGAACAGCGAACCCGAGAAGCACTGCCCTATAAACAGAACTATCGGTAGCCTGTTGTCATAGTCAAAGCCGAACGATATAACATAAGCACATTAAACAAAAAACTTTTTCTACAAACAGACTGACTGGTGCCCTACAGACACCGGTCAGCTCAGACTGTCGATAAACCTCTTGATTATATAAAAATGGGGTCGCAGGGGCGTAGC
>ERZ827423.2334-NODE-2334-length-15319-cov-3.164046_pt1 | contig 15319 bp, 11 predicted proteins | sample MGYA00519775_ERZ827423 | MGnify/ENA primary metagenome ERZ827423 (study PRJEB31778, sample SAMEA3449296) | human gut metagenome | biome: human gut; feature: human-associated habitat; material: faeces | place: United Kingdom | collected 2010/2012 ...
TAAAAATAACCCTCCTTACTGGATTTTCTTTGTCCAGTAAAGAGGGTACATATCATTTCTGTGGCAACTGCGTTTTTTATGGTACATATCTTCTTTTACTAAAAGCCCGGACAACTCTTCGGAATTTAATGTATCACTCTGAGTTTCAACTCCTCATAGGTATTTCTCTTACCGCCATGGTGGCGATCGCAGTAGTAGTTTTGAGCTTCGCCATGGTGTTTCAACTCCTCATAGGTATTTCTCTTACAACCGATTTTATCACATCTTTTTCTAAAACACTACCCCAAACATCTATATTTTACTGGATTTTCTTCAAAAAAGTGGGGCAACCTCTTTTTAAGAATCCTTTAAAATCAAGGCTTTCCGGCGTTTCAGTTTTCCACTGGAGGTTGACCCACTTTTTATAGCAATACTAATTTCCTTTATCCTCTGTTGCACTCAGGGCCTGATCAACTAACTCTTCGAGTGTATTCCTTACCTGTTCCACAGAACTCTGACCAAAAATATGATTACATATGCCTACATAATAGTCTTTCCCATCCACCTTGAATACAGAGAAAATCAGATAGTCTTGCGTTTCCGTCCGCGCTTTTACCACTAATTCAAATGCCTCGTCAAAAAAGCTTCCCAAATTGGTATGATTTCGCTCGACATACCACTCGACAAAATCTTCTTCTGTTGGCCTGACCGCCATGAGTAAAACGCTGATTCCGATAATTATAATTAATGTGAACATATACTTTATGAATTTCAAACTTATCTTACCTCCACAGTTAATATGCCTTTTCTTACTAACAGGATATCGCCTTTTAAATATTCGGCTCTGGCTGGCGTATGCACTTCTGACAATCGAATCCGTTCCACCGCATTATATGGATTTATTTGATTGCCTCCCGTGTCAAAAAAATCAAATACTTCCAGAAAATCATTGCTGGTAAAATGCGCACAGGTATTAAAACTGTTAAAATAGAAGCCCATCGGCTGTACGGTATAATCTGAATATAGTTCAAATATGGCCTCTTCTGTTTCACATTTATCAAATTTAACCCTGGCAGATTTGTTATAATGGATGGACGCATTCACGATCAGGGCCTGTATCGGATAGGGCTTTTGACAGGATAACGGCGGAGCTGTCTGTATCGTCTTTACATCATGCGCCTGTTTATCCACAAAAACTTCGTGGGTATCTGCCACGGCCTCCTTTGTAACGAAGGCCGATGGACTGCTGTGTATTTCCATATCTTCCTGCGTATCTTCTATTCTCTCTTTTTCATCTACAGGTGCTTCCTCCATCATTTTAATTAAACGTACAATCATTCTTTTAATGATGGTCACATCTTTTAGAAGTCTCCGCTGCCTTGCTATCATCACCCCAATAAGCATTGCTGACATGAACAGTAGCACCAGAAGAGCAATCAGCATATAAGTAATAAAGCCTATATTTATCGACATCATTCTTCCCCCTCATACCGTTCAATAATAAGGTCCAGCATGGCTCCGCAAAGAAGCTCATTTTCCAGACCCGGACAAGCCATGATCAGGGATTTCTTTGTCATCATCAACTCTGCCCTTAAACTTTCAAACTCCTGATTTGCCTGTTCACGAATCATGTCATCAAAACTGCCGTCTCCAATTCCAATATAGCCCCAACAATTGTAACTGTCCTCAAACATTTCATAGGTATAAGCTTTCATAATGGCATCAAATGCGGCGTCATATATCTGTTCCTTCATTTTTCTGAACTGAGCTCTGGTTGCATCCGTATTGACCGCCTCCAGCTTCGTCCAAAATTCATTTTTTTCGTCCTCATCTTCACCATAGACAATATCGACATAATATTCTGTAGGGTCTGGTCTGGAAACAAATTCCGGTTTTTTCCCTGCATTGTCCGCTTCTTTTAAATCCAGCAATCCCTGGGCCACACTCAGCTTGTCCACATCATTATTTGGAAGCAGCTCAATATTTCCGACATATTCCTCACCAAGATTTCTCTTAATCTGTGCTTTTAATCGGGCAATAAAACGCTTCTCAAATCCGGCAGCCGTATTATTCATAGCCAGAGAACCTTTCCCCACCGGAGCCAGTAAAACGTGGCTTGTCGATTGCAGATCGCCTGCTTTTACGGCCCGGACGATGGAATCAGCATAAGCAGGAATCGCCACATTCAGCTTGGCTTCCACGATCTGCTGAACGATTTTCTGAAAGTAGTCCGCATTTGCACCGGTAACACAAAATCTGCTGCTGCCAAACAATCGGTTCAAAGGAAGAACAAAGCCCAGGCGCTCGTACAACTTACCCTTCTTCAGTTCCATCGCTCCACTGATCGTTTGCATCGCTCCCTGCATTAAGTCCTGATTTCCTCCGACAAAGCAGCGCATTAACTCTGCGGCCTTTCCTTTATAAACCTTTGCCAGAGTAGCATTCGTTATATTTTGCGCCGCATAAGGAATTGAAAACATATACAAATGCCCATTTACTCTCAGAGAATAGTCATGCGTTGAATGACCATAATCCGGCGTGGCCGCCGCAACAGTATCACCCATATACTTATTTGCCGGAGGATTATTTTTATGCCATTCAGCCGTCGCCTCACTCTCAGAATAAAGGCTCACATTCTGACCGGGCTTTAATTGATTATCTTCGGTAAGATACTCATTCATAAACTCTAACGCTCCCTCAATGGCTTCTTTCATGAATTTTGTAATACCCTCGCCGGAGCCATTTTCCGGATAGGATACAACAAATTCCAGATTGTTGGAACATACTGCATATCCTTCCCGTGAAAGGGCAAGCGCCGCTTCCAGCAGAGCCGAACCAATATACAGCTTCAATGCGGATACACAATTCGCCTGCTGAACTTTTGTTAAATTCGACCGGGCCGCCATTTCCTTTGGATTGGAAACAACTCCGATTTCGGTCATTGCAGCCGTCATGGTTCCCGAACATTTTGCAAGCTCTCCAAATAAAGCTTCCTGATCGGGCTTCCAGATGCGGCTTTCAACCATCAGTCGTGACCAGCCCCCCGAATCTTCCGTGGAAAAGAGCTGCAAAAGTGAATCAAAATGGGTTCCGGACCCATTGGCCGGTCCGGTATGTCTTTCAACTGCCCAGTTCAATTCTTTACCGGACATTGGTGTTAATGGATGAATCATATCCGTAAATGCCACGCCTTTTGACTTTCCGCTCCCGGCAACGGTCATCAATCGCACAGAGACCGCTCCCGCCGGGTCAAAGGATACATAGACAGTATTATCTTTTCTGTGGAATGCCGGTACTTTTTCAGGGAAAATACACCCCAAAAAATTTCCCTCTTTGTCCCGGAGTTCCAAACGCGTGATTCGGCTGGTACGCTGATGCACTTCCCATTTACCCCCATACTGCCTGGATTCCAGACCGACAATCTGTTCCTTTGCATCCTCCGGAAATTCCTTCCATAAAGCAGCCACCTCGTCTATATCCCCTGTATCTTTAAAGGCAGCTTCAAATCCCTGAACCAGATAATTATATTTACTTAAAATGCCATCTGGAACCTTATACGCCAAATCAATATAATTATGCGGCAGACAACATTTCCAGCCCCTGCTTCCTTTTGTATATATCCGATGCTGTAAAACACCATCAGCCAATGCCGTAACCTCAATCCATTCCGGCACATCCTTTTCATTCAATGCACTCCACTTATAGTCGATACGGGTCAATTCATCCGTATTTTTTACCATAGGAATAATGACCATCCTGGAATTCACGTTCCTCATGTATGGCCCCATGGTGACATTGGTTCCCGTATAGATGAATACAGGTTCATCCAGCAGCTTATCTTCCCTGTTCGTTCCCGGATAGCCGCAGATAATCGCGGCATCTGCGCCAAATGTCGTTTTGTGTATATACTCTGCCGCCTCTTCCGGAATTTCTTCTCTTTTTTCAGCTTCATATACTGTCATCTGTTCATCTGAAAGCGCACCGCCGAAATCTTCTAAAAGTTCCCCCAGAACATTGTCAAAAGCGCCGTTTTCTATCATCTTCTGAACCAATGCGCGACACCGCTCTTTCACATGCGGACGGGTATCCAGATATGTATCCGGATTCATGCCATGAATCTCTTTGTCCCGGAAACCGGCTGCCGGGACAAAACACTTCCAATCGGGATCAAAAACGCCGCATACCCGACCGTCAATATACATTTCCAGCAGTTGTTCAGGCGCTTCCTTCCATCCCTCCATCTGTTCGGCATTAAAAATGCACTGTCTGTCTAATGGATTCTTTGAATCATAACGGTGTATGACAAACTCTACCTTGCTCCCCCTGTAAGCCGCCTCGCCCCACAGAATATAAAGTGTTTTCAACGAAATTTTTGAAGCCTTCCGAATGTCTGCATCCTGACTGCGCACATTTATTTTCCAGGCATCCATATGGGCCGAAGGCCGGGCAATGCTTTTAGGATTTTGCGCCATATGTTCATTCGATGCAGAAGTATTGTGCAGACGGCCCAACTCTTTAATGTCCATTCCTTCCAACTGTACAACACCATTTTTCTCATTATTTCTTGCTTCCTGAATTTCTTTAGCATTTACCAGAGCCATGTTCTTTTCTCCTTCCTGCTGCTGCATACATCATAAAGTTCCTCCATAATAGCCATAAAGCTGCGGGGTTTCCCATTTTCAACATATTTTAGCTTGCGTGCCTTATCCGGTGTTAATCGGGTATGATACAAATTGCCTTCGGCACATTCGCTGAGATCATCCAGCAAAAATCCTGTCATTCCACCAAATGCGCTCACATCCTCTCCGTTTAACATTCTGTCAATCTGAAAAACAGGAAAAATATCGGTTTTCTGCTCTTCTCCCGGAAGGGTACCCGTTTCCCAGTTCATCCCTGTCAGACAGATGTCCCTCAGCCATGACAGCCAGAGTCGTTCTCTTTCCAGAAGTATCTTAAAAGGCCTGAGCACCATTTCTTCAAGTTCATCGTAGGCAACCATTGTCTGAAGCTTCCTGCCTGTCTTTCCGCCGTACATTCTGCTGATAATTTCTGCCTCATAAAGCATCCCGTTTTTTATCTGCTCCGATGTTAAATCCAGCTGTGGCCGCAGCCAGTAAAAGAGCATGGCATCAAAGCGGAGCCGCGCAGACAGAGCCAGACGGTATTTCTCTGGAAGTCCCAGATTTGCCCAGTTTGTCTTCCCATTGCCAGGTAAAGAATAATGTGGAATTAACGGTCCCTTTTTCTCCAATTCCTCATCCGTCCTTGAAAAGAAATTCTCGACTAGCGCAGTAAATACAAGTTCTATCGCATGGGCATGTTTAAACTGAAAACCGCCTTCCGATGCTTTGGACGCCTGAACCGGCATATAATCATGTTCAAGCAGGTAAAAAGCATCTGTCGCCTCGGCGGCCTCGTCGGGATAATTTCTCAACGTTCCGGATACCAGGCCGGCCACATCCTGATCAAGCCCGTTAATCCTCGGAAAGCGGAACGCCGCTCCCGTCATGATAACCGCAATCTTTAAAACCCTTCCCACATAAGCCTTCGCCTGTTCATATTCGAGATGGAGATTTTCCATAACGGCCTCTATACAATACTTTCTAAGTAAAATCGGATGCACGCATAAATTGGTGCGGCCTTCGCCTCCGATTCCCGAGCCTGCAAATACGACCCGAACCTCATATGTCCCATTAGAATCAACCACTTCATCTATGATCGCTCCAAAGCCTGCTTTCTTATCTTCCGGTGTTCCCATGGCCGCTTCTAAGACGGTGCTGGAAAGAAGGCTTCCCAGAATTAAATTTCTGCCGTAACCCTTATCAATCGCAAAGTCCAATTCTCTTTCCGTTAAAATCGTTTGCTTTTGATACCATTCCGGAGCAATTGCCCTCAATGTCTGTTCTCCGTCTTTTTTCTTTATGATCTTGTCCGACAGTTTGAGAAAGACAAATTGAATATTTGGATTTCGAAGATTAAGTGTTTTATTCATATCCAATACCTTCTTAACTTCGATAATCTCCTCGCCTCCCGCATCCATTGTTTCAAAAGCTATGGATACAGCTTCCGATGTGCCCTTTTCGTAAAGTGTGGTTGTACAAAGCATATGTATCAACGAACGAGCATCCACGATTCCGGTTCCACCTTCACACATAATATGATTTTTACTACAGTTCATAATCCTTCCTCCTTAATCAATATCTGTTCAGAACACGGTCCGGAAGCCCGAAAAACCGCATTAAGATAAATAATAAAATGTTGCCTGTAAAGAACCCCGTTAATACGGAGCTGTAACAATACACCGGGTTAATGCCTACAAAAATCACATGAATCAGCATTGCGATGACAGCCGCCAGGGCAATCAGACCGGAACAAAGGACCGACGGCACCAGATACCGGATAATATGTCCAAATGCAGCCCTTCGCTTCTCTTCGGTGTTATACATATCTGCTGCAAGGCGATTTACTGTCCGATACCACTGCACATAAGCAATTCCGGCGGCGATAAACTGGGCAAAGACAAAAAGCAGACTCAATTGAAACGCTGCCGTTCCGGCTCCACTGTGATAGGCCACACGGGACAAGCCCATAATCACCAAAAACATTCCTGCGGCCAGCCAGCCAATACCTTTAAACATGTTGCGAAATTCTCCACTCATAATTTCTTCCTCCCTTATTTTTTAACGATTATCAATAACCAGACGAAAAATAATATTCTGCTCATCCGCCGCTGCCCCTGCCGCGATCAGTTCGTCCGCAAGCCCTTCAAAATCCAATAATTTGCTGAAGACCGATGGATTGCTGCCCGTCCATATATACTCAGAGGTGCTTACATTACCATCTACTGTTCTGGCTGTGCATTCGGTCTGCAAAGCGGCGACATATTCTTCAAGTCCGGCGCTGTGTTCATCCTTAAATTCCTGAAACGTTTTCTCATCACCTGTTCTGCCGCCAACCATTCGGGTCTCAATGGCATACAACCCTTTGGGAAGACTTGTATTTTCAACCACTGCGGCAAAAACGGCATTTCCTTCGGCAACAATATTTCTGCCAAGCTTTGTATTTAAATCCTCATCATCCACGGCAGCCGGCATACCATCGATATAGCCTTCGGCTCTTACAGAGAATGCAACGGGACTTTCTTTCCAGGATTTGGATGGCGCGTCATAAGTCCAGACCTTTGTATCTATCCGGTCAATAGCCGCCATCTCTGTATCCGGTACGGCATATAAAATAGCCTTGACAGCATCCGTATCGGCATTTGCGGACTTACTGCTCCTGGTATACACAAAAGTGTTTTCCATAGTAAACTCGACCTCCTCTGTTTCATCTGCCAAAGCCAGACCATAACAGTAATTTGTCCCATCATATGTAATATTGGCCAGATTATCGTCGAAGCACCTGCTGGAAGCCAGAGATAAAATACTTTCAGCGCCCTGAACGTTATCTCCTTCCATGGAAACATGGCACATATCATAACCAGGTAAATCTCCTGACTTGTTCTGGAAAATGGTATCAAAATTCCTTACTTTCTTTTCATCTCCAAAAACTACCATCAGAAACTCTCTTTCAAAAGAACAATCTGAAACAGAAATGTATTCCAATTCGGTAGATGACGTATAGGCTTTAAAATCAACACTGCCGCTGTAATCCATTGAAAATACATAAAATGAATACCCTGTGCAGCCTGCATGAACCAGCCACCTTCCAAACTCCGCCCCTGTTGTATTTGACTGGAGGTCTGTCGTAAATACATTAATACCGGCCGTATTGACAGGAATATCGGCCTCTCCAATAATATCGATCGCTGCCCCGTAAGAATACTGACTGCTGAGTATCCGAGCGCTGTCAATCTCAACCAGATTTCTGCCATCATCAATGGACCAGTAATTAATATCCCGGCCTGCTCCGGCTCTCATCGCGCATGCATAAATTTCCGTCACCTGCGGTGAACGTTTCATACTTCCCGATAAATCAAAATAATAATTATCCGGTTCATCTGAGACCTCCTTTTCTGCCTCATCCTCTAAAGAAGGCGCTTCGGTTTCCACTACAGCAGTTTCGCTCTGCGCTTCCCCGGAATTTTCGGTTTCTTCCAAATTCCCTGTCTCGACTTCTTTCGGGATAATCCAACCGTCAGGATATATTATCTTATCGCTACAGCCTGTCAATACCACAGTGACGATTGCGATTGCCATGCAGCGAATCGCCATTTTTCTTCTTCCTTCCATAACTTCTTCCTCCTGTTCAAATCAACTTAAGATGTTTATAACATACGCATAACACAATCTCCATTACACTCGCATTTTAAACAACAAAAACAGGGGCAGAAGCCCAAAAAGCTTTTGCCCCTTACAAAAAAAGTCACCCTGCATCCAGGATGCACAGTAACCTTTAAATCATAGTATCTCATATACCAAAACAGAAATTTGATATCAAAGACTCCATAATCATTCAATAAACAAAAAAGCAATTGCCCGTTCATGACAACTGCTTTTTCAGGTTCTAAAACAACCTCTTTCAACTCCTCATAGGTATTTCTCTTACAAAAAGAATGGGATTGACATGCATAATGCTCTTTCAAGTAAGTTTCAACTCCTCATAGGTATTTCTCTTACGTGAATACGTCACTGTTACAGTGAACGGATTCTAAACCAAGTTTCAACTCCTCATAGGTATTTCTCTTACGGCACAGTTGGCTGAGGGACCTCGGTTTGGATCTTTCTGGTCTTTTGTTTCAACTCCTCATAAGTATTTCTCTTACAACTGATTTTATCACATCTTTTTTTAAAACACTACCCTCAACATTCACATTTCGCTGGTTTTCCTCCAAAAAAGTGGGTCAATCTCTTTTTAAGAATCCTTTAAAATCAAGGCTTCCCGGTATTTTGAATTTTTCACTGGAGGTTGACCCACTTTTTATCGTTACAATACTCTTTTTTGAACGATACAGCCAAAGCCGATGCTATTTCTTGCGCCAATGCCGGACATCAGCGCCAGTTCAAGCATTTCAACGGAACCATACAGCCGGAATCTGCCCTTCCATGCACGGATTTGAAAACCGCTGTAGTAGGTTTTAACTTCCCGCAAGCGGCCGGATGTATCCGGCAAAATCTTAAAATCTGCATTTTCCGGCTCCACGTCATAATAAGCTTTGTACTTACGCACAAGGTTATCTCTAAGCATTCCTGAAAAATCTTTTTCTGTCGGACTGTAAAAATAGGTCTTTTTGCGCCCATCGCCGGTCATCAGTGTAGAGTGTACCGTCACTGGTGAAAGGGTTTCCACCACACAGTTCCGATATTCTTCCATGACCAACTGGCAATCGACCAGTTGAAGCCAGACAGGGCCCAACCGCAGAGGCCGGCGCACGCCCACCGTTTCGGCAATAATTGAATGGCTCTCATCTGAATAAAAAGTCAGGCATATCTGTATTGGCCCTGTAAAAATCAACTTTTTCTTCTCAGCCTGGTAAAAATGTTCACCCATCATATCAGAAAATGTATACATTTTGAAGGACCGCTTATCCCGCTGATATCCCCGGTCATGAAGGAAGGCTGAATATCCGCCGTCCCCAAGCCAGTTAAGCAGGGCGGCCTGTAATATTTTATTATAGTTTGCCGGAACCTGAACCGGCTCCTGACTGTAAAAAGTCAATAGATATTTCAACCTAATCCCCTCTTTTCCTCATCCGGCCGTACAGGCAGTGTCTGCCTGATTTCCTCTGTCAGCTTATCAAAATCCGCTACTTCTTCCCGGCCGAATATCCTGGCCTGGTGATACTGTTTCGTGACAAACGAATCCATGTCTTTCCTGAATGCTTGAATTTCATCTTCATAGGATTTCTGTTTTCCATTAGTAAATCGACTAATCAATACAACTTTACTCCGACTGCCGCCAATCTTTTCGCTCTGATATAAAGTTTCAAAAAAATCCATTTTAACACTGCCGCTTTTTTCTTCGCCCGTAATGGCAAAAACAATCAACTGATATCCTTCGGAAACAAGAATATTAAAACGTTCCCCGCCATTGGCGTCCCGAATCCATGGACGATACATGATATCGCCCCCGAATCCCAGTCTTTCCTGAAATACCTCTTTAACAGCACAGCAGATATAATAGTAAAACCAGTCCTCCATAAAAAGTTTCCAGCAATCAAGCCCCTTTTCCCGCACCTGATTTAATAAGGCGGCCATTTCCTCGCCATCACCACTGGTTTTCTCCGATGTGAAGCCCTCTTCTTCGTCATAACACAACCATTTATTTCTCCTGTTATACTTTCCAAGCAAATCCGTGTACTGTTTGAAACGCTCGCCCTTATCCGCAGCAGGCACAATAAAATCGCAGGTCTCCGTATCATCTTTATATGTAACAGACTTGAAGTAGGTCGCATACTCTGAATTACAGATATCCGTCAAAAAAGTCTTCAAACTTAAATATTCCTGACAAAATGTGTCTTCACCCGAAGCAGAAAGCAATCGAGCGGCAACAGACTTTATCTGTTTACAAAAACGCTCATCTTCAAGCAGATTTTTCACCAACTTATCCTCTGAGAGCTTTTCCTCGACCGCCATTCCATGAAGCTCAACCATCTCTTTGACTGTCAATGATACATTAGAAACAGGGAACTCCTTATACGTATAGGATTGCTCCGAAAAATGGCAATTTAATTTCTGTTCTGATAAATAGCACTCGACGCCCTGCTTTTTATTTTCTCGGCACCATTCCCTCGTGGCCACCGTCGCATAAGTGGTCATCACCTTTGTTCCGCCTGTATGATTCAGTATCACGCCTTCCGGTCTTTCTTTATTCAATATTTCTTTTATGCTTTTTTCAACTGTATACTGGGAAACCGCTCCACCCCTTCCGGCTTCCGAATCCTGCAGACAAGCAGCTTCCACCTCGCACGACTCAAACTTGCTTTTCAGCACCGCCATAAGTGCATTTTTATAAACTTCTGTCTCTTTTGTATAAACCAGCAAATGCCTGGTCGGTACGAAAAGGCATTCCCGTTCTTCCTCAGACCAGCTCTCTTTATCCATCAAATGGGCTGCCTGCACGTAGCAGGGTATCGGATTTGAACCTACCAGAATGATATTCAGCCATTTCGACACTTCGCTCATAATGCAGCCTCCCCACATTCTTTTGAATATTCCGACCTGAGCAGTTCCTTCACACACGCTTTCAATTTCTCATAGTCTTTCACTTCATCTTTTCCCCATATCTCCACATGGTGATACTGTTCTCCACTGAATGAACTTAATTCTTTCTTTAATGCTTCTCTGTTTTCAGCCCAGTTCACTGCGATGACCTGGCTATGGGTGCCACCCAATATTTCTCCGCGGAAGACTGCTTCAAAAAATTTGTGCTTAGCCATCAGGAAATTATCATCAATCGTCAATGAAATCACCTTTAGTTCATAACCCACCGACATGACAATATCCAGCTCAAAATCCTTGTCTTTACTATTCCTTTTTCTTTTGACAACAAGTGACCAGACCAGATCCACCTCTGGCATATCCTTGCCGCAGCTCTTTTGCTCTTCTTCAACAGTATCCCGGACCGCCATGTAAACGTAATGTTCAAACCAGTCGTTGGTATACATGGACATACACTCTGAAATCTTATCTTGATTTCGTTGCTTTTTTGATAATGGCCCCATTTTCTGAAATAAATTAATCCAGCACCCTCCATAAGAAGGCGAACATGCCGTAAATCCATTTGCATAATGAAACCACCGACCATCCTGCTCCTGATCAAAGAGTTCCAAAATTTGGGGTTTTTTCACATTCGACGTATCATATTGAAAATCAGATGTACATATTTTCCCGGCTCTGTCCTTAAAATTCGGAAGATAACTCAACCTCGCAAACAATTTTAAATACAAGTCTCTGAATTCGTCATCGTTTAATATCTTTTTAGCAATCAATTTCAGGGCATCTTCAAAATCCTTTTGCTCATTGCCGTCTGCAGGCTTTTTCCCCAGTGGACGGACAAACAAAGTCTCATTCTTATTTTTGCACTCCTCATAATCATAAAGATATCCAATTTCCTCTACAGATAAATGCACAAAATAGCCCAGATTTTTCTCTTTCGGATAAACGGCATATTCAGAATCGACAGCTTCATTCCCGCCAGAAATCGACCGCACGCAGTTCAGTTTTTTCGCCGCGTCGTCAAGATAACATTCGATCAGCACAGCCGAATTTTCCCGACACCATTCCCGCAACGCAATCGTCGCATAAGTCGTCATGACCTTCGTTCCGCCCGTATTATTCAATATTACCGTATCTATGGACTCTTTCTTCTTTTTATCATTCAGCCAGTTTGTTATATTATCCTGAATATCTCCCTGTTTTGCCTCGTCTTCTAATGGAATCTTTGACAGATCAGTTTCACTCAACCCGTATTTATTCTGCAACATCTTACAAATCCGGTTCATAAAATTCTGAGTACCAGTTGTATGAATAAAGACCTGCTCATTCGGTGCGGGCAGCTGCTGGCGATCTTCTCGATCTTGATTCATCAGATAGGCTGCCTGAACATAACAGGGCATGGGATTCGAACCCACAAGTACAATATTTATTACCATTCCTCTGTCCCCTCGCAAAATTTATATGTACATATATGTGATTTTTTCTTTCAAAGTCTCGCTGTCATAGGCTGCCGCGCCCACGGCCACATTAATTTCATCGGTTTCCTCCACCTGATATTTATTAAAAAGTTTAATAACTTTTACCGTCTCCTCATCCTGTTCTGCCGGTTCAAAGCATAGCTTTTTAAAGAAATCTTCATATTCTCTGAATGCCCTTGTCTCTTTGCAGACCCAATATAGATATTTAGAAATCAAAGCCCACGGATGCTCAAAAAAGCTGTCTGCCTTTACCTGATAAGTCTCCTTTATGTGCTTAATCAGCATGCGAATCGCCTCTTTGTAGGGAGCGGTTTTATAGAATTCAAACACATAAACCGCCTTTATCCAGACATAAAGATTATAACGTACAAAGCCGCAGATATCACCTTCGATCAGTTTCAATATCTGCTCTCCTGGATTGTCTGACTGGAAATAAACAGGACTCTCCCTCAGATAATCGTCCGTCTGCCCGGAAGCAATATAAGCATGCAGCAAATATCCCAGGGTGCGCAGCTTGTTGGCCTCGGTGTTAAATTCATCCATAGCCTTTCGGAAGCACTGCTCCGCATCCACATATTGTTCTGAAAACGCATAAGCCTGTCCAAGAGAACTGTACATCTTTCCAAGCCATTCCAAACCGCTTCTGCTGTCATTTACTCCTGTCATTTCCGAGCTATCCACATCTGAAAAGTATTCACCGACAATTTCATTGATCGACGCCATCTGTGCCTGATAAGCTTCCTTAATATTTTCCGCATCCTGGAGCAGTATTTCGTAAATGTCCACCAGCGGCTCATAGTCAAACTGATTAAAATAAATCTGGGCCGCCCGGTTCAGTGAGGATTCAAACTCTTCAATATTGACCGCATCCTTTAACTCTACCAGTCTCCGGAAATACTTTCTGGATTTCTCGATACTGCCCTGATGATTATAATACCGCAGGCTGAAATCATTTATTAAATATGCCTGACGTTTTGTCAAATCGTAATTCCCCTGTGTCACAATCTGCATCAAACGATCAACAATGTACTTACCCTTTCCATACAAGGCTTCACTGCGCATATAAATCTCCGCATCCGCAATATAACCGTCCATATTCTGTTTAAAGCTCTTCCGCTTCGCAGCCAGTATCTTTTTCTCCGCATCGCTCTTATTATCCAGCTTATTTGTGTAATCACTCAAAACACGACGGTCAAACCGCTGCACCCAGGTACTCATATAATAACTGCCAAACGCACTGGCGCTGTGTTCAATATCATACCGATAAGCAAAACATTCGGCCAGCCGGCCTTCCTCATAAGCCTCCATCATCTTTTTAAACAGGCTGTCCACTTCGTCATATACCCAGAAATCAATAGAAACCGGCATATCTTTGCCAACCTTTTTCAAAATATCACTATTGATGAAAAATTCATCATATCCGACCTTTTGATACAGATAACGCTGGATATAATAGCATATAATATCCGCCAGATAATAAAAAGGTGAAATGGCTTTCGAATTGTTCGCCGTATAATTCAGGCTCTTGCATTCCAGCTCAATGTCATTCACCGCCCGTTTATTAATTGCATTTCCTTCAAAATACTTTACAGCCAGAGCCGATTTAAAAGTATTGATATTTGTCGCCGTCAGGTGCATTTTATTATTTCCATCGACCCACACATCGTTCAGATTCCGAATAGCCTGACGCTGTTCTTCACTCAGCTCAGCGGCAAGCACTGTCGGCGTCCTGGATGCAATTTTGAATATATTTTTTTCCACATCATCATTAAATGAATAAAATGTAAAATTATAAACTAAAAGAGTTATCAATCGTTCATATAAAACACCTGGATTATGGAAATCCACAATACAGATATCTTTTGTCGCTTCTGATTCTTCATGGCTTCCGGTATTCTGCTTCGGATCAATAAAGGCAAATAGCCGGTATTGATTTTTATGCTCTATTAAATAACTTTTGACCTGTTTCAGAATTTCATTTTTAACCTTTGCAAGCAATTCCTTCTGATTCAGAATAATTTCTTTATTATTCTGGTCGTAGAGCTTCAACGCCGACATATGAAAACTGTAGGGATAGACCATACGCGTTCCCGCCGGAAACTCTGCCGCAAACTTTTTACTGATATTTTCACAAAGGGACTGAAACATCCTTTCCAGATTCGCCTCTTCCTGACCAATCCGTTCTCCGGTAAATGTGCAGCCGCCAAGAAACTTTGCCTTTTCTTCTCTGCTCTCAAATTTTCCCGTCTCATCGATACAGATAATTCTTTTACTCATTTGCAAATATCTCCTTTACCTTTTCCCTGATTCGTCCAAACTCCTTCTCGTCCATATAAACGCCGCGGGGACTTCCTGCAATTCCCGGGTGACCTCCGGCCAGTTCTCCCCACAGTTCCCGCACGATATCTCTGGCAGAATGCCGCTGTCCGCCATCTTCAAAGGCCAGCGTTATACTGCCCTTTGTCTCGTTATAGGTCAGTGTCGCCTCTGCTGCCCGGTGATACTTTGGCGAATAATACTGAGCTGCGCAAAATGTCTGATCCGCCGTTCGAAAAACTCTCAGCTTTTCATCTTCATAAATCAATTTATTTTCAACCCGGTCTGTCGCCTTCTGCGCCCAACAAATTCCCTGCTGAATCAGTTCTTCATCGCCGCTTAATATACGCTCAAGAATGTCCCTGCTTCTCTCTGCTTCTTCCGTCACTT
>ERZ827423.2335-NODE-2335-length-15312-cov-3.779839_pt1 | contig 15312 bp, 13 predicted proteins | sample MGYA00519775_ERZ827423 | MGnify/ENA primary metagenome ERZ827423 (study PRJEB31778, sample SAMEA3449296) | human gut metagenome | biome: human gut; feature: human-associated habitat; material: faeces | place: United Kingdom | collected 2010/2012 ...
GCGCGCGGAACCACAGCATGTTCTCTCTCCTCTCGGCCACCGTCTTGATGTTCAGAAGCTGCTCGATGTTGGTCTGGCCGGCGAAGGAGCTGCCGCCCCAGGAGCCGGGGCCCAGGGTCAGAGACGGAGCCGTGTCGAAGTTGTAGAGGTCGCCGATGCCGCCGAAGGAGGTGGGCATATTGATTAGGATCCGGGCGGTCTGCATCCTGGCACCGAAGGCGTCGATCTTCTCCCGCTCCGTGGGATCCACGTACAGCGCGCCGCTGTGGCCGGCGCCGCCCTCACTCACCAGCTTGAAGCAGATGTCCAGCGCCTGCTGGAAGTCCTTGGCCCGGAACATTCCCAGCACGGGGCACAGCTTCTCGTTGGCCCAGGGGTTGTCGTGGCTGGTGTCGTCCGTCTCTGCGATCAGCACCTTGGTGTCCGCCGGCACGGTGATGCCCGCCATCTCCGCCAGCTTCACTGCCGGACGGCCCACAGCAGTGGGCTTCACGCCGTGGTTGGCGGGATTGAAGAACACCTCCCCCACCTTCTTGGCCTCCTCCGGGTTCAGGAAGTAGCAGCGGCTGTTCTGGAACTCCTGCTTCACCTGGTCGTAGATGCTGTCCAGCACCGTCACGTGCTGCTCCGCCGCGCAGATCATGCCGTTATCAAAGGTCTTGGAGTGGATGGTGGAGGCCACCGCGTTCTTGATGTCGCAGGTGTCGTCGAAGATGACGTTGCAGTTGCCGGGGCCCACGCCGATGGCCGGGGTGCCGGAGGAATAGGCCGCCTTCACCATGCCGGCACCGCCGGTGGCCAGGATCAGGTTGACCTCTTTCATCATCACCTGGGTCATCTCAATGGAGCTCTCGTCCATCCAGCAGATGATGTTCTCTGGCAGACCCGCCTTCTCCGCCGCCTCCCGCATGATGCGGGCCGCTTCGATGGTGCAGCGTTTGGCGGTAGGATGGGGGGAGATCAGGATGGCGTTGCGGGTCTTTAAGCAAATCAGAATCTTGAAGATGCATGTGGATGTGGGGTTGGTCGTCGGCGTCACGGCGCCCACGATGCCCACGGGCTCGGCGATCCGCTTGGTGCCGAAGGCCTTGTCCTCGGAAATCACGCCGCAGGTCTTTTTGTGGCGGAAGTAGTTATGGACGTGCTCGGAGGCGTAGTTGTTCTTGATGACCTTGTCCTCCACCACGCCCATGCCGGTCTCCGCCTGGGCCATCTTCGCCAGCGGAATCCGGGCCTTGTCCGCCGCCATGGCCGCCTGCTTGCAGATCTCGTCCACCTGCTCCTGGGTAAAGGTGGCAAACACTGCCTGGGCTTTCCGCATCTCCGCCAGCTTGGATTCCAGGCTTTCCACAGAGTCGATCTTGCTGAATTTCGTTGCCATATGTACCTCCTGAAAAGTGAAATGGGGGATATATTCATGATCCCGTTTCATTGAGCCCTTTTCTGCTTTCGTTATAATGCTGTCGAGGCCGCAAAGTCAATAAAAGTTAAAAAATAAACTAAATTATGTTAAAAAAGCAAAAAACGCCATCTTTTGCTTTGTAAAAATTCCCGATAATCGGTTTTTCAATTTTACAATTTCGATTGTGACAATCGAAATTGTAAATTTGACAGAACTTATAGTGACCCATATAATTTCACTATGTCATAAAATTATCAAGAAAAAGGAGGAACAATATGTCAGCCTTCTTGTATTTTGGTATTCTGATTCTGCTTGTGGTCATAGGGTTTGCTGTGTTCAAGCGTCCCATGTACGAGGTAATCCTAGCGTCGTTTCTAATTTTGACAATCGTCACAGGTAGAATTACAAACCTCTTTACCTATTTGTCTGCGGCAGCCAATACCTATCTCCTATATACGATTGCCGCATTTATCTGCTTTTCCATCTTCTTTGAAAAGACAGGTATCATCCAGGATCTCATCCACATTATCACAGCACTTGTGGGACGCTTTTCCGGCGGAGCTGGGTATGTAGCGCTTCTGGGCAGTGCAGCCATGGGAGCACTCTCCGGGACCGGCCCCGGCAATGCGGCGGCAATCGGCGTCATCACCATCCCCACCATGAAGCAGACCGGTTATCCGCCGGAGCTGGCGGCGACAGTAGAGATGGCCGCCAGTTCTCTCGGTCCTGTGATTCCACCCTCCGGTGCAATCATGGTGCTGTATGGAGCTCTAGAGGCCTTTTCTCCTAATACTTATACTTTTTCGGAGTTCTGGTTACTGGCATGGGTTGTTTCATTCTGGTTTCTGCTACATCGCTTTTTTACATTGTTCGTCCTGATCCGCAGGTACGATGTGGAACCTATTCCCAAGGAAAAGAGGATGCCGCTCTCTACGGCGCTGAAAAAGGGCTGGAAGACTCTGCTGCTCCCGGTAGTAATTTTCCTTCCCTTCTTCGTGGACGCCGTATATCACGCTGGGTTTGTGACCTCCCGACTGGGAGAGGCCGGTGCTGCGGCATCGGCGGATATTCTACTGACAGTGATCCCCAGCATAGCCATCGCCTTTGTGGCGTTGCTATATCGAATGAAAGGAAATCATGTCTCTTTCCGGAACCTGGTGGAGGCCTTGCAGGACGGTATTTCCAGTATAGCACCGGTTATCATTATGGCCTATGGCGGGTTCTGCATTACAGAGCTGTTCAATGACATAGGCGTAGCGGAAAGCATCGCGGCATTCGTATCCGGCAGGCAGATTCCTCTTTGGTTCGCAGCCATTGTCTGCCCCCTGATTTTTACGGTACTGGGAATGTTCATGGAGGTGACCTCTCTGTTCGTCCTGTTGGGGCCCATCTACATTACGCTGGCATCGGCTGCTGGAATCAACCCCATGTTAGCGGCAATGATGGTCAATCCGATGACCTGCGCCATGGGACACATGACACCGCCTTTCGCTCTGTGTTTCTATGTGTGCATGGGCATTGCAGAGTCAGATTTTAAAAAAACCACGAAACTATCCATTGTCTGGTGCATCGGGCAGTACGTGCTGACGGTTCTCATTCTCTACGGAGTTGTGCCGATGTTCGGTCTACTGCATTAAGGAGGAATCTTTGTGAAAGAGAAGTGTACGAAGACAGCACAAATGATTTTTGCTTGGGGAATGAGCATTCTGATGGCTGCGGGATTGATTGCGGCGATTATCTATCTTGCAGCTCTGATCCTCGGACAGCCGGCGTCCATTGAGATCCACCATGTGATGCAGGAATATGTGCTTCCGGTAATTTATTATGCTGGGATCCTCCTGTCTTTCGATGGGATGGTATATCTGTATCTCAAGGGGGAACGGCTGTTTTGTCTCGAAATTCCAAAAGCCAAAGGAGGAAACAACCATGGCAAGACGTAAATGGTTAATCACCGGAATCAGCAGCGGCTTCGGGCTGGAGATTGCCAGGCAAGTGCTGGCGGATGGAGATGTGGTATTCGGAACCTTCCGGAATGAGCGGAAGATTGGATCGTTGGCGAACGCATACCCGGATACGCTGATCTGCCGAAAGCTGGAGATCACGGACACGACACAAATTCACCGCGTTGTTGATGAGGCGTTTTCAAGGCTGGGCGAGATCGACGTAGTGGTGAGCAACGCGGGATACGGGCTCTATGGTGCGGCAGAGGAAATCTCGGATGCGGAAGCAGACCATCTACTGGACACCAATCTCCGGGGCTCCATTGCGTTCATCCATGCAACCCTGCCCTATCTTCGGCGGCAACGACACGGCCGGATACTTCAAGTAGCCTCTGTTGCGGGACAGGTTGCCTACCTCGGCAATTCGTTGTATAATGCTTCTAAGTTCGGGATTACCGGCTACTGTGAGGCTGTCGCCCTGGAGATGGCCCCGTTCCACGTGGGCGTCACCATTGTGGAGCCGGGCGGCGCCAGAACCGATTTCCGCTATGGCGGCGCAAAGGTGGCGGCAGAGCTGCTGCCGGAGTACGGCCATGCCCACGGCTTTCTGGATATGCTGGACGCAGAGAAGGGACTTGCACCGGGGGATCCGGTGAAAATGGCTAAGCGGATGATCGAGAGCACCCTTGTGGAGCCTGCCCCGCTGCATCTGGCTTTAGGCTCCAAGGCGATCCGGGAGATCATCGCGGAACTGGAATCGCGGCTGCAAGCGTACCGGGCACAGACAGAGCTGGCCGCCTCCACGGACTGCGACACTTAATCTCTTATTTCCCCCGCGACGGAACCTCTCACCTGAAACGATCTGTGCAAAGGAGAAACCATTATGACCCTGGCCCAGCTGACCTATTTTATGGAGGTCGTCAAAACCAAAAACTTCACTGAGGCGGCCAGCAATCTGTATATCTCCCAGTCCAACCTTAGTTATGCGATCCACGCCTTGGAGGACGAGTTGGATGTGCCGCTTTTTATCCGTCGGCCCAACAAAAAAATTGAATTGACCATGTACGGTGAGGCGTTATATCCATATATAGCTGATGGGATCCGGCGGATTGAAGAGGGGAAGAACCGAATCGCCAGTATGAGAAGCCCACTGCACGGTACCATTCGGCTGGCCTTCTTTCACAGCATCGTCTTCTCCGCCGTACCAGCGTTGCTATCCTATTTTCGAGAGGACAACCCGGGCAACGAGATCGAATTCCAAACGCTGGTCTTTCACAACTGGATTGACTTCCGACAGATGCTGCTGGATGGCAAGTGCGATCTAGTCCTCTCCGCTGGAAACCTGGGGAACGGATGTGAGAGTGCCAAAATTGCAGAGCATCACATCTTTTTGATCGTCCCCAGTAGCCATCCTTATGCGGAGCGAGAGAGCATTTCTCTTGAGGAATTGCGGGATACGCCTCTGGTGCTGATTGACGCCAACAGCAATATGGATCAGCGCATCCGAGAGATGATGGCAGACGAGGGGATCTCCCCGAAGATCCAGTACGAGGCAGACTGGACAGCACAGCAACTGGCTGTCATGAGCGGCAAAGGGCTTGCTCTCTCCTGTGATGTGACGCTGGATGGGCGGTTTCTGCGGAAGGTCCCCATTGATCACCCCCTGGCCGATATGCCGTTGTATCTCTCTTGGGCCAGTAAGCAGAAACTGTCCGGGGCCGCTCTGTATGTGCGGGATTACTATCTGCAGTTGGCGCAGCGAAAGGGCACAGAGTTGGTGTTTTGAGAACTTAGAACCATACTATTAGCTTCATAATCACGTCTGAAAACGGGATGCCGATACGGCATCCCGTTATTTATGCTGAATTTTCTTCTCAAATTTTGTCAATTTTATGATACAAATTTTCGATTTTGATGATGAGTTTGTTGAATTAGACAAAACGCCTGTGGTTCGCTAAAATATAAGCAGAAAAGGTTGTTAAGGTTTTGTCAAGCGCTAAGTGTTCGCGACACTTCAGATTGCGTACAAAATCAAATCAGCCTACTAGGATAAGGAGGAGGCATCCATGGGAAATCACATGACTAAGCGTCAAAAGATGATTTCATATACCCTGAACTTTTACGTCACTTCCATCCTGATGTACATGATCACCCAGAACGTGGTGGCCAACATCATGGCTAGCTATCCGGAGGTGGCGGACTACACCGTCAAATCCCTGACAACCCTGCCCACCCTGTTTGGCCTGTTGGCCACCTTCGCCATGGGCCCCATCGCCATGAAGTTTGACAAAGTCAAACTTCTGGTGATTGTCATGTGCAGCATGGGCATTTTCTCCCTGATCTTTTTTGCCAACGGCGTGATGCACGGCCCCTTCGAGCTCTACTATGTGGCGGTGGTCTTCGGAGGGTTCGCCCAGGGCAGCTTCGCCCCCCTGATGAACCTGATTATCGGTGAAAACTTCGATGAGGCAGACCGGGCGGGTAGAATTGCATCCTACAATGTGACCAATAACGTGGGTGCCTTTTTTGTCCTGCTGATCAGCGGGCGGATCGCTGCAACTAATGACGGCGCTAACTGGCCCTATGCTTATCTGCTTGGCCTGTACTGTTTTGTCACCACCGCTGTGTTCTATGTTCTGATCAAAAAGGCCGGCTACCGGGACGACAAGGCAGCTCGCGCTGCCAGGGCGGCAGCCGCTGGGAAGGATGGAGAGAAAAAAGACAGCGTGAAACTCACCCAGGTTCCCAAAAAGGTCATCGGTATTGTTGCGGCTATTGGCCTGCTGCACTGTGTGTTCTACATCGGCCTGAACGCCTACTACACCAACGTCTCCACCTGGATCAGTGAGAACGGCTTTGGCGGTGCCGCTCAGGCGGGCAATGCTACCTCCCTGGTGCGGTTCACTCTGATTATCATGACGTTCCTGTATCCCTTCTGGACTAAGTTGCTGAAGAGTTGGATGATCCCCTGCGGCTATCTTCTGGGTGCTATCGCTATGGTATGCATGGTCAGTATTGACTCCATCTGGGGCGTATACGCGGCGGCGTTCTTCGTGGCCTTCGGCACCAGCATCGCCCACAGCACCATCTACTCCAAGGCACTGAACTATGTGCCTGAGAGCTTCGCTCCCATCTCTTCCACCGTGGTGTGGGGCCTGGCCAACTCCGGTGCCTTCTTCGCCACCTATGTGCTGGCGGCTATCTCCGGTGTTCTGGGCGGCGGGATGCGAACCCAACTCTGGGCAGGTTCCATCATCCTAGTGGCCTGCATGGTTGTTGCTATCATTATCTTTGTGGTGTTCAACCCGGATAAGAAAAAGCAGGCGGCGTAAGCCGGTCCGGTACATGGATTTCCACCAATCATAAAGGAAGTACGCTATGAACGATTTCTATTTTCACCTCAACACCAAATTTCACTACGGTAAGGGCGTGGTGGCGGGGATCGCGGACGAGATCCTCAATTACGGAAAGCGGATGTTCTTTATCTACGACGAGATTCCAGCCAACGTGTCCGGCGCTTATGAACTGATTCACAAGGTGTGTGGGGAAAAGGGCATTGCAGTCACGGACTTCACCGGCATCGAACCCAATCCTCGGCACACCACCATCGACAAGGCCCGGGCACTCCTGAAAAAGGCCGGCGGTGCGGATGTAGTGGTGGCTCTGGGCGGCGGTAGCACCATCGACTCCGCCAAGGCCCTGTGCCTGACGGCGAACTATGAGGGCAGCTGCTGGGACGTCTTCGAGTCTGCTGCCAAGCTGGAGTCCCTCTCCACCCAAGGGCGAAAGGAAGAGGGTGTCCTGCCCCTGATCACCATCCCCACCATCGCGGCCAGCGGATCCGAGGCGTCCAACGTGGCGGTGATCGCCAACCACGACAAGAACCAGAAGCTGGATTACCGCTCCGATGCCCTGCGGCCAGCAGCGGTGTTCACAGACCCCACCTACACTTACACGGTGCCGCCTTTCCAGACCGCCTGCGGCATCCTGGACATTATGTCCCACGCCTACGAGGGCTATTTCAGCCACAGCGCCGGCAGCATGCAGGACGGCATTTCCGAGGCCATCCAGCGGACTTGCATCGAACATGGCAGGAAAGTCATGCTGGTCCCCCACGATTATGACTCCCGAGCGGAACTGCTGTGGGCAGCCCAACTGTCCATCGCCCATCTGGCGGACCAGGGGAGAAACTTTGTGGGCAACATCCATGCAACAGAGCGGGTGGTGGGCAACTACTTCGGCTTCCCCCACGGGGCCGGTATCGCCATCATCTCCCTGGCTTGGTTCAAGTATGCCCTGGGGGATGACACGGCGTATCGCTTCGCCAGATGGGCAAAGAACGTCTGGGGTGTGAGTCCGTCCCTGGACGATATGGCTGCGGCCAAGGAGGGTATTCGCCTATATGAGTCCTTCATGAAGGAGTTGGGCGTGCCCACCCGGCTGAGCCAGTCCAAGCTGGAAGTCTCGGAGGAGCTGGTGGCAAAATGTGCAGACGAGGTATGGGAGCGAGTAGACGCCTCCACCTGGTTCCACCCTCTCTCCAGCAAACAGGAGCTGCTGGATTTTATGATGCTGGCCTGGTAATAGTCATCAGAACAAGCTGTTTCAATCAGATTTTTTAACAGATCGGAGGATTTTCACAATGGAAGGTTTCAGATTTGATGTGCAGACCTGTGTCTACTACGGCAGAAACGCGGTGCAGGAGCATCAGGAGGTCTTCGACGACTTCGGCAAGAAGGCAGTGATCGTCACCAGTAAGTTCGCCGATGGCTGTCCCAACACCGGCCTGGAGGACATCAAGGTAATTTTCGACGCCAAGGGGATTGAGTACAAGATCATCGAATACACCATCCCCAACCCGCCGGTAGAAAACATTGAGGAAATGTACGAGGAGACTAAGGCTTTTGACCCGGACTTCATCGTTGGAATCGGCGGCGGCTCCTCTCTGGATGCCTCCAAGGCCCTAGCCCAGCTGCTGGACTGGAAGAAGAAGTATCCGGAAAAGTCCGCCCTGGACATCTTCTTCGGCAACGGCAAACCCTTTGACAACTACAAGAATATGTGTGATATCCCTGTGATTACACTGCCCACGACTGCCGGCACCGGCTCCGAGGTAACAGGCGGTGCCGTCCTGACCCGCAACGATATCCACACCAAGATCGCCATGAACCAGTGGCTGTATCCCGTTGTGTCCTTCGTGGATCCCCGCTACATTGAGGGCTCTCCCCTGTTCCTGCTGGACACCGGCGTCATTGACGCCCTGGCCCACGGCGTGGAGAGCTTCATCCGCCGGAAGGACCACCTTTACGCGGCGGCCAACGTCATGAATCAGGGCATTTCCAAGATCGGCTTCCAGATGTTCGCGGAGTTCAAGGACAACCTGCTCCATGACACCCTGACCGCCGAGGACTACGACAAGATCTCCCTGGCCTCCATGGCCCAGGGCGTAGCCTTCATGCAGTCCTGCACCTGCATCCCCCACGGCATGGGCTATCCCCTGTCCCACTACTACGATGTGTGCCACGGACTGTCCTGCGGCATCTTCCTGGGCGAGTGGCTGAAGAACTTCAAGGATCAGTCCCTGGTGCAGGAAGTAGTGGAGGACTGCGGCTTCAAGAGCTCCGACGAGTTCGCTGACTATGTCCGGGCCCTGACTAACCGGGACGTGGAGTTGGAGGTCACCGACGCAGAGATCCAGAAGTGGACGGACCAGTTCATGGCCCAGCAGACCTGGCGAATCGAGTCCAACCCGGAGCCGCTGACGCGGGACGACATCTACACGATCTACCGCCGGGCTTTGGCCAAGTACATCAAGGACTAATCCCCGTTTTCGGGTGATGAATAGTGAAAAGAGGCGTTTTATGGCTACAAAGTATCCACTTTCCTTCAGCCCCCTGAACATCGGCAAGGTTCAGATCCGGAACCGTTATGCCCTGGCCCCCATGGGTACCGGCAGCATGAACGGCTCCCGGGGCGAGTATACAGACAACACCATTGAATACTATCTGGAGCGGGCCCGGGGCGGCTTCGGTCTGATCGTGATGGGCAGCGTCGTGGTGGACATGGAGGCCCAGAAACCGGACCTGATCAACGGCCCCATTCCCCCGGCCTACGCCCCCTCCGTGTGGCGGGAGTCCGCCTGCCGCCTGGTGGAGCGGATTCACGATTACGGCACCAAGGTCTTCATGCAGCTGGGCTTCGGCCACGGCCGGCAGAAGCCAGGCCAGAAAGCTCCGTCTCCCATCCCCCGGTACGCCAACCCCAACGAGATCTGCGAGCAGATTACTGTGGAGGAGATCAAGACCAAAATCCGCTACATGGTCAAGACGGCCAAGATGGCAAAGGACGCCGGCTTTGACGGCGTGGAGGTTCACGCCATGCACTGGGGCTATCTGCTGGACCAGTTCGCTCTGGCCATCTGCAACTTCCGGGACGACGAGTACGGCGGCTCCTTGGAGAATCGCCTACGGGTCCATAAGGAGATTGTGGAGGGCATCAAGGCGGAGTGCGGACAGGACTTTCCTGTCTCCATCCGCATGGGCATGAAGTCCTACATCAAGGGCTTTAACAAGCCCTCCCTCTTCGGCGACGAGGAGGCGGGCCGGACCATCGAGGAGGCCTGCCAGATCGCGGAGCTGCTGGAGTCCTACGGATATGATATGCTGGACTGCAACTCCGGTATCTACGACTCTTTCTACTACGCCGTGGCCCCGGCATACATGGACAAGGGCTACAACATCAAGCTGGCCAAGGAGCTCAAGAAACACGTCCACATTCCGGTCTTTGTGGCCGGCAAGATGAATGACCCCGACATGTGCGAGGAAGCCATCCGCAACGGCGAGATCGATGGCGTGGCCCTGGGCCGGGCCGGTCTGGCGGACGGCGCCTATCCCCAGAAGCTGATGCGGGGCCGCCCGGACAAGATCCATCCCTGCATCGCCTGCGGCAACTGCATGGCCTCCTCCTTCTCCAAGGTCTCCGCCACCTGCGCGGTGAACCCTGTGGGGATGCGGCCAGGCCAGTACCCGCTAACCCGCGCCGTCCAGGCCAAGAAAGTCCTGGTAGTGGGCGGCGGCGTTGGCGGTATGGAGGCGGCCAGAACCGCGGCCACCCGGGGGCATCAGGTCACGCTGGTGGAACGGTCTGACCGGCTGGGTGGCCGGCTGTTCGATGCGGGACGCCACACCTTCAAGCAGGACATCCGGGCCCTGGCCGCATGGTATGAGCAGGAGTTGACGGACCTGGGTGTGGAGGTGAAGCTGGGCTGTGAGATGACACCGGAGGCCATCAAAGCAAGCGGCGCGGACGCAGTGATCCTCTCTGTTGGCGCGGACGCCGTGATGCCCAAGCGCATCCCCGGCATCGACCACCCCAAGGCCGTCTGCTGCACGGATGTGATCGACGGCAAAAAGGCGGTTGGCCAAAAGGTCGCCATCATCGGCGCCGGTCTGGTTGGCGCGGAGATGGCCTACGACATGGCCAAAGAGGAAGGGAAAGAGGTCGTTCTGGTGGACGGCCTGGATGACATTCTTTCCAATGACCCGGACGGTGTCCCCTTCCAGACCCGCTGGATGCTCAACGAGTTGCTGGATCTCCACGGCGTGAAGAAGTACATGGGCCACATGCTTGAGAGCATCAACGACCAGGGCTGTGTGCTGAAGAGCAAGACTGGCGAGCTGATCCAGATCGAGGCGGACAACGTGATCATCGCTATCGGCTTCCGGGCCAGAGCATCCATGTACCAGGCGCTCTACGGTGCCGACATGGAGGTTTATGAAATCGTGGCGGGCAACGGCATCGGCAGCATCGCCAGCCAGGTGAACGCTGCCTACGAGATCACGAGAAATCTCTGAACCAGCAGCTGCCTCGTCGGCTCCGCTCCGCCGGGGCAGTTCCCTTGCCGCTTTCCGGCAGATTTGGTATGATGAGAAAGCAACCATGCGATACTGGAGAGTCCATCATGGACAGAGCGGAAGCATACGATTTTTGAAATTCAGTGGAGGGCAGCTGTTTTTGCTGTCCAAGTCCCTGGCTGAGGAGGAGAGACATGCGCAGCACGGATTATCAATCCCTGGTCTATGGCCCCGAGACGAGGATCGCGCCCATACCGCCGGCGGAGCTTGGCTTGCAGACCATTGTGGCACAGCCCTGGCTCAAGGTTGACCAGATGTGCTACAGCGATCTGGAGGGTACCAATTTCGATTTGAATGGCAACCTCTGGTACGTGGAGGCCGGAGGTGCAGCCAGCCGGCTGCACCGCGTCAACTGTGATACAAAGGAGGATGTGGTTGTCTATGCAGACCCCCTCAAGCGGGCGATGTCCAGCGTGCGGCCCGGCAAGGACGGCAGAGTATGGGTGCCTTCTGTAGGTCCCAACTTCGATCACGGCTATATCTTCTCCTGTAATCCGGATGGCAGCGACTACACGCTGGAGTTGGAAGGGCCGGTGGTCAACGACATGGTGTTCGACTCCAAGGGCGGATACTATTACACTAATTTCGTGGGCAATATCAGCGAGCAGACAGGCTCTGTCATCTATGTCACACCGGATCACAAACAGCACATTCCATTGCTGGGACACCTGGCCAGCCCCAATGGCCTGACACTGTCCACGGATGAAAAGACCGTCTGGGTCACTGAGTCCAACGCTATGCGCCTGCTGCGTATCACCCTCGATCCCAACGGCGGCCCAACGGACATTGCGCCCTTTGGGATGCGCGTGGCCTACAACTTCATGGGCGGCGGTGTCTGTGATTCCTGCGAGGTGGATGAAGACGACAACCTGTACGTGGCCATGTACGAGCAGGGACGGATCCTAGTGTTCAACAGGTTCGGCTGGCCCATCGGCCAGATCCTACTGGCCGGACGGGAGCGGGGAGAATATCTCCTCAGTACCCACTGCGCTATCCGCCCCGGTACCAATGAGCTGTATATCTGCACCAATGACCCGGTACACGGCGCGTGGATCTTCAAAGCCGGTGCCTTTGCCAAGTCCGGGCCCAAAAGTCTGCACCAGAACTTTGTATGAGAGCGAAAAGCCATAGAAATGAAGTTACAGTCACGTTCAGCTCCAGAAATCATGCCACACTCGTAAGATCAGCCTGGCATTTTCCACTCCCGCCGCTAGATTGGACTCTAGAAGCCTTGCACCTAGGTCTGCTTTTCACCCGGGGCACTCTGCCCTAGGCGATCCATCAGTATTTCCTCTGACGTCCTCCAACCGCATGAACGGGCTGGCAGCGGCCATACGGAGCATATTATGGGACGAAAAAAAGTCAACCCAAACCGAAGGCCGGTTCGGGAAAACGCATACGATCTGGATCAGATTCGGGCAAAAGCCGCCCATGGCGCGGTCCTGCAGGTCTGGGCCGCCTTTCTCGCCGCTCTGTCCTCCCTGAAGGGGATGACCGGGCACAAAATGTTATCTCTCTGGACCCGTGTCACCAAGGCCCCGGCCCAGATCCGCACCCTTGACGACACGAAACAGGAGCTGGCCCTGATCCGCTCCAAAACCGGTGTGGATCTGCAGGTGCGGCCGTTGTCCGATGCCATCCGCACCCAGGCGGATCTGACCCGGTTTGTCCGAATCGTGACGGCCAACGCCACTGCCACGGTGTTCACCTTCATCATCTCACCGGTGGTCCAGCAGGAGATGCTGCCGCCGGAGGACCTGCGGCTGGTCATCCGCCGGGCTGTGACAAACAGCGAGGAGATTGCGGCAGGTCAGCTCTCCGTCCAGGACATTCAGGAAATGCTGCAAGACGAGTACCATCTCCAGCTGAATGCCACCGAGAAAGGCTGTCTGCTGTCGTCAGCCCAAGAGCCATAGGCCCTGCCGAGACATGCAAAGCAAAGATATAACAGGCTCTCAGCCGGAAAATCTGGCTGAGAGCCTGTTTGTCTATAAAACTGTCGGCGAGACGCGGCTTAGTCATCCGCGCCATGGCGGTAGCCGTGGCCGTCGTGGCCGTAGCCCTGCCCGCCATGCCCGTACCCGCGGGCGGAGCCCTCCGCGGACAGGAGCGGATCCACCCCCTGCTCCCGGCTGTACGTCTCGATCAGCTGGTAGAGCTCCCCCATGGTCATGCCCTGGACCTGCACCGCCGTAATGTCCGGGTCCAGCTGGTGCAAGATGAGATAGGCCCGGTACTTCCCCACGGACATCCCATGGGTGTGGGCCTCCGCCACTGTCTCGGAGCCGCTGGAATGACAGCGGACGTTCTCGTGGCCGGAGGCGCAGTCCTCCATGGCCCGGTAGATGGCGGAACACTGGTCCTCATTCCTGCCTGCCACGGTCAAGGAGAGAATGCCGTCAGAGAGGTACGCCTCCACCTCCTGGTCCGCCAGAATCTGCTCCAGGGCGGTCCGATAGTCCAGGTTTTTCACTTCCAGAGTGTCCGCCAAAGCCTGGCCGTCCTGGTTGTACGCCTCCACGGAGACGATCCGGTCGAACCGGTTGACCCCCAGCTCCAGGGAGGGATTCACGTCAATGCTGATAAACGCCGTGGGGGTAAAGTAGACATACCATCCGGAAACGCACAGAATCAGCAGCAAACAGGCCGCCGCCAGCGCCGGGCGCACCCGGCGAAGGGGCGACGTCCGCTTTTTGTCCTGGTAGACCGTGTTATGCAGGTACTCCCTGGTGCGCTGTTTCAGGGCCTCCTCTGCGTGGATGGAGTCAAGGGCAGCTTTCAGTTGATCCGTCATGATAGCTCCCCTCCCTCCAGCGTTTTCCGCAGCATCTGTTTGGCGCGGTTCAGCAGGGTGTAGACGCTGCTGACATTCTTCCCCAGGATACGGCCGATCTCCACTGCGTTGTAGCCCTCATAGTAGTAGAGGTACACCACGTCCCTGTATTTGGGCGGCAGGGCCACCACCGCATCTAGCACCTCCCGGTGCTCTGTGTCGGGCCCCGGTGCAGTGCCGGTCCAGTTCTCCAGGGGGACGGACTTGGAGCGAAAAAAGCTCTTCAGCAGGTCCCGGCAGGCGTTGATGGTCACCCGGATGAACCAAGCCTTCTCGTGTTCGGGGTTCTCAAAGGATACAGAGTGGAGGACATATTTCAGAAACACCGTCTGAAAGATGTCCTCTGTGTCAGCCTCGTTTTTCAGATGGACCATGCAGATCCGCCGCACTGTGTCGGCGTACTGCTCAATGGCCCGATTCGACTCTTCTTCACTCCGCATACCCTTGTTCACATCCCTGTTTTCTTACCAGCAGCCGCCCCGATGGGCGCCGCCGCGGCCGCCGTGATGGCCGCCTGCATATCCGGTGCCGTAGTGGTCGCAGATCCCGTCACCGTTGCCATCCACATAGCTGTGCATGGTCCGGCCGCAGGTGTCGCAGATGCCGTCATCATCAGTGTCGGCGCAGGTGCCATCCCAGGTGTCGCAGACCCCGTCGCCGTCCGTGTCTCGGATGCAGTATCCCATCCAGGCACAGGTGCCAGCGGGTATACTGGCAGCGGTATTTGCGTACCAGCCGTGACCATAGCCGGCGGCCAGGGCGGTGGTGCTCACCAGCGCAGCCACCAGAATTGCGCCCACGATCCCAACTCTCCACTTTTTCATGCTGTATTCCTCCTTGGTTCGGTTTCCCCTGGCACTCTGCCGGGGCTTCACTAGGAATACGCCCCAACAGTGGGAATCTATTCAAAGAGAAAAATTTTCGTTCCGAATCTGTTCAATAACGGAGTCAGGTCTTTCCGTGCCCCAGACCGCCTCTATTATAGGGCAAGACCCGATGGGGCGCAAGAGGTGCGGCGTCCCAACGGGCAGCGGTATCTCTTTGAAATACAGTCCGGCGCTTTGGCGTTACGGGGTCAGCGTTCCGCTTTCAGCTCCGCCCGGGCTGCCGTGATGCCGGTCTTTAGTCGGCGCAGGCCCCCATCCATCCGGCTCCGGGGGCAGGCCAGATTCATGCGCAGGAATTGATTGCCGTTGCCCCGGTAGACGCTGCCCGCGGAGAGAT
>ERZ827423.2344-NODE-2344-length-15256-cov-17.338070_pt1 | contig 15256 bp, 9 predicted proteins | sample MGYA00519775_ERZ827423 | MGnify/ENA primary metagenome ERZ827423 (study PRJEB31778, sample SAMEA3449296) | human gut metagenome | biome: human gut; feature: human-associated habitat; material: faeces | place: United Kingdom | collected 2010/2012 ...
CATGGGACACGGCCAGCCACCAAGACCCCGAACCGTTCCCCGGCTTAACAACAAAACCGGCTTAATCGGAATGGACCACGGGACGGGCGTTGTCGGGCAGCGTCTCCGCCGCCTCGGCGAGCATCCGGTTGGCGAGCTCCGCGTTGGGATGGAAGCCGGCCGTGTAGGCGACGATCTTGCCGTCATGGCAGTCGATCATCGGCGAGAGGTACACCTTCCCGTCCCGGGCCTTGATCTCGGTGATGTCCGTCAGCCACTTCTCATTGGGCCGTTCGGCGGTGAAGTCCCGGTTGACGAGATTACCGGGAGCGGGCGTGGTCTCCCCCTCGTAGGAGCTGTAACGCCGCCGTTTGGGAACATGCGCCGAGAGCCCGCCCTCGGCCATGATCCTGCGGATCACCTTCTCCGAGACGCCCGTCCCGAGCGCGGCCTTGACGCGACGGTACCCGTACCTGCCCTTGGAGTCGGCGAACGCCCGCGCCACGCGGGCGCGCAGCCCGGCGTACTTGTCAACGCCGATCCTGGCATGGTGGTAGTGGTAGCTGCTCGGCGCTATGCGCAGCAAGCAGGCCATCGACCTCAGCGAATACCTCGGCCTCAGCCGGTCGACCGGCATCGTCTTCTCCCTGTTCGACAGGCGCCGCAGGTCGGCGCCTGGGTCTTTTTCTGCGAGCCTCCACCACCTCCCGCATCAACGCGTTCTCCAACTCCAGCTCCTCGACCCTACGGCGCAACGCCTCCACGTCATCGCCGCCCCCGGCATCCGCCCCGCCCCGAGGACGGACGGACGCCGATTTCCCGCCCTGGGCGGCATTCTGGTTCCGGGGCTGCAACGCGGCCATGCCGCCCCTGCGGTACGCCCTGACCCAGTTGTGCACCGCACCAACGCTCACGCCAAGCTGTTTGGCGGCCTGCTTCTGCTGCATGCCGCCCAGCACCAGTTCGATCGCCTTCCGTCTTGTCTCCAGAGGAATTATGGGTTTGGCCATACGGCCAGCATACCGGGGATCCATCGCCAGCCAGCGTTCCAGGCACTGTCTGGTCGGATAGCCCAGGCACTCCACCACCTGCGCGGTGGTCATCGGCGTTGTGAGGTATAGCTCCACCGCCCTCGAACGCTCCTCAAGACTGAACATACGAGAAACCTTTCGCTCAGTCTCCAAGAAAACGTCCGCAGCCCCCAACCTCTCCGTCGCCTGAGGGGCCTTTCTATGCCTTTGACCGGTGCGTACTATCCCAAGGGCGGCATGCTGTAACACTGACCTAGCGTTGCTCCTATGTCACAGGCAGCAGCCAGAACAGCAAGCCACCATCAGTCCGCCACCATCAGTCCGTAAGATAGGCCTGCGTATCCAGCGCTGCACGGCAGCCCATGCCCGCTGCGCTGATCGCTTGACGATAAGTACGATCCACGCAATCGCCTGCAGCAAAGATGCCTGGCGCACTGGTCACCGTGCTGGCACCCTGCACCACGACATACCCATCATTGTCACGGTCCACAACACCAGCTGCAAAATCAGTGGCTGGCGTATGGCCGATAGCCACGAATACGGCGTTGGTGTCCAGCGTGCTTTCTTCTCCGGTCACCACGTTACGTACGGCAATGCTGCTGACACTGGCCGGTGCCACAGCCGGTCGTTTGATTGTCAAGCCAGGAATGGCAATAGGTGCACCGGTGTTCTGTGTGGGGGAGGAGGTGCCGGTAATGGAGGTCACCACTGTGTTGGTCATCAGAGTGATGGTCGGATTGGCTTTGGCTCGGTCCACCATGATCTGCGAGGCACGGAAGCTATCGCGTCGGTGAATCAAGGTGACCGAAGAACCGAACCGGGTCAGGAATAATGCCTCTTCAAAAGCCGAATCGCCACCGCCTACGACCACGATAGGCTTGTTCCTGAAGAAGAAGCCATCGCAGGTGGCGCAGTACGAGACGCCATGTCCGGACAGCTCCTGTTCGCCGGGCACCCCAAGCTTACGGAATGACGACCCTGTGGCGATGATAAGCGACGATGCCTCCAATTGGGAGTCATCGGAGAGTGTTACACGATAGGTCGGCTTGACCGAATCACTCTCACACGCCTCGATGGAAGAGACATCGTCTGCGATATAGGTTGTACCGAAGCGCTTGGCCTGTTCCTTCATGCGATCCATAAGATCCGGGCCAAGAATACCTTCCGGGAATCCGGGGAAGTTCTCCACCTCAGTGGTGTTGACCAACTGTCCACCTGGCGACAACGCACCAGTGACCATAACAGGATTGAGACCTGCGCGGCCAAGATAGATGGCGGCCGTGTAGCCAGCGGGACCAGAACCGATAATGATGACGTTATGTTTCACGTGAAACATTGTCACACCCCCATACGATATTCCGTGTCATTCAGCCAGATGCGAAGAAGGGGCGGTACCGTCGAATGTATGCGAACGGTACCGCCCCTTCTTGGGTCAGTTATCGGCATAGATGCCGATTAGAAGACCTCCACCTTTTCGATGTACAGCTGGTTCTGCGGCAGGCTATCCGATGGCACCCACAGCAGCAGATCCTGCGTCTTGACGGCTTTGGTGAACTTCACCTCAGTAGTGCCACCTTCAGCAAAGGTGAATTCGGCCACCTGCTTGCCTTGAGTGGGGTCCCCAGTGGTATTTGCGCGAATATAGCCCTTACCACCGGATGTGCGGATGGTGATAACCATGCGGTACGCATCCTGCGGCTGGTCAAGGTGCATGTAGTATGCGTACCCGGATTGGCCGCCAGGATTCGACAGGAAGTTGGCGCTGGAAATCGTAAACGCCGTGTTGTTCTCATGGCTCGGTTGCGGAACAGCGCTGGAATCCTTATCGCCGGACTTCTTGGCCTTGGTCTTCTTGGACGACGAATCAGCAGTCTCGGACTTCTTGGACTTGTCTGATGCCGAGTCCTTGGATTCGCTCTGAGTGGCATCACTCGATTTTGAAGAATCGTCAGTGGTGCCACCGTTCGTTGCGTTCTCGCTGCCACCAAATGGCACAGCGTCAGCATTGATATCGGGCCAGTCACCTTCACTGGAGTTGCTGGAAGCATCGGCAGGATTGTCTCCGGAGGATCGGAACGCATGCACTGCCCAAACAGCCGCTGCCACTACCAATATCAGAGCCACAATGATGGCAACGACCTTGGTCGACAGTTTGCCGAACAGATGTTCATCGGGCAGCTTGCTGTCAACCTCGTCATCCGGCACATCCTTCGGTGTGAAGCTCGGAGGAATGGCGCTTACTTCGGCAATGCGGGCCTGCTCCTCTTCCAAGGCACGCAGCGATTCCTCACCAGGAGCCACAGCACGGCCGCTGGCGTCGAACACGGGAATACGACTGGTTGTCTCTCCCACGGTGGCATCGGGAATACCGCCGGTAACAATAGGCACTGTCAACCGAGTATTATCACCCGGACCGCCGATGGGGGCCGGATTCATTTCGCTGTACCAGTCACCGGTGCCTTCACCGGAAAGATTTTCGTGCTCCCAGGCGTCAGAAAGGTTGAAGTCAAACAGACGGCGGGCATCAGACTGAGACTGGTTACCGTCAGCAGTACTGGACCCATCAGGCAGAGGAACCGGTGACATCGCGTGCGGAGCGGGGACGACGGCCGTCTGAACCGGCAGGGAAGGGGTAATAGACAATTCCGGAAGACTGCTGCTGTTAATCAACGTGCTGGGAATAGGCACGATATCAGTCTCGTTGGCAGGCTTCAGTATCGCCTTGGTAATCGAGCAATCGCTTTCCACGCTCGGCAAAGCAATATCAGCATCGCTCAGTTCAGAGAGCGGCTTCCAATTACCCAACAAGGCATCGAGTTCTACAAGGGCAGCCATTGGCAACGTATGATCGTCGGGCTCGTTCAAGGCCAATCCACGCTTGCAAATCACGCGGAATTCGCCAGGGGTGTCTTGCGGCAAGGCACGCAGATTGAATGTGGGTGTCGCTTGGCTTGGCGTGCGTGTCAGCAGGGTATAGAGTAATGCCGCAAGCTGGCGAATCGCATACCGTTCAGGACCGTCCGTACGCAGATCGGTAGCGGACGTATCGGCCAGCATCGTGGCACATGGTGCATCGGCAATTTGCACACCGGAGGTAGTCACTCGAACGGTGTCGGTTGTGATGACGATGCCGCTGGGAGTATCCGCAATGACCTCGCGCAGCACGTCGGCGCATTCTCCGATAATCGACCGGATGGCGCTGTAGCTGAGCGGCTTGGCGGTATCTACCATGTAGTCAGTCAGGCATTGGCCGCTATCCACCGGCATGACAATGAGAAGTACGTCGGATTCCATACGGTATTTCAGTATGGGAATCACACGATCAGGGCGAGTGGCGGCGATGCGACCAGCGAGCTTATCGATTGCGGCGAAAGCGCTGCGATCGGTAATGATGAACAGCTGGCAATCCTTTGCCAGCACACGGTCGTTGGCTTTCCATGCCTGAATGCCAGGCTCCTCACGCAACGATGATACCAAGGTGTATCGGTTGAGAATCGTGTCTCCGAGTTGCGGTTTCATAGTGCGTTCGGCTCCGTGTGATTGGTGTTCGAGATTGGTCTTAGATATTCTACGTGCGGGGCTATCCTTGACGGGCTCCGTCTCAGGATTGATTTACGTAGCGTCGACTTTTTTCCGGCTGGGCTGTCACAGCAACGTCCTCACTGGCCGGAGTCTTGTGTAGACGGGCCAGTATCGAGTGATAGGCGCTGATGAGTTCCGGGGTGTGTACCACCCACAACACAGCCACATATACTACGGCCAGCACAATGGTGAGCACCACGCAGATGGCCAGCGCAGACCACCAGCTCATGTGCCCGCCTACTGGTCGAATATCCGCGCCGAGCAGTGCGACTACCGGTCGTTTGATCAGCCAGACCACAACTCCGGAAGCCAGTGCCGCCACAATGGCCTTGGCATATGTCCTCGTGATCTCCCGACCGCCAAGATTGCCTTCGAACTTGCGGCGCAACATCATCAACGTCAGCGGCAACGCCAGTAATCCACCGAGGGTCACCGAGCAGGCGATGCCGAGTACCCAATGCTCAGGAGGAAGTACCATCATGCCGATGATCATGAATATTGAGGTGAATCCATACTGCATCACCGCGGACAGGAAGGGGTGAAGGCCGTCCTCAAAGGCGTAGAACGTGCGCTGGATCAGCAGGAACGCCGACCCCAATGGAATGCCCATAGACAAGGCGATAAGCGCATAGGAGATCAACATAGTCTCGTCCATCGAGACGGACGGAAGCAATGCACGGATGATCGGTTCGGGGAACACGACCATGGCGGCGGCGAAGAACATGATGAGCAGGCCCACATTATTCAGTGCGCTGACCAGGTCGTGCCGTGCCTCATCCAGATTCGCAGCTGCGATGGAACGGGAGATTTTGGGGAACATAGCCGTGGATACCGATACGGCGATGAGTGAATAGGGCAGGATGAACAGTGTGTACGCATTCTGATAGGTCGCGTTGCCTGCCACGCTGAACAGGCTGGCACCCGTCAGTTCGTGGGCGCGCTGCGGTGCGGATGTGGCGATACGGGTAAGGATAATGCCGCAGATCTCACTGGTGATCACCACGCCCAAAGAGCCTAACGCCACGGGACCCATAGACCTGAGTCCAAAGCCGCCAAGCCCGAAGCTGGGTTTGTACTTGAACCCGATACGGGCCAGCGGCAGGAACAGTATCAGCGCTTGGAAGGCCACGCCCAAAGTCCAGGTGCCTGCGGTAAGCGCGATTTTGTCGGCGGTCCAGAATTCGAGGGGCTGTTCATTGGCCTTGCTGAACAGCAGAATAAAGCCAGTAAAACCGGCGCAACTAATAATGTTGGCACCGGTTGAGCTCCACGCATACGTGAGGAAATGGTCTTTGGCGGCCAGGATCTGACCCAATACCGTATACAGGCCGTAGAAGAACACCTGAGGCATGCACCACAGGGTGAACGAGGTGGTCAGGGCTATCATCTGGTGATCGTCGCTACCCACGTACAGGCGGGCAAGCAGAGGGCTGGCCGCCGCCATCACCACGGTCATGGCCAATAGGATGCCGATGGCCAACGTAATCAGGCGATTCAGTCGTTCTTGGGCGTCTTTTTCTTTCAACGTGCGCACGATCTGGGGCACCAGCACGGCGTTGAAGATGCCGCCGGACACCAGCGTGAACACGGATTGGGGAATCATGGAACCGGCCTGATAGGCGTTGGCCGCCAATCCGGTGGTGCCGATGGCCGCAGCGAGAAGAATCGTGCGGAGCTGACCGGTCACACGGGAAGCAGCGGTTCCCGTGGCCATGATCAGGGAATTACGACCTACGCTTGAACTCATTCGTCGGGGTCCTTCTTCCGATGGAACTGCCGCCACAGGCCGATAATGCCCAGTAGCACGGCGAAGCCGATGATAATGAAGCCGCTGGCATCACTGATGCGCATCACACTGGTGATCGCGGTGTCCTGCGTGTTGCCGAAGCTGTTGCCTTCCCGGTCGGTCAACGACACATGGGCCGTCGATGAGCCGGAAGTGGAAACGCGGATGGTGAAGGTCACCTGAGCGTCGCTATGCGAGGGAATATCGATGTCAGCGGTTCGCGAGGTGACGATCTGCATGGAGTCAGTCAGTGAGTTGACCTGCACGCTGACGGCGTAGGGAAGGTCATTGCTGACGGTGATTGGCATTTTCGCGGATTCGCTGAACACGGATATTGATTCCGATGGGTTGATGCGTACGCCGTTCAGAAGATCGCTGGCCAGTGTTTTCGTGGCTTTGACCATGGCTTTTCGCGTGGCTGTCGGCTGGGGGGAGCCAGACATGGACCGCAGCGCCATATCGTCATGCAGCGCCAGTAAAGAGCCAATCCATTGCGTCGGATCGTTGCTATGCGAGGCGGTGTCATTGGCGTCCTGCCGGGCCAGGGCCTGCGGGTCCAACGACGAGACCTCGTCGGAATCAATCTCGTTCCTCAATATGGAGGTGGCCATGCGCATGATGTCATGCCGGCTGTCGGCCAACTGTCTCAATGCCGACCGGGTATTGGCGGTGTTGGCATCATCGGCCTTGTCGGGATTGACCGAATCGCTGACATTGTACGGATCGGCCTTGGCCATGGTCTTCAGGTCCGTCAGATTCAACCAAGACGCCTGCTCGAAGGCGCTCATCACCTGATCTATCCAGCTGGCCTCCGTGGTGCGGGAGAACGTCATAAGCAGGTATCGGGATGTATAGGGCTGTTCCATCTGGTAGAACGCGCTCTGAGCGACCAGTCGGGCCAACCGACCGGCATCGCTGGACTCGGCCTGCGCGTCCGTGCTGGTGGCTTGGCCCTTGGACAGCGTGCCCAAGGTCGATTGCTCCTTCAGCACGGTGACATCGCCGGCAGGCGTATGCACCACGTAGGTGCCTGTGTGTACGGCTTCAGTCTGGTCGGCATCGAAAGAGGCATCGGCAATCACCGTGTCATAGCCCTGCTCGCGTGCTGCGGTCAGCGCATCCAACGTCCAACAGTTGTTGCCCTGCCATGCGTACGCGGAGGGTGTTTCGGAGTCGCCTCCGTCGGCATACCATGCGGCCGCCTGCTTGGCGTTCCACTGCTCAGTGGTGATGCCGGCCTTTTCGTAGGCCGCGGTATCGTCCAGTGCGGTATAGGCGGTGATGTCGAAGTCGGCGGGCTGCATGATGCCGGCAATGGACGGTTGCACTGCGGACTGACGCCAATACAGAGGATCCGCGATCACTTGCAGCGAGCGGTGCTTGGCGAATGTCTGCCCAAGGGATCGCGCGGTATCGGCATCCTGTTCGGATAAGGATATGGCTTGCGTATCAGTGGCTTTGGCCGCGTTGCTGGCGTCGGCGTTATCGGACTTGTCGGCCTTGTCCGTGCTGTTGGACTTGGACGATGTTGATGTCGAGGAAGTGGTGGTTTCGGCAATGCGATTGCTGATGGCCTTATTATCGACCTGCCAGCCGCTGGCGGTGTAGGGCATGGCCACGGTCAGGTTCATGGCCGGTGTTGTCGCGGTGTTGAGCCCATCCGAAGATCGGGTCAGAAAACTCGGCAAATCGGCGAGTATCTGATTGCCAACGATATACGACAGCATCAGCGGTTTCGGTCCCCAACTCCCTATGGAGGCAAGGGTCTGCTGATTGGCGTTCACCTCGATGGTGACGGTGGCAGTGCCGCCGGCGGGAATCGATGGCACGTCAACGGAACCCAACTCGTTGGGGGTTGGGATGGGGGCGTTGTTCTCGGCCCAATTCTGAATATCGGTGCGCGAGACAAAGGTGAACAACGCATTGGTGGTCAGGTGCAGTGTGCCGCTTGACGTGGCCGTGCTGTCCGTATTGCTGATGACCGCGGTGACACGATAGCCCGATTTGGAGGTGACGATGGGGGTGCTTTGCGTGATGGCAATGCTCTGCTTGGGCTGATTCTCGGTCTGATTGCCCGTTGCGTCCGTCGTATCGTTCGCGTAGACGGTCAATGGAGCGGCCAGCATCGCCACAACGGCGACGCCAGCCGCCAGTGCGTGTGCCAGACGTGTGCAATGTCGTAAGACTCCGGGTAGGTTCACTCGTTTGCCTGCCTGTTCTTCTTCCTGGCGTAGAGCCACGCGATTTTGCGTTCGTTGGGATAGCTCAACACGTCATCCAAATCTTCAAAACGCACCCAGATGGCGTCTTCCGCCTCATGATCCGGGTCTCCTTCCACCGTCAGTTCACCGCCGGTCTGTTTGAGCGCGAAGTGATGGACCAGCTTGTGCACGCGCTGCGTGGTACCGGTGAACCAGTAGTCGATGGTGGCGATGGAATCGATCACCTCGCCCAGGATGCCGGTCTCTTCATGCACTTCGCGCACAGCGGTCTGCTGCGGGGTCTCGCCTTTTTCGATATGCCCCTTCGGCAAGCACCATTCGAGATGGCCGGAGCGGGAATGACGGGCGATAATGGCCACGCGGTTCTGGTCATCGAAAATCAGACCGCCTGCCGAATATTCGCGTACGACCGGCAGTTCCTGGGCATCCAGTGAAGCGAATGTGGTCGGACCGTCCGACGTACGGCGTTGCGGCATCATGGCCGGAGTCGGGCCGGATGGCGTCACCGGTTCTACCGGCACTGCCGGTTCCGGCGAGGCAACATCTCCGGACGGGTGCCGGCCGAAGACCGTGGCCGGCGTGGGATGCGCTGACGTTGCGGGCCTCACTGGTGCTGCAGACGGCGCTGAGACCGGCATGGTGACCGGCGTTGCGGCCGGTGCGGTACGTGCCGCAGGCGGCATCAGCACGTCGCGCGGAGTCGGTATCGCTGTGGTGTGCGCGGCGGCGGCCTTGGCGACCGCAACGGCAGCATCTACGGCCGCGTGAGCGGTCGCCGCGGGATCGTTCGTGACGATGGTTACGGACGTTTGTGCCGTGGCGATAATCGGCTCGACCTCGGCAATCGTCTCGGCACCGGCCTCGCCGGCGATACCATCAGCCTGCCCCTCGATAGTGCCGCTGGTAGTGGCGATGGTGACGGTGGCATGCATGCCGAAGACGGTGGCCGGTGTGGGCATCATCGGCTTCGGTGCGGGCATGTCGCTGGCGGCGTCCGATATTTCGGATTCGGATGGTTCGGGTGTGGCGGGCGTTGCGGGTGTGCCAGGCACACCGGAATGTTGCGCAGTCGGTACTGCGTCTACTTCGTCTTGATGAACGGCCTGATTGGTGGAGTGGCTCGCGGTGCCGCCGACATCGGAAGAATCGCCCGAATCGGCGGAATGATGCGGAGTTTCGGACGTATACAGCAGGTGGTCTTGGGTATGGCTATCCGCCGAATCTGGTGTTTGCCCCAGCATGCGGGCAAGGTCGGCGGGCGTAATCATATTCTCCACCTTACTCAACCCCGTGTGCAGGTGGGGTAACGGTATGCTGGTAGGGCAGAAAAACGTCGCACGCGGGAAGGTGCCCATTGGATTTCGAAGTATGGCCCGAAGCCATCGAACTTGGTCGACTGTTCGCCGAACAGGGTTACGAGCTGGCATTGGTCGGCGGCCCGGTCAGGGATTTGCTGCTCCATAGAAAGAGCCACGATTTGGACTTCTGCTCATCCGCACGGCCTGAGCAGTTCGAGCCGATACTGCGCCGGTGGGGGCATGACGGCTTCTGGGACATGGGGCGCAAGTTCGGCACGCTGGGTGCCATGCGCCGCCGCCCGGACGGCACCGAGGTCAAGGTGGAGGTCACCACCTATCGCTCTGACACGTACGATCCGGACTCGCGTAAGCCCGAGGTCAATTATGGCGACACGCTTGAGGGCGACCTGTCCCGCCGCGACTTCACCGTCAACGCGATGGCTCTGCGCGTGCCCGACCTGCAATTCGTGGACCCGTTCGGTGGTGCCAGTGATCTGTCCAAGGGCGTGTTGCGCACGCCGGTGGACCCGCGACAGTCCTTTGACGACGATCCGTTGCGTATGATGCGCGCCGTGCGATTCGTGGCCCAGCTGGGCTTCCGTATCGCGCCGGACGCGGCCGAGGCGATTACCTCGATGCGCGACCGCATCGACATCGTATCCGCCGAGCGCGTGCGCGACGAACTGACCAAGCTGCTGCTCTCCGACCGTCCGCGCGCCGGCCTTGAGGCGTTGGTCGAATCCGGTCTTGCGGACATCGTCTTCCCGGAGATTCCGGCCCTGCAATTGCAGATCGACGAACACCACCGCCACAAGGACGTCTTCGAGCACACGATGATTGTGCTCGAACGCGCGATCGCCCTGGAAACCGGCCCGGACGGCCCGGTGCCCGCCCCCGACCTGACGCTGCGCTTGGCCGCCGTGATGCACGATATCGGCAAGCCGAAGACCCGCCGGTTCGAGTCGGGCGGCAAGGTGAGCTTCCACCACCATGACGCGGTGGGTGCCAAAATGACCCGCAAGCGTTTGAAGGCGCTGCGTTTTGACCACCATCTGGTCGAGGACGTCTCGGAACTGGTGAATATGCACCTGCGCTTCCACGGCTATGTGGACGAGCCGTGGACCGATTCGGCCGTACGCCGGTATGTCAAGGATGCCGGGCACCTCTATGAGCGGCTGAACAGGCTCACGCGTGCGGATGCCACCACACAAAACAAACGCAAGGCGATGATCTTCTCCCAGGCCATGGATGAGATGGAGGAGCGCGTCCGCGAACTCAAGAAGAAAGAGGACTTCGACGCGATCCGCCCGGATCTGGACGGCAACGAAATTATGGAGTTGCTGGGCCTGGAGCCCGGCCCGATGATCGGCCGCGCCTACAAGCACATGCTGGAATACCGCTTGGATAACGGTCCGGTGGACCACGATGTGGCCGTCGAAGAACTCAAGCGCTGGTACGCCGAGATTCAGTAGTCCGATACTAGTCCGATACCAAAAAACCGTACGCTGAATACGTGTCAGCGTACGGTTTTTCGCGAAGATGAAGCTGTATGCGCCTTACTGCGCCGTGTATGCGTCGTGTTTGGTGTCGGCGGGCAGCTTGGTCATGCTATCGGCGGCCTTGCAACCCTCGATATTGGTGATGGTCTTACCGGATTGCGGGGAGGAGTTGGTGTCCTGCAGATCGTTGAACGTGGCGCCGATGACCACATCGATGAGCTGATCCTCGCGAGCCGTCATGATCATGGTGGCGTCGGTGAAATTGCCGATCAGCGTATACGCCTGATTAATGGCGTTCTTGCCGAAGTAGATGGTGGTGCGTTCAACGTCGGTGCTGGAATAGTTATCGATTTTCTGCACGCTGAATCCACGATTGGCCAAAGCTTCACCCACGGCCTTGGCGAATTGGCCGTGAGAGGTGCCGTTCATCACGCGAATGCCGACCGAAGCGTTGGACACGTATTGCGCTTTGCCGCTGCTGTCCTTGACCGCGCACGGCGCCGCGTTGCCGTAATTCGGCTGGCTGGCCGGAGTCTCCACTTCGCCGAGGCCGAAAACGTGGAAATTGAACAGTAGGGCTATGACCAGCACTACTGCCAATACCGCGCCGCTGATGGAAAAGACGATGGTCTGGCGGCGGCGCACGTACGCCTTGCGGGCTTCACGTTCATCAACCTGATACGTCATCGGTGGACTTCTTTCATGGGTCGGGTGGCTGGTTGCTACCTTAGCGTCACTGTCTGACGCTGATATTGGGGTGTTCGGGAGATTTGGCTCGAATAATACGATCGACCACAGCTGTATCGCGCCACACCTCGATAATGCGTTGTGCCGCTGCCTCGTCGGCGGCGAAAGCGACCACTGAGGGGCCGGATCCGGAGACGAATGCATGGCTGGCACCCGCCTGCGTGGCGGCGTCGATGGCCTGCCCGCTGCGGGGATGCAGGCTGATTGCCGCAGCCTGCAGATGATTGCGGTCGCCTTCTGCGGCTCCCACGATGTCAAAGGTGTGGTAGACCTCAGGAGTGCTGAGTTGCGACTGGTATGCGCCGACCAATACTTCGCCGCTGAATCCCTGTTCTATCAGCGCCAGCTCATCGCGGCTGCCGGGGGCGATATCCGTGATGCGTTCGCCGAAACCGGTGCCGTATGCAAGGCCACCGGTCAGGCAGAACGGCATGTCCGCGCCCAACGTGGCAGCAATGGTGCGCAGGCGCTCTATGGGCCAGTTCAGCTCCCAGAGACGATTGACCGCCAGCATGGTCGCCGCGGCGTCGGCTGAACCGCCGCCTAGTCCGGCACCCACGGGAATGCGCTTGGTGATGGTCAACGCCACATCCGGCTCGCGCTCGGCCGCCTGGGCCATGGCGAAGAGGGCCAGTACCGCATGGTTGCGGCGCATGTCGCTGCGTGAGGAGGCCAAGTCGCCCAAATAAGCGCCTTCGAGCTCCAGAGAGAATCCTGCTCCGGGTTGCTTGGCGGTTGCGGTGACGGTGTCGTATACGCCGATTGCGCAGTAGATGGTGTCCAGTTCGTGGCGTCCGCCCCACTCGTCGTGAGCAGGCCCCACTTCCAAGGTGAGATTGGTTTTAGCCGGGCAATCCACCGTAATGGTGATGGGGGAGAGCTCATCGAACTGATGTCGGGCAGCGGCTGGGCGTGGATGTGAAATTACCGGACTCATTGTGCCTCATCTCCATCTCCACACGATTCGATGGCCTTGGCCAGAGCGGTGAATTCGGCGATGGTGAGCGTCTCTCCTCGACGGGTCGGATCGATGCCGGCGATGGAGAATGCCTCGGAAGGCGCAATGGTCTTCAATGCCGCGTGCAGGGTCTTGCGACGCTGACCGAATGCCGCATCGATCAGACGAAATACGAGTTCCCGTTGTGTGCCGTCGTCTGTGCTGTTCGCAGTTCCCGGGGCAGCCGGGTCATCGGCCTGATACCGGGTGAATTTGACGAGCGCGGAATCCACATTGGGAGCCGGCCAGAACACATTGCGGCCGATGGTGCCCACCCGTTCGGCGGTGCCATACCAGGCGAGCTTCACGCTCGGCGTGCCGTAGATCTTGGAACCGGGCTTGGCGGCGAGTCTATCGGCCACCTCTTTCTGCACCATCACCAAGAACGAGACGAGGTTGTCGAAACGCTCCAACAGCGTGAGCAGAATCGGCGTGGCCACGTTGTACGGCAGATTGGCGACCAGCGTAAACGATGCGTCATCGCTGAAATCAGGCACGTTCTCCGGGGTGACGGTTAAGGCATCCCGATTGACGACGGTGAGTCGTGACGTGGCTTCGGGCATGAATTCGGCGACTGTGCCCGGCAGTCGTTCGGCCAGCGGCGGATCGATTTCGACTGCGGTCATGGTGGCGCCGGTTTCCAAAATCGCCAATGTCAACGATCCCAGGCCGGGGCCGACTTCCATGACATGATCGGCAGCGGTCACTCCCGCCTCGCGTACGATACGACGGACCGTGCCGGGGTCGATGACGAAGTTCTGCCCGAATTTCTTGGTGGGGCTGATGCCGGCATCGGCCGCGATACGACGGATATCGGCGGCACCTAACAGGTGACCAGTGGCGGGAATGGTGTCGTTCATAAGCGTGTGTTCCTTGTGGGCTTCGTAACCGATCAGTACCAACCGACTTGTTCGGAATGTTGCCATGCCTTGGACGGGCTGCCGTAGGCTTGTGCGATGTACCACAGACCCCAATCGATCTGTACGGCGGCATCGTCACGGTAATTGGCACCGAACGCAGCCATTTTGTCTGCTGGTAGCGACTGAGGAATGCCGTAGGCACCGGAGCTTGCGTTTTCGGCATACCACAGCCAACTGGACTCGCGGGTCCATAGTTTGACCAGACAATCCCAGTCGTTGCCTGTCCACCCGCGCTGCGCGGCGGCACCGGCGGCATAGGCCTGAGCCTGGGCTACGGTGGCGTGCCACAGGCGGCCGGAGGGCGTGGTGGTTGTGCCTGAATCGGAGCCAGAAGAGCCGGAATTGTTGTTCGTACCGCCGCCGGTGTTGCCGGTGTTGCCGGAGTTGCCGGTGTTACCGGTGTTACCGGAGTTGTTGCCGCCGGTGTTGCCGGCATTGTTGTTGGTATCGGTGTTCGTGTTGTTGCCAGAGCTGCTGTTGTTCTTGTCGCCTGTGTTGTTGGCATTGTTACCGGACGACTCGTGCTGATTGTTGGAACCGGAATCGGCCTTGCCGTTATCGGCGGAGTCGGATTTTTTGTCGGAACCTTTATCGGTATCAGACTTGGCGGCGCCTACGGCGATGATCTGGTCGATGGCCATCGTGGTGACGGTTTCGGATTTCAGCGTCTCCGATTCGGCCACGCCATCGACATACGTGACGTTATACACCTGGGTTTTCTCGCCATTGACGCCTTGCTGGCGGATCTCCGACTGGCCTTCAGGAAGATTGGAGTCGATGATGGTTTGTGTGGAGTATGGCACTACGGCTGTGCGCGTTTCCTCGCCATGCGTCACGCGCCGTACGCGCAGGATAGTGGTATCGCCGTCCTTTTCGACGCTCACACGGTCCTCTTTGTTCAGCACGATGCCTTTGGAGTCAAGAATGGAGGCCGCGGGCAGTTTGCCGTTGGGGGCCACGGAAGTCTTGCCGTCCGCAATGACGGTGACCGGGCCATCCTGATTGATGACCAGTCCGCCGGTGAGCTGGTTGTACACATTGTCGATGTCGACGGTGATTTTTGTGGCGTTGTTCTGGTTTTCCTCGAAAAATCCCAGCAACTGGTCGGCACTGGTGGCCACGGTCCAGAAGGGAACGGACGTGCCGTCGATGTTGATGGTGGTCTGGTAGGCGGACTGTACGGTGACCACGGCAT
>ERZ827423.2347-NODE-2347-length-15234-cov-3.961065_pt1 | contig 15234 bp, 14 predicted proteins | sample MGYA00519775_ERZ827423 | MGnify/ENA primary metagenome ERZ827423 (study PRJEB31778, sample SAMEA3449296) | human gut metagenome | biome: human gut; feature: human-associated habitat; material: faeces | place: United Kingdom | collected 2010/2012 ...
AACAGCGCGGTGGCCTCCACCATCAGCAACATGGTGGACTTCGGCAGCAATACCCAGGAGGCCATCATCGCCCTGTGCGCCGCCCTGTTCTCCATCGTGGTGTACAGCGTGGGCGCCTCCTTCTTCGGCATCCCCACCAGCGAGAGCCACAGCCTGATCGCGGGCCTCACAGGGGCGGCTATCGCCATCCAGAACGGCATTGGCGGCATCAACATGGGCGAGTGGGTCAAGGTGCTCTACGGCCTGGTGCTGAGCCTGGCGCTGGGCTTCCTGGCCGGGTGGGGCATCTGCCGCCTGGTCATCCTGGTGTGCGCCGGGATGGACCGAAGGAAGACCAACGGCTTCTTCCAGGGGGCACAGATCTTTGCTGCCGCCGCCATGAGCTTCATGCACGGGGCCCAGGACGGGCAGAAATTCATCGGCGTGCTCTTTCTGGGCATGGCCTTCTGCGGCGGGCAGGAGAGCGTCACCGGGATGGTCATCCCCGCCTGGCTGATGCTGATGTGCAGCACCGTGATGGGCCTGGGCACCAGCGTGGGGGGCGAAAAGATCATCAAGTCGGTGGGAATGGATATGGTGCGCCTGGAGAAGTACCAGGGGTTCGCCGCAGACCTGGCGGCGGCGGCCTGCCTGCTGCTCTCCAGCCTGTTCGGTATCCCAGTGTCCACCACCCACACCAAGACCAGCGCCATCATGGGTGTGGGGGCGGTGAAGCGGCTCTCCGCCATCAATTTCGGCGTGGTGAAGGACATGATGCTCACCTGGGTGTTCACCTTCCCGGGATGCGGGCTCATCAGCTTTGTCATGGCTAAGATATTTACGGCGATCTTCTGATCGATCATGGGGAGGAAGAGTGTTATGGCGAAAAAGAGTGATTCCTTTTATTTCGGCAACTTCTACGCTTGTGCGGACTGCGCCTATCAGGCGGCCCACCTGCTGGAGCGGGTCATGCGGGATTTCGATCCCCTGCTGATCCGGGAGAAGCTGGACGACATGCACAAGGTGGAGCACGCCGCTGACGAGAAAAAGCACGAGGTGCTGGACGCTCTGGTCAAGGCGTTCATCACCCCCATCGAGCGGGAGGACATCATCCTGCTCAGCCAGAACATCGATGAGGTGACAGACAAGATCGAGGATGTGATGCTCCGGCTCTACTACAACAACATCCAGAGCATCCGGCCCGACTCCCTGGAGCTGGTCTCCATCGTGGTGAAGAGCTGCGACATGGTCAAGCTCATGCTGAAAGAGTTCGCCTCCTTCCGCCACTCCAAGAGCCTGCGGGACCACATCATCGCCATCAACACCCTGGAGGAGCAGGCGGATCAGGTCTTTGTGACCAGCATGCGGGAGCTGCACACCACCTGCACCGACCCGGTGGAGATCATCTGCTGGCGGGAGGTCTATTTCTACCTTGAGAAATGCACTGACGCCTGTGAGCATGTGGCGGACGTGGTGGAGCAGATCGTAATGAAGAACTCCTGACCAAAGACTCATATGCTGCGCTTTCAGGACCCGGCCATCCAGGGGAGGCCGGGTCTTTTTTTGCACGGGATGTAAAAAGTATTTGACATCTCCGCACATCCATGTTAGAATCAAGATGTCAAAAGAATTTGACATCTTGATTTGACAAGGAGGCAGCGTCATGGAATCCAACGGGACTTCTATTTTTGTGGTGATCTTTCTGGCCGTGCTGATCCTCTCCGCAGTGCTGATCGTGTGGATGTTCGTCTCCCTGGTCCGGTCGGAGCTGGAGGACGAGCGGCGGCAGATGATCGTGGGCAAGGCCAGCACCTGGGCCTTCATCGCCGTGGTGGGCGGCGACCTGATCGAGGTGATCCGGACGGCGGTACAGCAGCCCAGCGGGGAGCCGGCCTCCCCCTTTATCCAGCTGGTAACGGCGGCGGTGGTGTATGCGGCCTTTTTGGGCTGGTTCAAGCACAAGTACGGAGGCTGAGCATGGAGAACAAGATCCGGGCGCTGAGGAGCGAGATGGGGCTCTCTCAGGAAGAGCTGGCCCGCCGGTGCGGAGTGTCCCGCCAGACCATCAACGCCATCGAAAACAACAAGTACGACCCCACCCTCACCCTGGCCTTCCACCTGGCCGGAGTGCTGGGGACCACGGTGGACGAGCTGTTCCTGGGGCCGGGGGAAAAATCCTGCTGAAATTGGCGGGGACCCGTTTACAAAATGGGTCCCCGCTGTTAAGCTTGTTTTAGAAAAGACTTTCTCTGGAACAGATGGGAGGCGCGGGAAATGAAGCACGGAACGATGAGCCTGCGGGACCGGGCGGCGGCTTGGGCCTTTGCCCTGTTCTCGGCGGCGGCCCTGCTGGCGGTGGCCGCCCAGGTTTTCCTGGGAGCCCGGCCGCTGCAGGGGATGCTGCCCCCCCTGGACCAGGTCACGGAGTTCTATGTATCCCCCTCCCACGAGGATATGGTCAGGTTCACAGTGGAGGAGAACGGCCTGGTCCAGGCCCTGGGGGAGCTGCGGGTGGCCTGGCGGGGGCCCTATCAGGCCATCCGCTATGAGCGGGGGCAGCATACCTATCATATCGATCTGTTCCGCACCTACGAGCCCTTGGGGGATGTGGTCCTGTATGAGAACGGTTTTCTCTGCTTCGAGGGGAGCCTCTTCCGGGTGGAGGAGGGAGCGGCCTACCAGCGGTGTCTGGAGCTGTGCCGGGAGGCCCTGCCCTGAGCAGACAGGACCGGACCGTGGAGACATCTTCCAGAGCTGTTCCATAGAAAAAAGCCGGCCGTCCCGGGGGGACAGGCTGGCTTTTTCACAGAAAAAGGGCGGGAGGGCTCAGGGCTCCAGCCCCAGATGGCGCAGGACCTTTTCCCCAAAGGTCTCCTTATGCCAGTTGACCAAATCCAGCAGCTCCTGGGTGGAGGTGTTGTCCGTGATGGCGTAGCGGTTCAGCATCCGAAGGGAGGCGGGGTCTCCGACCCGGATCTGGTTGGGGCCGAAGACGGAGGTGACGGTCACTTTGATCCCCTCCTCCCCGAAGATCCGGTCCGCTTCCTTACTGACCAGTCCGAAGGGGTAGGCCAGGGCGGTGACCTGCTGGCCCAGCTCCTGGGCGAAGAGCTGCCGGGCCTGACGGCAGTCGCCGGCGAGGACCTGGCGGTAGGCCTCCTCCGCCTGCTGCTTCGTGGCGCCGCAGTGGTCCACGGCGTACTGGCAGATCTGCCGCTGGCGGTCCTTTTCCGTGAACCAGTGAAACACCGGCGTCTCAAAGTCCACGGAGAAGTGCTCCTCCGGGGACTGGAAGTTCCGCACCACCATGGAGTAGCCCATGATCACCGGGCAGACGTAGGGGCTCTTCTCCTGCCTGTTCTCCGTGGGCATATGCAGGATATAGGGCAGGAAGATCCGGTCCACGCCCTGTTTGGACAGGTCCAGCACATGGCCGTGTACCAGCTTGGCGGGGAAGCAGATGGTGTCAGACGCCACGTACTGCAATCCGCTCTCGTACTGCCTGCGGCTGCTGGGATGGGAGAACTTCACCGGATACCCCAGTGCCCGGAAGAAGGTGCTCCAGAAGGGCATACTGTCCCAGAACTCCAGCACCCGGGGCAGGCCGATGGTCTCGCTCTGCTCCTCCCGCACGGGAGTGGCGGGCCAGGTCTTGAACAGCAGCTCCTGCCGCAGCCGGAACAGGTCCGGCACTTCCTCGGTCTTTTTGACAGGCGCCGTCTCCTCTGTCACCACGGCGCCCCGGTCGCACCGGTTGCCGGTGACAAAGCAGCCCCCGTCCGGGAACCGGAGGATCGTCCGGCTGCAGTGGTTGGCGCAGTGGGGGCAGAGCACCCCGCTCTCCCGGGTATATTGGAAGTCCTTCACCGCGTCAAAGCCGATGAAAGCGGAGCAGCGGCCGTTGGCGTAGCCGTGGGCCTCCACCTCCTGCTTCACTGCCAGGGCCGCGCCCAGGGCGCCCATCTCCCCGGGATAGGGGGCCAGGGTCACCTCCCGGCCCAGGTACTCCTCCAGAGCCCGGAGGACGGCGAAGTTCCGGAAGGTGCCGCCCTGGACCACCACCCGGTCCCCCAGCTCCGCCACGTTGGCGATGCGGACCACCTTGGTGAACACGTTCTCGATGATGGACCGGCACAGCCCCGCCATCAGGTCGTCAGGCTGCTTGCCGTTGCGCTGCTCGTTGATGATGGTGCTGTTCATAAACACGGTGCACCGGCTGCCCAGCTCCGCGGGGGCCCGGGACCGGAAGGCGGCGTCCGCCACCTGGTCCACCGGCATCCCCAGGGTGGAGGCGAAGTTCTCCAGGAAGGACCCGCAGCCGGAGGAACAGGCCTCGTTCAGCATGATGTTGGTGACCACGCCGTCCTTCAGCCAGATGGCCTTCATGTCCTGGCCGCCGATGTCCAGCAGGAATGTGGCGTCCGGGAAGAAGCGGCGGCAGCCCCGGGCGTGGGCCACGGTCTCCACCGTGTGGTAGTCCGCGTGAAAGGCGGCGGAGAGCATCTGCTCGCCGTAACCTGTGGTGCCCAGGCCCAGCACCTCGATCGGAATGCCCCGCTTCCGGTACTTCTCCGCCAGCTCCAGCAGGCCCTGCCGGACCACCTTCAGCGGCTCACCCTTGTTGTTGGCGTAGAAAGTGTCCGTCACCTGTTCGTTCTCGTCCATAAAGACAAACTTGGAGGTGGTAGAGCCGGAGTCGATGCCGATGTACCCCCGCAGGATCTTCCGGTCCGTGGCGTCCACCGGCTGGCGCAGCTCGGCGCGGTGGCGGCGGAGAAACGCCTCCCGCTCCGCGTCGCTGTCAAAGAAGGGCCTGCCGGTGCCGGAGGGGCCCTCAGTCTGGGCCGGGGCCTTGTCCAGCCGCTCCATGGCCTCCTCCAGGGTCATGGCGTCCTCCTGGCCGGGGAACAGCTCGTCAATGGCGATGGCGGTGCCCCGGGCCACGATGGTCTCCGGGTGCTCCGGCCGGACGATGTCCGCCTCTTTCAGGTTCAGCCGCTCCGCGAACACCCGCACCAAGGTGGGGTTGAAGGTCAGGGGGCCGCCCTCGAAGATGATGGGGGCCGTCAGCTCCAGGCCCTGAGAGAGGCCGCCGATGGTCTGCTTGGCAATGGCATGGAAGGTGGAGAGGGCAATGTCCGCCCGCTCCGCCCCCTGGATCAGCAGGGGCTGGATGTCTGTCTTGGCGAACACGCCGCACCGGCCGGAGATGCTGTACACCGTCTCCCCCTGCTCCGCCAGCTGCTCAAACTCGTCCGCCGGCACGTTCAGCAGGGCGGCGATCTCGTCGATGAAGGCGCCGGTGCCGCCGGCGCAGCTGCCGTTCATCCGCATATCGGAGGTCTGGAGCTTTCCGGTGGCCTCGTCGTAGTGGAAGAAGATCACCTTGGCGTCCTGGCCGCCCAGCTCCACGGCGGTGCGGACCTCCGGGTACAGAGCCCGGACGGCGGCGGCGTTGGCCACCACCTCCTGGACATAGTTGGCCCCCATGGCTGCGGCGATGGGCCGCCCGCCGGACCCGCACACACCGATCCGGAACCGGACACCGGGAAACCGCCCGGCTGCTTCCTCCAGAAGCTGCCGGACGGTGGCTGCCTGATGGGCGTTGTGCCGCTGGTACCGGGTGAACAAAACGCTGTTGTCGGCGGGATTCAGGACCACCGTCTTGACTGTGGTGGATCCCACGTCCACGCCGAGGCGCAAAACTTTTGAAACTGCTGGTGCCATATGTACTCCTTTTGAAAACCTCCGCGGGGCCGCCTGCATCGCCTGTGGAACGCCGGCGATCCGCCGCAGCGAAAGTCTCCCATTTTTATTTATTCAGAGTTATTATAGCACAGTTGATCCTCTGCTGTTTGTATAGTTTTTGTTAAGATTTCTCCTCTAACTATGCGCGTTTTCGATAAAATCCATTGAAATAAGTTCCGAATTTTTGTTCAAATGTAAAATTCTTCCTCACAGTCTGCCAAGGCACTTTCCCGCCAAGCGGTGCAGCACAACCAGGAGAAGCCGGCCTCGGCAAGAAATATCCCCGGGTATTGAAAGCTCCAAAGGCCCTTGGATTGCCAAGGGCAAAAAAGAACCACCAGCCTTTTGGCTGGTGGTCTCTCTGGAGGTGACACCCGGATTTGAAACCACAAATTTACTTACCGATCTGTGTTAGCAAGTCCCAAAATGTCCTGATTGCAAGGGGTTCACGGTTTTCTATCTATTAAATCATCCCGTGTTATCCCAGCTAATCACGAGCCTTTAAGGCTAAAAATAAGGCTAAAAATTCGCCCCGCAGACATACCGCCGCTCTAGGCTTGGAGCATGATTCGGAGGGTTCAGACAGTTGACAATCGGCTCCGTCTGGATTATACTAAAGATAGAAGCGAGGGTGCTACCGGCAAACGGTTAGCCCCCTACCTGATTACAGAAGTAACCGCTGGTTTGGAAGCTGGGCGGTTACTTCTTTTTATTTGCCTGAATGAACAGGGCAATAATGGCAACGATCAGAATACCTGTCTGGATCAGATCAGAGTATGTAACCATTGGAAGCCCCCCTTTCGTGAGATCAGGGGGCAAAGAAGCGCCCCCTGATTTAGTCAGGGGAACTAACCGCTTGCCGTTTATCGGTAGCACCAAAACCAGAATATCATAGACTTCGACAAAAGGCAAGATCACGCAAAAGACCAGGACACCCATGAACGGGTGCCCTGGCCGATTTGCTTTTGAAACTACGCTTTCAAGATCACTCTGTGTCTGTGAGGATCATGCTGCAATAGTACTTTCCGTCCTCGCCTCTTGCCATTCCGATCCCAATGAAGGTCTTGTTGGAAGAAATCATGGTGAGAAAATGGCCGTTGGAATTTTCCCATAGGTTGACGACGCGTTCGGCAGTCAACTTCCCCGTCCCGGAGAGCTGGGCAAGGTTCTCACCACACTGTAGTTCAAACAGGTCAAATCCATGCTCTTCCATAATAGTTGACCAATGGGTGCCGTCAGGCCGTGCATGGTTGATTTCCTGCATTTCGGCGCTTTCCTCGGCCCGCTGTTGGGCAATCTCCATAATAAGATCACTCTTGGACAAGGGGGCTACTCCGTTCTCCGCCCGAACCTCGTTCGTCAGGGCGATGATCTCGTCTTTGAGTGCTGCATACTCGTCATCGGAGGTCGAGGGCGTCTCGGAAGAAGCCTCCCCAGTGACAATCACCCTGGCAGAACTCGTGACGCCGTTGGAATCCGTTGCGGTAATGGTAGCAGTACCGGGGCCAACCGCAGTCACCACGGCGTTACCGTTGGCAGCAAGCGCTCGCACAGTTGCAACAGAGGTGTCGGAACTCTGATAAGTGAATGCCAAATCGTCCATAGCAGAGGAAGGAAGCACCGTAACAGCTGCCTGAGCACTCTTGCCGACTTCTAGGGTGCCGTACTGAATGCCAAAGTACATGGTGTAATCCACACTGGGTCGCTCCGGCTCTGTCTCGCCGGGATCGACAGTCTGGCCGTCGCCAAACTTCTGCGCATACCGCATGAGCATGGTGGCAACCTGGGCGCGGGTGGCGCTCCCGCTGGGAGAAAGCGTCGTGGAGCTGGTGCCGGACACGATGCCGTTTTTCACCGCCCAGGCGAGCGGCTCGACAGCGTAAGAGGGGATGCTGCCAGCGTCCGTGAACTTGTCCAGCGTGGAAGTATCGGCGGCGGTGTCCGCACCGGCATACTCCGCGTAGCGGTACAGCATGGCCGCGAACTGGGCGCGGGTGATGCTGCCATTGGGGTTGGTGCCGTCGCTGATCCCGGCTTCCACGGCCCAGTCAAGGCCCGCCTGATACCACGCCTCACCGCTGGCTGTGCTGGTGTCCACGCCGTCCATGCGCGCCAGCACCACCCACAGCATGGCGCGGGTCATGGTGCCGCCGGGGGAGAATGTAGTGCCGCTGGTGCCCGAAAACAGGCCCTCGTCTGTCACGTACTGGATCGCGTCGTATGCCCAGTAAGTGGAAGGCACGTCGGTGAACGTCCGGGCCGCGAAAGCCGGGACAGACAGGCCCGCGCACAGGGTCAAGGTCAAGATCACGCTGAGGATTCTCTTTTTCATGCTCCTGCTCTCCTTATTTTAATGTGTTCCAGCGGACGGCCCCAGGGGGCGGGGATCGCTCCCCGCCCAGGGGATTGCCGCCGGAAACATAAAAGCGGTGTCGAGTTATGTACTCAACACCGCCTGATAAAATCATGCGCAGCACAAGGCCATTTCCCCCGCCGCCCTTGAAATGAAAAGGCAAAACGGATATAATAACCCCGTGGTGCAGTCAAAGACTGCTGTGCTGAGTGCTCCGATCACTCGTACAAGGGCATAGCGGGTTGCCGCCTGCTATGCCCTGCCCGCAATTATGTTTCCGCCCTTATTGTAGCCTGTCCGCAGTTGAAAAGCAAGGGCCGCGCGGATAGAAAAGCTAAAAAAACATCTGGAATTTTTTGAAGTACACTTTTCAGAATGCCTGTCAAGGTTTTTGAAAAGTGTACTTCACTTTTTTATGCCTCCACCATACGGAGCATACAGTCTCCGCACAGGATGTTGACGGCCTTCGTGGCTCTCACCGACTGCCCGCAGCATGGGCAGACCAGCTTCCGGGTGGAGCTGGGGCGCTTTCCGTCCGGCCCTGCGCCGGTTCCTGGTTGGGCCGTGCCTCCGGGCAGGGTCCCCAGCACGTCCCAAAGGCTGACGCCCTCCACCATCTGCAAATCCTGCCACCCTTGGCTCTCAATAAATTCCAGAAGTTCTATTCCTGGGGTCGTGATTGTCCACCCGTACTTTTCATGGTGCGCGACTTCTAACCCGTGGCTTTCCGCAATCGCCTTGAACCGTTTGTTGTGGTAGGAGTTCCCGCCGCTGGTGTCCTTGATATTTCGAATGGCAGCAAACTCATGGGCCATCTCATGCAGGAGCGTCGAACAGACTTCTTCGATGGGGCGGTTCAGCGTCACGGAGCTGATATTGATTTCATACCGGCGTTCCGATCCGGCCTGCCACACCTTATCTACTGTGAAATGCCCGTATGCGCCGACGGTCTTTTTCAGGCTGATGATGGCCTCCGGTAACTCGTCATTGAAAAAATGTGTGTTCAAGGCCCGAAACATTTTTTCAAGCTGTCCGGCGGTTCTCGATGTGCGGATTGTTTTCTTCATGGTGGTGACCCCCCCAAAATAAAGAGTTTGCGTAGCGCAGCGCCCGCTCGCTACGCTTGATCCACCACCTGCCCGGCAGCGAGCATTGTCCAGGCTGGCCCCTCCTGGGGCCACTTGCAAAAAAAATTTTCCGGCCCTTTCGTGAACCGGAAAAAATTTTTTTGGCCTTGACAAGGCTTGGTGTCCGGGCTACCCGTCCCCCTCGCAATCCCTTATTTTATCGGGCTTGGCGCGCAATCAGAGCCTCTTGACGGAGGTCTCGAAACCGTCCAAAATGTTGACTAATTTAATAATATGTGGTATAATAACATAAAAATCGATCAGAAAAATTGTGAAAAATGTGTTGGCACAAATATCAGGATGTGTTATGATGAAAATGCAATAGGGAGTATGTACAGGGCGCGCAAAGTGGAGCCTATCCACCTCGCCTCTCCCTTGGCCCCTGATTAGGCTAGTCCGCGATTACGCACCAGGCACGGGTGCGTGCGGAGACGCGACACGTGTCAAAGGGTGATGTACCACCCCTGCCGGGCAACTCCACGCATAGCCGTGTCCTGGTCCGAATTTGATAGACAGTATTGTTTATCAGGAGGACTAGGATACGGATTTTCCATTTTTTACCACTTCCTCTCTGGACGTACTGTCTGGAAAGGAGGTGGTTTTTTGCTTTGCCGCATGGGCTGTAGCGTACTGGATTATCTTGATCAAGGGGATTCGTGTCTCCTGTTCTTGGAAATGTCCACATTGGGTACCACTCTCTCCCTTCTCGGAGCTGTCCTTCGTTTGCGTTTGCGTGAACACAAGCCCATCCGCGCCTATGTTGACACCGCAGACCCCGCTGAGCGCCGTTTGGGTTGCGTCCTGGCCTGGATGGGGGCAACAGTCCGTGACAGCATTTATGATCATCGCTGCCTTGAGTTCTTCTTACCCTAATTTATAGGATGAGTTGGACGGCGACAATATTTATCATGCTTAATGGAGGTACCTAAAAATATGGAAGAAAAGACCTATATTGGATTCTCTTATGGATCGTTCTTGGATGATCGCGGCGTTAATCGCGAGTATTGCAGCGTTTTTATGATTGAGGATTTCAGCGGGGACCAGAGCGAAACGCGTCATTATGGCGGCCAGAAAGCGGTTAAATATAAGTGCGATTCACCGAAGGTTTTCGAAGGCATTGCGCCTGGCAGTCAAGTGAAATGCTATTTTTCCAGTTCTGGAAAACTGGCATATATGCAGATCATTGGCGGAAATAAGCAGTCGGCAGGCAAGGACTGATCCCCTGGCAGAGAGGGGTGGCGGGCGGCAGCCCGCCGCCCCTACCCCCGGCAGCTAACAGGGGGGTAGGGCATACATGACAATTTGCTGGAAAGGATTGTGTAACAATGATTACAAAGATTATTGCAGATACGTCCATAACAATTGATTGGTTATCTTTTACCCATCGCTTTCTCCTACCCGAACAGGTCATTGATAGCCTGGGTTTGACAGATATGCCGTGGGTACACGCACATGGTTCAAACGGATACAGGGATCGTTTGCAATTTGCCGGTATCTCGATCCATTATAACGGTCAGGAGGGCATGGGCACCTGGTGCGAAATGACGGGGCAGGGGTGCCGTACATATGAAGAACTGTCCCAGGTCGGCTGGAAACCTTTGATCTATTGGCTTGCTTCTGGTGATTGTAACGCTAACGTTACCCGCCTTGATATTGCTTGCGATGATCGCTCTGGTACCCTTCCGTTGTCAGCGATTACGCTTGATGTACGGCTCGGAAACTACGTTAGCAAGGCCAAAGCTTACCAACTTATAAGCAGTGGCAAAAAGGATGAAGTTCAAGGCACTACGGTCGTTATTGGCAGTCCAAAGAGCTTGGTGCGGATTCGGATTTATGACAAGGCCGCTGAGCAGCATAGACCTGCCGACGAGCATTGGGTTCGCTGCGAACTTCAACTGCGGGGGGAGCGCGCTTTGGCCTTCCTGGAGAAAGCATCTGAGGATGGATTTGGCGTTACTTACGCAGGTGTGCTCCTGAACTATCTCCGTTTCACTACCCCTCGCCATGATGACACAAATAAGTCTCGCTGGCCCACTCGGCGGTATTGGAGTAAGTTTATCGGTAATGCAAACCGCATATCTATTTATGCTGTTCCTGGCATGGATTACAGCGAAGAGCAGTGTTGTAATTTCGTTTTCCAACAGGCCGGGAATGCAATCGACGCAATCATCAAAATGTATGGATTGCAGAGATTTCAGTATCTTCTTGAAAACCGGAATGTCAGGCCAAATCCTAAATATCTGCAACTAGTTGAACATCATCGAGCGAAAAACACTCCTGCAATTAAAAAGAGCTAAAACTGCTTATGCGAACAAGCTATTTGTCGTTGATAATCGTGTATCGCATACGCTTCTCGAATGGCTATAAGCGGATAATCAGGAGCGGCCTTGCGCCTATCTTGTTCAGCAGCTTTATCGCGGCCCTGGTTGTGAGTTATTGGTGGCTGTCGCTTCCGGCGGATGATCCTGTCACCGCCATGACCAGGGCCGCCTACCGATCTTGCCTGCTACCTTTTGCTCTACTGGTCGCTGTGGCGCTCCCGCTGCTGATCGGCACACCGCCCGGCAGTCACAGCGTCCGCACAGCTTTATTTGAGGCTGGGATCATTAATCATAATAATGACGCCCCCTATCTTCTCGAACGACGAGAAGATCCCCGTTACCCCCAGGTCGTTGTCTTAACTTTCTACAGTGTCAATATCGCACAGTCCGTCTGGGAAGATCACAAGCTACAGGTCGAGGCAGCTCTGGGATCGGCGGTTGCCCGGATCGAGTACGGGGAGACAGCGGATTACATGATCGTTCACGCCGCCAAAGCCGGGATCACATTGCCCAGGTCTGTGGCCTGGGATCAGCAATATCTTCCCGCAGAACACACCCTGTTCGCCCTAGGCGTTTCACTTCTCGGTCCGTACGTAATCGACATTTGCAACGTCCCCCATCTTCTGCTAGGTGGCGAAACCGGAAGCGGCAAATCCCAGCTGTTGAAGCTTTTGTTAGCCCAGGCGATCATGCAGGGTGACTACGACATTACGATCATCGACTATAAGGGCGGCGTGGACTATGGAAAAAAGTGGCGCTCGTGCTGTCAAATGTGCTATGACAATGATTCCCTATTAAAAGTCTTGCGTGAAGCTGTCGCGGAAATCAATAGGCGCATGGAGCTTTTCTCTACGTTGGACTGCTCCAACCTAGAAGAATACAATTCCAAAAATACCCAGAAGTTACGCGGCAAGATCATTGCGTTTGATGAGTTGGCAGAAGCAACCGACATGAATAAATGCCTAACGAAAGCGGACAAGGAAAAGGTTTCAGAAATCATCGGCCTGCTGTCATCCATCGCCCGTTTGGCGCGTTTTGCGGACATCCATCTCTTCACGGCAACACAATCCCCGCTAGTTGACGTCTTGCCCTCGCAAATTCGAAATAACCTTGGTTTTCGTGCGATTGGGCGCTGCGATGAAACGCTGTCGCGGGTCGTGATCGGAACCTCGGACGCCGCGACGCTCGTGCCCAAATACATCCCAGGACGGTTCCTGACAAACGATGGTACTCAATTTCAAGCATACAAATTCTCTGATGATATGCTCCCGTAGGAGGTTTCAATGAGCAATGACTACACAAAAATCTCCGATCTCCCGTTGGTACTCTCAGTTCATGATCTGGCACGAGTTTTGGGGATCGGAAAAAACACGGCCTATGATCTTGTGCGGTCAGGCCGTATAAAAAGCATCCGGGTAGGTCACCGGATCAGGATCACGAAGTCCGCTCTGCTGGACTTTTTGAAATCAACCTAAAAACAGAATTGACCTCCCGCCGCACAGGGCGTATCATAATGTCATGGTATGTCTGCGTGGCGGGCAAGGAGGTATTTTTCATATTATGCCACGCAAGAAAGACACTAGCCGGGCCGCAAACGGCGTCGGCTCGATCCGCAAGATCACAAGCACCCGCAACGGCAAGAAATACACCTATTGGCAGGCCCGCTATACCGCAGGCTATAATCTGGGGAGCGGAAAGCAGATACAGCGGTCAATCACCGGCAAATCGCAAAAAGAGGTCGCCGAAAAATTGAAGGCTGCAACGGCAGCGTTGGACGAAGGGACATACATAGCTCCCAATAAACAAACCTTGGGTGAGTGGCTGGACACCTGGGCAGAAACGTATCTGCTCAACGTCAAGCCCCGAACCCTGGCCGTCTACCAGTCCGATATTCGGCTGCATATTAAGCCCGCTCTGGGTGCGGTTCGTCTGGACGCTTTAGACGCTCCGATGATCCAGGCATTTTACCGCAGGCTCATGCAACCGTCTGTAAAAAAGGCAGGCCTTTCCGCTAAGACCATCAAGAACATTCACGGTGTGTTGCACAAGTCTCTGCAACAGGCTGTTCTAGTGGGGTATCTGCACTTCAATCCCTGCGACGCCTGCGTGCTTCCCCACGTGTGCCGGTCAGAAATCCACCCCTTTGATGATGTTCAGATTTCCGCTTTCCTGGTTGCCATCCGGGGAAGCCGCTTTGAAATGCTTTTTCTTCTCACGTTGTTCACCGGAATGCGGCAAGGCGAGGTTCTGGGTCTCACTTGGGACTGTGTGGATTTTGAACGCGGTCTTATCATCATCAATAAGCAGCTACAGCTCCACCAGGAGCGAGGATGCAAAGACGCCTATACGCTGGCCTCCCCCAAAAACGGGAAATTCCGGTCTGTCATGCCTGCTCCCTCCGTGATGGCAGCATTGAAGCGTTATCGGAGCATACAGGCACAGCAGCGGCTTGAGGCCGGGCCTGCATGGGACAATCCCTACAATCTGGTGTTCACCACTTCCCTGGGGCATCACCTTTCAAAGCCCTCTGTTTACCGGGAGTTCAAACGGATTGCTGCCGCCATCGGCAGGCCGGATGCCCGCTTCCACGACTTGCGCCACTCCTTTGCGGTCGCGTCTCTTCGGGCCGGTGATGATCCCAAAACGGTGCAAAGCAATCTGGGCCACGCTACCGCCGCGTTCACGCTGGACGTGTATGGCCACATGACAGATCAGATGAAGCAAGCGAGTTCTGCCCGTATGGAGGCCTTTATTAAAGGCCTCTCCGCTATGTGACGCAAGGGTTTCAGCTTCCAATAAGGCTAAAAACGGTTTTTGGCAAGAAAAAATCCCTAGAACCGTTGCGGCTCTAGGGAATCCTTTGGAGGTGACACCCGGATTTGAACCGGGGAATCAGGGTTTTGCAGACCCTTGCCTTACCACTTGGCTATGTCACCGAAGCCGTATGATTGAGTGCCTATATAGGATACCCTAAAACGCCCCGTTTGTCAAGACAATTTTTATTTTTTCCTGACATCCGAAAAAATATTTTACAAAGGTGTTCAACCGCCTTTCCCGACCTCCGCCCCCCTGTGTCAAACGGCACAAAAAAGTCCCGGCTTTTCACTTTCGATTGAGCGGTGATGCCGCTTTACAGCGGCCAGACCGGGCAGTAAAATAAAAATACGGCAGACTGCCGTTCATGTTGTAAAATCAACCGATGGGAAGGACAGGAGGAGCGTTTATGGTTTCTCAACGGATGCTGCAGCTGGGCACGGCCCGTTCCGTGATCCGGGAGCTGTTTGAATATGGCCGTCAGCGGGCCGCAGAGGTAGGTGCGGAAAACGTATTTGACTTTTCACTGGGAAACCCCAGCGTCCCCGCTCCCGTAGAGGTGAATGAGACCGCCATCCGGCTGCTGCGGGAACAGGCAGACACGATTCACTGCTACACCAGCGCCCCCGGCGATCCCGCCGCCAGACAGCGGATTGCTGACTCCTTGAACCGTCGGTTTGGGGAGCAGTATACGGCGGACGAGCTGTACCTCACCGTAGGCGCGGCGGCGTCTCTCTGCTGTGTATTGGGCGGACTGACCTGCCCCGGCGATGAATACATTCTTTTTGCCCCCTATTTTCCGGAGTACCGGGTGTTTATCGAGGGTGTCAAGGGGAAGATCAAGGTGATCCCCCCGGAGCCGGAGCACTTTCAAATCGACTTTTCCGCCTTT
>ERZ827423.2357-NODE-2357-length-15193-cov-5.308958_pt1 | contig 15193 bp, 12 predicted proteins | sample MGYA00519775_ERZ827423 | MGnify/ENA primary metagenome ERZ827423 (study PRJEB31778, sample SAMEA3449296) | human gut metagenome | biome: human gut; feature: human-associated habitat; material: faeces | place: United Kingdom | collected 2010/2012 ...
AAATACTTGAATATCAGCATCTTATCTTTATCCAACAGAACTGCGGATGAACCATTATTTTGTAGCCAATCTCTTTGTTTTTGTATTTTTCACGGTTAAATATTAAATTCTGTTCGCTTTTTTTAAGCTTGTCGGAAAAATGCGCTATATTTGCACTATATATTTTAAAGGTAACCTATATAATAAAATAGAAATCTATGTCAAACTGTAACGAAAAACTCTTTAGCGAGTTCAAGGCACCGACAAGGCAGGAATGGCTTGACAAAATTCAAGTTGACCTTAAAGGCGCTGACTTCAACAAGCGTTTGGTATGGCGAACCAATGAAGGTTTTGATGTACCGCCGTTTTATTGCAGGGAAGATGTATTGAAGTTGAAGACTCCTGATTCTCTCCCAGGTGAATTTCCGTATGTCCGTGGCAACAAGAAGAATTGTAATTGTTGGTATATCCGGCAGAATATAGATGCTTCTGATGCCAAGGCTGCAAATGAAAAAGGGCTTGACATTCTTAATCGTGGTGTCGACTCTTTAGGATTTAAGATTCCTGGTGATTGTGTAAGTAAGGAATTCGTTGACACGTTGCTCAACGGAATTGATTGTGAAAGTGTAGAGCTTAATTTCAACACATGCAAGCGGCATACTCTTGAGCTTGCGAGAATTCTTACATCTTATTTTGAGGCTAAAGGATATGACAAAGCTAAAATCGTGGGTTCGCTAGACTGGGACCCGATGGAGAAAATGGTCATAAAGGGCCATGATGTTTCTCCCGTGCTTTCTTTTGCTCCTCAACTTGTTGATGCATTGAAGGATTATCCTCATTTCCGTTGCATTTCCGTAAACGCGGTATCACTAAACAATGCCGGTTCGTACATCGTGCAGGAACTCGGTTACGCAATGGCATGGGGTAATGAGTACCTAAATATATTGACCGAGGCTGGTATAGATGCAGACCTTGCAGCAAGCAAGATTGCATTTAATCTCGGCATTTCGGAAAATTTCTTCATGGAAATAGCAAAATTCCGCGCGGCACGTCTATTGTGGGCTGAGATTGTGAAGAAATACGAACCTAAGGACGAGGCTTCATGCATGATGTGCGTCAATGCCGTTACGTCAAAATACAATATGACGTTGTTCGACAGTTATGTTAATTTACTCAGGTCGCAGACGGAAAGTATGAGCGCTGCTCTTGCCGGCGTACATTCTATTGTTGTAACTCCGTTTGATGCTGTTTATGAAACTCCAAATGACTTCTCTGAGCGCCTTGCGCGTAATCAGCAATTACTGCTGAAGGAGGAGAGCCATCTTGACAAGGTCGTTGACCCGGCAGCGGGAAGCTACTTTGTTGAAGAGCTGACCACATCTCTTGCTAATGAGGGATGGAAGATATTTATAAAGGTAGAGAACGAGGGCGGTTTCCTTGAAGCCGTTAAGAAAGGTAGTGTACAGGATGACATCAACGTAACAAATGCCAAGCGACATGAAGCCGCAGCTAAGCGTAAGGAATTCATCCTCGGTACAAACCAGTTCCCGAACTTCAGTGAGGTTTCAGAAGGTAAGCGTCCTGTGAAATGTGCATGCTCGTGTGGTGGAGGACATCACGAAGCAGCGTTCAAGTCAATTGAGAGTGCGCGTCTTGCCGCCGACTATGAGAATTTACGCCTTAAAGTAGAAGATAGTGGCAAGACTCCTGTCGCATTCATGCTTACAATCGGCAACCTTGCAATGCGTCAGGCCCGTGCACAGTTCAGCTGTAACTTCCTTGCATGTGCAGGTTACAAGGTTGTTGACAATCTTGGATTCAATTCTGTTGAGGAAGGTGTTGACGCCGCGTTGAAGGCTGGTGCTGATATTGTCGTGCTTTGTTCAAGTGATGACGAGTACGCTGAGTATGCCGTGCCTGCGTTTAAGTATCTTGACGGCCGTGCGATGTTCGTTGTTGCCGGAGCGCCTGCATGTATGGACGATCTTAAGGCAGCAGGAATCGAGAACTTTATCCATGTACGTTGTAATGTGCTTGAGACATTGAAAGAGTATAACGAAAAATTGGGAATAAAATGAGAAAGAATTTCAACGATGTCGATATATTTTCTGACATAAAGGCTGTTGACGGTTCTGCATGGCAGAAAGACAACAACGTGACTCCTGATTGGAGAACGCCGGAGCATATAATGGTAAAGCCGGCTTATACTAAAGAAGACCTTGAGGGAATGGAGCACCTTGACTATACAGCCGGTCTGCCGCCGTTCCTGCGCGGTCCGTATAGTATGATGTATCCGTTCCGCCCGTGGACTATCCGTCAGTATGCAGGTTTCTCTACGGCAGAAGAGAGCAATGCTTTCTATCGCCGTAACCTCGCAAGCGGACAGAAAGGTCTGTCTGTGGCATTCGACCTTCCTACACACCGCGGCTATGACCCCGACAACATGCGCGTAATAGGCGATGTCGGCAAGGCAGGCGTGTCAATCTGTTCGGTAGAGAACATGAAGGTGCTGTTCAACGGCATTCCTTTGAACAAGATGTCAGTGTCTATGACCATGAACGGAGCCGTGCTGCCCATCATGGCGTTCTACATCGTGACGGGTCTGGAGCAGGGTGCCAAGCTTGAGGAAATGGCCGGAACAATCCAGAACGACATCCTCAAGGAATTCATGGTGCGCAATACCTATATTTATCCGCCCGCATTCTCGATGAGGATAATCAGCGACATCTTTGCATATACGTCAAAGTTCATGCCCAAGTTCAACTCTATTTCAATCTCGGGCTACCACATGCAGGAGGCCGGCGCGACGGCAGACATCGAGTTGGCGTACACCATTGCCGACGGTCTTGAGTATGTACGTGCCGGAGTGAACGCAGGTCTTGACATCGACGCATTTGCCCCGCGCCTTTCATTCTTCTGGGGAATTTCGATGAACCACTTTATGGAGGTGGCGAAGATGCGTGCCGCACGTATGCTGTGGGCAAAGGTTATCAAGCAGTTTGACCCGAAGAATCCGAAGTCGCTGATGTTGCGCACACACTCGCAGACGTCAGGATGGTCGTTGACGGAGCAGGACCCGTTCAACAACGTGGGCCGTACATGTATTGAGGCAATGACCGCGGCGCTTGGACACACGCAGAGTCTGCACACCAACGCGCTCGACGAGGCCATAGCTCTGCCTACCGACTTCTCAGCACGAATTGCCCGCAACACCCAGATTTACATTCAGAATGAGACCAAGATATGCAAGCATATCGACCCGTGGGCAGGTTCTTACTATGTTGAGAGCCTCACCAACGAGCTTGCGCACAAGGCTTGGGAGCACATACAGGAAATCGAGAAGCTCGGCGGAATGGCTAAGGCTATCGAGACCGGCGTGCCCAAGATGCGTATCGAGGAGGCTGCAGCACGTACGCAGGCCCGCATAGACAGCGGCGCGCAGACCATCGTGGGTACCAACAAGTACCGTCTTGACCACGAAGACCCGATTGACATCCTCGAGGTGGACAACTCTGCCGTGCGTAAGGAGCAGGAGGAAGGCTTGGCACAGCTGCGTGCTTCGCGCGACAACAATAAAGTTAAGGAAACTCTTGACGCTCTGACCGAATGCGTACGCACGGGTGAGGGCAACCTACTCGAGTTGGCCGTGGAGTGTGCCAAGGCACGTTGCACCCTCGGTGAGATAAGTGATGCCTGCGAGAAAGTTGTGGGCCGTTATAAAGCAGTAATAAGAACCATATCAGGAGTGTATTCATCTGAAAGCAAGAACGACGCGGACTACAAGAAAGCCTGCGAGTTGACCGAAGAGTTTGCAAAGAAAGAAGGCCGCAGGCCGCGTATCTTCATCGCCAAGATGGGACAGGACGGTCACGACCGCGGAGCCAAAGTAGTTGCTACGGGATATGCCGACTGCGGTTTTGACGTAGACATGGGCCCGCTGTTCCAGACGCCGGCCGAGGCTGCGCGCGAGGCTGTCGAGAACGATGTGCACATCGTTGGCGCAAGCTCGCTGGCCGCAGGCCACAAGACGCTCATTCCACAGCTTATTGAAGAGCTGAAGAAGCTCGGCCGTGAAGACATTATGGTTATAGCTGGCGGAGTGATACCCGCTCAGGACTATGATTTCCTTTACAAGGCCGGAGTGGCTGCAATCTTCGGTCCGGGTACATCTGTTGCCAAGGCTGCGTGTGAGATGATGGACATTCTTCTGGACAATGAATAAAGCCAAGCGGCGGGTTCTGTTCCCATAGCCGTCAGGTTGTATGAATGTTTCAGGGCGACTCCTTTATAGGGGTCGCCCTTTTTGCGTGTATAGGAGGAGAAGATGTTAAGCAACGTGCAGTTTGTTGTTTGTCTGCCGAAAGATGTTGTCTTTACTGTTGTGATGATTGAGTATTAACATTCAGCGCGTTTGTGATTGCGAAAGACGGCTTTTTGCTCTCTTAAAGGCCGTCGTTAAGCAAGCCGAAGACCGTCGTTCGGAAGTCATTTGGCGACCTTTGTGATTGCGGATGTTTTTCTCGTGCTTATGACATGGCATTTACTATGAAAAAATGCATCTCTTCGAAAGAGATGCATTGTCTTTGCAAAGGTATGTAATTTATCGAAAATACGGCCTTTAATTTAGTTAAAAATTTTATAGATGTATTTTTTTATTAATTTGTTAGTGTGCAGATCTCTTGGCAAACTTATTTTTCTGCAAGTATAAGATATTGATTGACAGTGTGTTCGGTATGTAAAATGCATCTCTTTCGAAGAGATATATGAGCTTAAATCATGAATTTTTTACTGAAAGGAGACTTTATGTATGATGCATTGATTGTTGCAGCCGTGTTGAATGTGCCGGCCGTACGTGATACGAAAATAAATTAGACTGAATCATCGATGCCACTGTATAGTACAGATATTCATTCTAAAGCCTGGGGCAACAAGCATAACGCAGACAAAAAACAAACGCCTGCGGAAAGGAATATATTGCCTGATGAGGGAAGTGCTGCATGGTGCTATTTGTTTGTTCATCATGCTAAGGTTGGTATGATAAACGACCTGCTTGGCAAACAGTTCAGGACTTTCATACATAAGACAACGATATACAAAAAGGAAAACAAACGGATTAGAAAACAGGAACGCCAGACGATCTCAGGACTAATCTTCGTGCAGGGTGACAAGGACGAGATTCAGGATTTTCTGAACAGCAACAGCCAAGGTACGTATTTGGCTACAGATTGCAGCACAAAGACTACGGCGGTTATACCGGATAAAGTCATGCGCCCGTTCATGCAGCTTGATTTGAAGTGTGGCCGGATAAGGTTTATGCCCCATCCATTGGACTATTATTCCGAGGGTCATCCTTTGGTGCGGATTACCTCCGGGCTGTTGGAAGGATTTGAGGGATATCGTATAAGGATATCGCGCAACAAATGTCTCGTTACCTCGATAGGAGGCATGACTGTGGCCATAAGCGGTATAAGCAACGACAGTTTTGAGAATGTTGACGAATATATAACGCTGCGCCGCGGACAGCAGATGGCTGGCAACGTTGACAGTGGTTGTCCTAATGGACTGCGTGGCGAGATTGCAAGATGTTTCTTCAGGCCCCAGTGTCAACTTGACGTCGTGGCGATAGCGCGAAGCCTGCGCCAAAAGATGGCCTTGTCGCGTGTCCTCTGGGATAAAGGTGATTATGCGAAAGCTGTTGACTTGCAGCTGATATTGTTGGAAAATACTGTGAGCTGGGTCAAAGGAGTGGCCGGAAGTATGACACCGTACAATGTTAAAGACGTGTATGCTGTCTGCACAGATGCAAGCGGCTTGTTGGAACAGATGCTTGAAAGTGAATGTCTGCCAGAGGACTATAGGACGAAAATACGTAAGGCAAGACAGTCGTTGGCCGCCAAATATCCCATGCTGGCAGCGGCTATGGGCAAATGCCCTTGATGTAAAAAACATTCTTTGCTATGACAGTTGCAGATCATACAGGATTTGGACGTGCTTTTATCGGGAAGACGCGGCAGGGCGGCGATGAACCTTGCAATGGGGCCGGCGGTGAGGGACAGCATGACAGGTTGTTGTTTGAGCAGATACATCGGTCGATTGTCCGTGATAAACTTTACCTTGACCCGGCATTCTCACGCAAGACATACATAAAACTATGCCTGGTGAATAAGAACCGGGTGGCAAAACTGGTGCAACGCTATGCCGGAACTAACCTTAACGGATATATCAACGGTCTGCGACTGGAACATGCAGCGTGGCTCTTACGGGAACGGCCGGAATTGCCTATAAAGGCCGTGGCTATTGATTCCGGTTTCAGAAGCCGTCGTACTTTCTATCGGCTTTTTGTCGCAAAATACGGAGTAACACCGACTATATACAAAGAAAATTTATGAATTTCAGTATTGCAGGACTGAAAATAGAAGTGGACGGAATGGACGTCCTTCCACAACAGATGTTTAACCTTAGGCCGTTTGTGTCCGTTACTGATGATGCAGCTGAGCCAATCTGTAAAATTAAGTGTGGATGCAGGTTGGCCACTGCCGTAGGACATCCGTCGTTGACAAGTTCGTTTGACGGTAAAACGCTGAGCCTGTGGCTGTTGCCGGGACGTAATGTGGTGGCACTGAGGCTTGGCGACCATGGAACTACTTATCATTTGGAAGCTTCATGTGACTGGCGCCATGTTAGGACGGACTGTACCGCCGATACATTGGCAGGAAGTATAGCCTTGGGCGATTTCATCATGATAAGTTTCATTTATAGTTCCGCTTACCACGATACCGTGCTGATACATGCTTCGTGCGTAGCAGTAGGTTCATCTGCAGCGGTTTTCGTAGGACCATCGGGAATCGGCAAAAGTACGCATTCAAATCTGTGGTTGCGCTATGTAGCAGGCTCACGCCTGTTGAACGACGACCAGCCCGCATTGCGTGTACATAATGGTGATGTAATGGTGTATGGTACCCCGTGGAGTGGAAAGACGCATTGTTACCGCAATGAAAGTGCGAGGGTAAGCAACATATTCGTTATGGCACAGGCTAAAAGAAACGAGGTGGTGAGGCTTGACGGACCAAACTCGTTTTGCGCACTCATCGACATGACTTCGCTTATTAAGTCGGACATCGCCAGTTTTACAAGGATAAGTGGTACAGTGGCAGCCATAGCCAGCAGGGTTGGTATATATAAGTTGTACAACCGCGCCGACAGGGACGCCGTCGAAACAAGCCATGCGATATGTTTGCAGAGTTATAATAAAGAAAAATGACTATAAAAGATTGACGGAAAACGACGCGCCGGCAATCTTGCAACTTTTAGACAACTTAATTAAATGAAAAACAACAGGCTGGGCCAAATGGGCGCGGACTTGGCTTTGCCGATGCATTGATTGATATGAATCGCATAAACATCTTGACTTTACTTGTTATTTCATTGTTGACATCTGGATGTATGTCTTACGAAAAGTCGGTTTACCTTCGTGATGACAAGAAAATGGCAGAAACTGGCCAACCGACAGTGTTTGAATACCGTGTTATGCCGAAAGATGAACTTACAATCACGGTTAGTACCTCTGATCCTGAGGTGTCAGCTCCGTTTTACAGGAAAATAGGCCAGACGAAGAATCAAACAAACCCCGGGCAAGGCATGGGTGATGCCAAATTACTTGATTATCTTGTTGATAACGGAGGATTCATAGATTTTCCGGTATTAGGGAAAATCAAGGTAGAGGGGATGACTACACGGGAATGCGAAGCTATTATACGTGAAAAGCTCCAGGCACATTTAAGTGAAGTACCGACGGTTACGGTACGTGTGGCAAACTTCAAGGTCAGTGTTTTGGGCGAAGTCAAGAATCCGGGTATGTATTCTGTGCAGGATGAGCATATTAATATTTTCCAGGCGTTGGCCTTGGCCGGTGATATGACACTGTTCTCGGTTCGCGATGATGTTGAATTGTTGCGTGTTGATGCTCAGGGAAATAAGCAGGTGGTACATCTTGACCTGACAGAAGCTGACATAATTCAGTCGCCTTATTATTACTTGCAGCAAAACGATATTGTTTACGTCAAACCTACAAAAGATAGGGTGCGCTCAAACAGCGTAACAACTAATACGTCATCATGGGTGAGCTGGCTGAGTCTGGCAGCCACGGTTGCGTCGTTGATAATAGTGTCAGTAAGGTAAGAGGCTTAACATGAAAAACAAATAATAACCATTGGTTTGAAGCATGAAAGAGGAACAATTATACGAAGAGTTTTTCAAGAAGGAAGAGAAGAAGGTTGACTATAAGGCCATTATATTTGAGTATTTATTGTATTGGCCATTCATCGTCGCATTCCTGTTGTTGTCTGTCATTTTCGCTTATGTGTATTTGCGCTATCAAGCGCCAGTTTACAGTGTTACGTCTTCTGTAATGATTAAGCAGGGCGACAAGACAAAATCAACAGCTGCAACGGCTCTTGCTTCAATGCAAGATCTTGGAACTATGTCGATGGCGAATAATTTTGATAATGAGGTTGAGATAATCCAGTCGTATAGTCTTATCAAGAAGGTTGTTGAGTCAAAGGATTTTTATATCAGTTATGTTGACGAAAATAAGTTCAGGTATGACACTCCTGCGTATAAAAATGTTCCTGTAAGTGTGTGGATGGCGCCTGGCGAGGCAGAGCGTCTACCGTCTGTTTTGAATGTCGGTCTTGATTGCAATAAAGATGGTTCGGTTGATGTGTCGGTCGTTTATTCTGTAAAAGGTGAGGAGCATACGATAGATAAAACGTTCAAGACATTGCCCGCCGTGTATGTTACGCCTGTCGGCACACTTACGCTTACACCTGATTCAAATCGAATGAAAATGCCGCTGCCTCGTAAACTGATTGCCAAGGTTGTGCCCCCGTCAGTGGCAGCAGACATGTTTAAGTCACGTCTGTCGGCAGAGCCCACGAGTGAGTTTACATCAATAGTACAGTTGTCGTTTAATGATGTTGATATCCGCCGAGGTCAGGATTTTCTGACAACATTGGTAACTATGTATAATACGGATGCAAACGAAGACAAGAATCAAGTAGCAAGCCGTACGGCTAAATTTATCGATGAGCGCATACGTATTATTAATGAAGAGCTTGGCACTACGGAAAACGAGCTTGCGAGTTATAAGCAGAGAGCAGGTTTGACAGACCTTAGCACAGATGCACAGATGGCGCTGCAAGAAACATCACAGTATGATAAATTGCGTGCTGAAAATGAATCACAGATGCGTTTGGTTAATTTCTTGAGAGAGTATGTTGGCAATCCGGATAATAAAAATGAGGTGATACCATCAGATATAGGTATTGAAGATGCCAATCTGGTGGGCGTCATTGCGAAATATAACGAAATGCAGATTGAAAGAAAACGTCTGCTTCGCACGTCTAAGGCTACCAACCCAGTGGTTGTAAACCTCGATGCTTCTATTGCCGCGACGCATAATGCTGTTGTAACAGCAGTTGACAACGTTGACAAGGCTTTGCAGATAACACGTCGCAACCTTAATCTTGAGGCTGGAAAATACCGCTCTCGCATAAGCAATGCGCCACGGCAGGAACAAGCCCTTACAGACATAACACGTCGTCAGGAAATAAAAGCAAATCTGTATCTTACATTGTTGCAAAAGCGTGAAGAGAACGCTATCACACTTGCGGCTACGGCTGACAACGGTAGGGTGGTAGAAGAACCGCGGGCAGCGGGTATAGTTGCGCCCAACAAACGCAATGTATATATTCTTGCTTTTGTCATAGGATTGCTGTTCCCGATAGGTTGTGTCTGGTTGAAACGTATGTTGAAGTTCAAGATAGAAGGTCATGCTGATGTTGAACGGATAACAGACGTGCCTGTTGTAGGCGACATTCCGCAGGTGAAAAGCATTGAAGGTAGTTCGATAGTTGTATCTGAGAACAAGAATGGAATTATGGAAGAAGTTTTCCGTAATGTGCGTACAAACCTGCAGTACATGTTGCAGGAAGATGAAAAGGTGATGCTTGTAACTTCAACAACGCCGGGAGAGGGCAAAAGTTTCATTGCCGCAAATCTTGCCGTTAGTTTTGCATACATGGAACGCAAAACCTTGATTGTGGGTATGGACATCCGTAAACCGGCGTTGAATAAGATATTTTCCCTTCCGAAAAAGACACAAGGCATTACGCAATATCTGGCTTCGCCGAAAGAAATTGATTTACTGTCGATTTGTCTGCCTTCAGAAGTTTCGCCCAATCTGTACGTTCTTCCTGGAGGTGAGGTGCCGCCTAATCCTACTGAGCTTGTAACAAGAAAATCGTTGGACGAGGCGTTCAGACTGCTGCGTGAACATTTTGATTATATAATAATTGATACTGCCCCTATCGGTATTGTTACAGACACGCGCCTGATATCACGTGTTGCCGACATTTGTGTTTACATTTGCCGTGCTGACTATACTCATAAGAGTGACTTTGAGTTAATCAATGATCTCAAACAGGACAAAAAACTTCCTAACATCTGTACCCTTATCAACGGTATCGACATGGACAAGCGCAAGAACGGCTATTACTACGGCTACGGCAAATACGGCCGTTATGGAAAGTATGCCTACGGCAAAAAGTACGGCTACGGATATGGGTACTGGAAATAGAAAAATATTAAAATCTCATTTAATAAAATGAATATCCCCAATCGCCCTAATCAGTAAATCCTATGTTTAAAATCAGCCTTATAGGAACAAGCGCAAAGTTCAAGCCTTTCACAAAGAGCCTAAATCCGAAATACCTTCGGTTGAACTTGTAACAGAATTCGTTGAGGTAAAGTTGGAGCAACTCAGCTTTTATGTCATGGTAGGTATCAAGGATGCTCCTTTTGGCGTTGCTGATGGCAATATGCACCCAAGGCAAGATTAATAAAATGAACGACAAATATTATAGATGCCGTATAATTCAAATACACGAATAGCCCAAAATACGCTGGCTCTGTATTGCCGAATGTTATTGAACATGGTAGTAGTTTTTTACACGAGTCGTGTTGTTTTATCAATCTTGGGTGTTGAGGATTTCGGTATTTATAATGTGGTAGGAGGTGTAGTTAATTTATTCACATTCCTGAATACGGCTATGTCAAGTGCAACGCAACGTTTTTTTGCATTTGAGATAGGACATAAATCAGGTGTCGATAGAATATCAAAAGTTTTTTCCACTAGTCTGAATATACACCTGTTAATTGCAGTTCTGATATTCTTATTAGGCGAAACGCTTGGTTTATATTTCTTAAACACTTGTTTAGTCATTCCATCTGATAGATTTATAGCAGCTAATTGTGTGTACCAATGTTCAATTGTCTGTTGTTGTATAGGAGTAATGGCCCTTCCTTACAATGCTATTGTAATTTCATACGAACGCATGGCTGTATTTGCTTACATTTCCATTTTTGATGTTGTGCTCAAATTGTTGGTCGTTTATCTGTTATATATTACTGTTTTCGACAAACTAATTATTTATGCCTTGCTCCTACTTATTGTGTCGTTGATTACTCCATCTGTATACGTTTTGTATTGTCGAAAAAATTTCCCCGAAACAAAGTACCAGTGTGTTAAAGACAAGACTCTGTTTAAAGAGATGTCAAACTTTGCAGGCTGGAACCTGTTTGGAAACATTGCCTATATGGGTTTTACACAGGGGATAAACATATTACTCAATATATTTTTCGGTCCTGCTGCCAATGCGGCACGTGGAGTTGCTGTACAAATACAAAATGCAATTGGACAATTTTCAAGAAATTTTCAAATAGCTGTCAATCCTCAAATAACAAAAAATTATGCTGTTGGTGATTTAAGCACAATGCATTCGCTACTGTTCAGAAGCTCAAAACTGTCATTTTTTTTGCTTTTCATAATTTCATTACCAGCGTTATTGCAGGCGGAAAAAATCTTGAGTTGGTGGTTAGTTGAAGTTCCCGACCATACTGTTTCTTTCTTCAAAATTATTATCTGCATTGCTATGATTGACGTGTTGGCTAATCCAATGAATATCAGCGCTCAGGCAACAGGAAATATAAAAAAATACCAAATAATCGAAGGTGGCACATTATTACTGATTGTGCCAATTTCTTACATAATATTGAAATTATACCATGTACCTGAAATCGTATTTGTGGTACATCTTCTAATCGCTTTATTGGTACAATGTATCCGTATATATTTGCTGAAACAAATGATACATCTGTCTATCAAAAAATACATTTGCAACGTGGTATTTCGCATTTTTATCGTTTCGTTCATGTATTTCATCACAATGTATACTGTTCATATTATATGTCCAACTCTGTTCGATAATTTTTTTATATGCACTTTATTTTCATTAATAACATCTGGATTGTTTGTAATGGTATTAGGACTTACAAAATCAGAGAAAGGATTTGTCATAAGAACATTGAAAAAACTGCACTATGCAAAATAAATTTATAACAAGCGAAGCAAATGTACTGTTTTCCATTGTTATACCTTTATACAACAAAGAAAAATATATACGGAAAACTTTAGAGTCCACATTGTCACAAACATATACTATTTTTGAGGTTATTGTAATAGACGATGGTAGCACGGATGATAGTGCAACCATTGTTAAATCGATCAATGACATGAGGATAAAATATTTCCACAAAGAAAATGGAGGGGTTAGTTCTGCAAGAAATTATGGTATAAAAAAAGCTATAGGAGATTGGATATTTTTTTTGGATGCGGATGACACCATGTTTCCAAATACATTGGAAAAACTGTATGCCGTATTGACTTCACATAAAGGTCATTTGGATGTTATTTCAGGAGCTTATAGAATTATAAGCAAAGGAAAATGCATTGTTTTTTCAAGGAATTATCAAGGCTTAGTCTTAAATAACTATAAGTGGTTTTTTCTTAACAGGTTTTATGTTGGGCCTGGTCGTGGCATAATACGGAAAAGCGTCTTATTAAAACATCTATACAATGAATCATTATCACGGTATGAAGATATGGAATTGATATTGAGACTTTTACATGATGTAAAAGTCTATACCATTCCAGACCTTATGTTTGAATACTGCTGTGATAACAGTACGCTCAGCAAAATATATTCCAATACAAAAAAAGATTTCACTTTTTCAATGTGTTTCAAGGGAAAACCGTTTTGGGAAAAGTGCCAATTGGGCGAACTATTGATGCTTGCATTCTTTACATATCCCAACGAACGGAGAAATCTATTGCTTCAATACAAATGGAATGTTTTTTATGCGTTGATTGCTAAAATAAAGACAGCCTTTAATAAGAGAAGATGGAAAAGACTTTTATCACTTTGTTGTTTATCATTCAGAAAATAATCGGTAAAATCAGGTTCCTGTTCTATACGGCGATGTCATATATAGAAAAAAAGAAACTTGGATTTTGCGGCAAAGGCGTTGTGGTTAAATATCCAATAAGTCTGAATGACAAAATCTTCCTAGAGGATTTTGTGTATATATACGAAGGTGCCCGTTTCATAATCGGACCTGCCGGAGAAAAGTTCATAATGAAGAAACGCTCAGGAGCTGCACAGGGATTGACGGTCATAACAGGCAAGCACGGACACAAGCTGGGATGTTGGAGTTATGACATGATGCGTTCGCGTTTGAAGGATACAGGTTCAACCGTCATTGTGGAAGAAGATGTTAGCATTGGAGCCAATGTCACATTATTGCCGGGTGTGACGGTTGGCAGAGGAGCGCAGATAGGAGCATGTTCAGTTGTAACCAAAAATGTCCCACCCTACTCTGTTGTTGCTGGCAATCCGGCAAAAGTCATAAAATTCATCTTCACGCCTGAAGAAATATTGAAGCATGAAGCTCTACTTTATGACAAGGATGAACGATTTAAGATTGAAGACATGTGTTTGGTGCAATCACTCAAATGAGGATTTGAAAACGAACTGTACGGATGCTTGACAAAAGAACTATTCTTGTTTTACTCTTTGAACTTGGTTTTGGTATTAAGTTCAACCTAGTAGGCATGATTAGCATTAGTGAGTTGTTCTTGCTGGTGTTTGTGCCTTTGTTTATATTACCGAAAGTAAAATGGAAAGATGCAGTTGATTTGAAGAAGATAACTTTTGCGTATACCGTGTTGTTGACATTCCAGGTTATTTCCGAGTTCATAGTCGGCAACAATCTGTCAAGCGCATTAAAGGGGATTGCCATAACTGTAGTTTCTTATCTTCATTTCATGTTTTTGGTTTATTATTTGTCACGGCAGAAATTATTAATACTTGTTCTTGTTGTTGTGCAGATAGCAAGAATGGTTATCTTTGGTGCAGATGTTGAAGAACAGAGTATTGAAGATGTCATGCAGGGTGTCGGTGCAACTTATCTTAAATTCTATATTTCGCCTATCGTCATACTGCTTTTGCTTGCATTGTCTATGATTTTCAGGTATAAGTATTTTTCCGTCTTGTTTTCGCTATTGGGTGTCGCTTTGATAATCCTTGGCTCAAGGAGTAGTGGTGGCATTGCTTTGATTGCGGGGTTGGTGACTTATATGCTTGAACACCGTATATTTACTTATAACAGGAATACCATAGTCGTGTCTCTGGTTTTTGTATGTGTGGTAGGATATGCTTTCTATGCTTATTATGTGAATCGTGTGTTGTCGGGTGAAATAACGAGTGGCAATAGTCGCCAGGTTTTCTTGTGTAGTAATCCGTATAATCCGTTGGAATTACTTATGGCAGGCAGGAGTGAAGTTTGGATTGGTTGGCAAGCTTTTATGGACAAGTTTTGGTATGGTCATGGCGCATGGGCTTATGATTCTTCAGGGCGTTACCAACGTATGATGCTTGCCATGCATGATGAACTTTCAACATTCACACGTAACCAAGTAAGCTATCATTTCCTTATACCTTCACATTCTGTTCTGATAGGTAGCGGAATGATGAACGGTGTGTTTGCATTTTTGTCGACGGGGGCTATTGTGGCGTATTTTCTCAGAAAGGGTGTATTGAGTTTTGTCCGTTGTGACAATAGGTACAAGCTGGTGCTTGTATATTATGTGATGGACTTGTTTTGGACAACAATGTTTTCGCCGCAGTCGCATTTCCGGCTTACTATGCCTGTGGCATTTGCAATCATATTTGTCTTATCAGCTTCGGTGGCGAATAAAAAGGCTGTCTTGTCCTGGCAAAAGTTGACACATTTATGAACAATAAAAAATGTGTAAAAC
>ERZ827423.2363-NODE-2363-length-15173-cov-2.988094_pt1 | contig 15173 bp, 10 predicted proteins | sample MGYA00519775_ERZ827423 | MGnify/ENA primary metagenome ERZ827423 (study PRJEB31778, sample SAMEA3449296) | human gut metagenome | biome: human gut; feature: human-associated habitat; material: faeces | place: United Kingdom | collected 2010/2012 ...
GGGCAAGCCGCTTGAGGGAGTTCTTCTGCGTGCCGGAGAAGAACTGGAGCCCTGCAAGGCGCACGCGCCCGTTGTGGCGCAGGCGCGTGACCGCGGCCTTCACGTCGTCGCGCCCCATGCCAAATTGGTTACCGCTGGTGAGTCGCAGGAGTACCGGCACGCGTGCCGAATGCGTGGCGGCTTGATGCAGGACCAGGTCAAGCTGGGAGACCGACTCGATGGTGACGGCTGCGGGCGCCTGCCGTTCGCTCACGGCGCTCGATACGGTCTGGATGTCCTTATGCACGCCCGAGACCACGATCTTGTCGTGGGGCAGGCCGAGGGCGCGGCAGATGCGGTACTCGCCGGGCGAGCACACCTCGAGCCGGTCGATGAGGGGTTCGAGCGCGGGGAGAACGAAGGGGTTTGCCTTGATGGCGAAGCAGATGCCCACGCGAGCCGGCAGGGCCTCGCGCAGGTAGCGGACGCGCTGCACGAGCGCGCGGTCATCGAAGACGTAGAGCGGCGTGCCGAAGCGGTCGGCGAGTGCGCGCAGTGCGGAATCGGTCAGCATGGTTTCCTCCTTAGGTGGTGAGACAGTTGTGCCGGGTTAAACTGTCTCTGAGACAGTTGTACCGGGGGAAAGTGTCACGCGTTGAGCAGCGCGCGGCGGTCGACCTTGCCGTTTTTGGTGAGCGGCATGCACTCCACGCGCTCGATGCTTGCGGGCACCATGGGGCCGGGGAGCATCGAGCTCACGGCGCGGCGAAGCTCATCGATTTCGGCCGAACCTTCGAAGAACGCATGGATGCGTTTGAAGCGCTCGTTATAGGCGCAGCGGCAGCGCTCGACACCGGGGCATCGCTCGAAGGCGGCGTCGATCTCTTCCAGCTCGATGCGGTGGCCCTGATGCTTGATCTGGTTGTCCGCCCGCCCGCTGAAGAAGAGCTCCCCGCTCTCGCCTATGCGCACGAGGTCTCCGGTGCGGTATACGGTTTCCGGTAACGCTCCGGGGATGGGGTTCGGCATGAAGGCGCCCTCCGTGCGAGCGGGGTCGGCGTAGTAGCCGAGCGCGATGTTCGGGCCGCCCACATAGAGCTCGCCCACCTGTCCGGGCTCGCTAACGGGCTGCATGCCCTCGTCCAGTACCAGGATGCGGCGGTCGCCGAGCGGCTCGCCCAGGGGCAGGCCGTCAAGGTAAGCGCGGTTGCGATCCACGATGTGATAGAGGCAGTTGCAGGTGATCTCGGTAGGCCCGTAGAGGTTCGCGAAGGTTGCCTCGGGCAGGTGCTCTAGCCAGCGTGCGAGATGCTTGCGCGGCATGACCTCGCCCGAGAACAGGACAAGGCGCACGCTCGGCAGCGGGGCGTGGTCGAGGCCGTGCAGGCTGCTCACGAGGCAGAGCGCGGCCACCGCCCAGGTCATGACCGTGACCTCGTGCTCGCGAAGAGCATCCACCAGCTGCGCGGGGGCGCTGAACAGCCTGCGCGGCAGCAAGACGATCGTGGCGCCTGTCGCGAGTGCGCCGTAGATGTCTTTGACCGAGACATCGAAGTCGAACGGCGCCTGGTTGCCGATGACGTCATCGTCGCGGATGCCGAAGGCTTCCACGAATGCATCGATGAACCCGCAGATGGAGCGGTGGCTCACGGCCACGCCCTTCGGCATGCCGGTCGATCCAGACGTGAAGAGCACATAGGCGGGGTTGCTGCTCACCAAGGAACGCGCGACGTTCTCGAGCGCCGCGCTATCGACCGTGTGCTGCAGCAGGTCGTCCACGAGCGCTACGCGGCCTTCCGGAAAGATTGCCCGCGCCGCGGTTATGGTATCGGCGTTCGCGATCACGATCGGGCCGTTTTCTTCCGGTTTCCCATTCGCGAGGGTGGCATAGACGTTTCGCGCTCGCTCTGCAGGCACGCTGGGGTCGACCGGCACGTAGAAGCGGCCCGCCATGAGGGCACCGAGGAAGGAGGCGAGCATATCGATGCGCTTCTCCATGAAGACGACGACGGGCTGTGGCGCGGGCGCGTTTACGGAGCCCGAAGTGCGGATCTCCGGGTCGCCGGAGGCGTTCGATCGCGCGTCTGCGGCAAGAAGGCCTTGGGCGATGGCTCGGCTGCGCTCGAGCAGCTCGGCATAGGTGCAGGTGCCAAACTCGTCGATCACCGCGGTCTTGCTCGGGAACAGCCGGGCAGATCGCTCAAGATAATCGATCGGTGTATGCGCCGTCGTGTGCATTGCTTCCTCCAACTGGTCGGTTCGATGGGTTCCAGTATGGGAAGGGAAGCTTTAGCGCACCTGAACGCTTGCTAAAGGTTTCTTTAGGTTCGCGCGCGCTGCGACCTCGCGCGCGGTTGGGCAGCCTTTAGGTTCGCACGCGGTGGGTGCAAACCGGTTTACTGAAGCCGATCGCGCGCAGCGTTCACCACGACCGCCGCGACGATGAAGCCGAGCATCGCGCGGAAGCCGGCTGCGCGCAGCGTTCACTCCTCCGTGCAGCGGGGCAGTTCGATCACGAACTCCGTAGCGCACAGGTGGGGAGGGTTCGGGGAAAGCGTGAGCGTGCCGCCCATGAGCTCGGCAGCGCGCCGCGCGATGGTGAGGCCCAGGCCGGTTCCCCCGTTGGTGGAACGTGCGGCGTTTTCGGTCACAAAGGGGTCGAAGGCGTGCGAGGCGATGTGGTCGGGGATTCCCGTGCCGGTGTCAGCCACCCGCACGCGCACGAGGCCGCGCCTGGCGTCGACCTCGCAGGCGAGATAGATGCTTGTGCCCGAAGGGTTGTGGGCGCAAGCATTGCTGATGAGGTTCATGAGCAGCCGATGGAAGAGCTGCCGGTCTATGCGGGCGATGGGCTCGGCGCTGCTCGTCGCCATGCCAAGGTTCTCGTCACCCTGTGCGGCCTGCGCGAGCGATGTTCCTTCGGGAACTACGAAGAGCGAGCAGCCTGCCTGCTCTACCTGGGCCTCTGCCTCGCGCGCCACCGAGCGCACCAGCTCGTCTACGCGCCATGGCTCGAGGTTCGGGGCGTATTCGGGGTGCTCCATCTTCGCATAGGCGAAGAGCGTGTCGATGAGCTCGCTTGCGGCAAGCGCCTTCTCTCCGATGATGCGGTGGTAGTCTTGCTCCTTTTCCGGTGGAACGCGCCCGTCGCGGAAGGCCTGTGCGTACCCGTAGATCACGGTGAGCGGCGTCTTGAGGTCGTGCGAGATGTTGGCGATGATGCGCTGGCTGTCCTCGCGCGCCTCGCGCAGCTCGTCCATGAGGTCGGTGAAGTTGTCGTAGATGGGCACGAGTTCGGTGGGAACGTCGGTCGCCGCGTCCACTTGCTCCTCTCCGCGGCGGTAGGCGTTGATCGCGCGGTCCAGCGGGCGCGTCGCACGTTTCGCGACGCCCACCAGGTACCACGCGCAGCCAATGGTGATGACGAGCGCCACGGGGGCAGCAAGGAGCGGCAGGCGGTTGGCCTCGTCTACGACTTGCTGGTAGCGAATGCCGCTCACGAGCGGGGCGGCCAGCACGAGAATGCGCTCTTCGCCGTCTACGGTCTGGTAGCTCACGCGCTCCACAGACATCTGCGCGCTGTAGACGCCCTGCAGGAAGTCGAACTCGCGCTGTGTGAGCGCGCCGCGGTCGGCGAATAGATCGCCGGCCACCACGGTTAGGTTTTCGTCGAGCTCGCACCACGCCGTGATGCGTTTGGTGAACCCATCTTCGAGGCTGTAGGTGCACTGCACGATGCGGTAGTGCAGGCCGTTGACGGCGCTTTCCTGGAACACCTCGTAGAAGCTCTGCTCATCGTATTCGCTGATGAGGTCGAGGTCGGAGGCATGGATCTTCTCCGCTGCCCGTGCGCTCGATGCGTAGAGCCGTGTGCCGTCGCCGTCGAAGATGACGATCTTGCAGTGCTCGAGCGCTTGCGTCTGCAGCGCATCGAAGCGGTCATGCTCTAGATCGTCGGCATACGTCAGCACGGTTTCCATGGAGGGAAAGGCGCTGTCGAACAGATTCTCGCTCGCGCGGTTGATGCCCCAGAGCACGAGTGCTAGGAGCGCTGCGTAGACGACGAGGCCGGCGAGGCAGCGCACGGCGATGCTCTTGCGCAGGCGATGCAAGGGGCTGCGGGAAGAGGGTGCGTGTTCGAATTCGCTAGCCATCGATCTTGTATCCCATACCGCGGATGGTCTTGATGTATTCCGGCCGCAGCGGGTCGTCTTCCAGCTTGGCACGGATGTTGGAGACATGAACCATCACGCTTGCCTCGCTGCCAGCGAAGCTCTCCCCGTTGATGCAGGCATAGAGCTGAGCTTTGCTGAAAACGCGACCAGGGGCGGCCATGAAGGTTGCCATGATCTTGAGCTCGGCGGCGGTGAGCGGAATCGGCGTGCCGCCTTTGAAGAGCTCGAGCCGTTCAGTGTCAAAGGCGAGGTCGCCCACGCGCAGCACATGCGCGCCGTCTTGCGAGGGGGTTGAAGGCGCGGGGGCGCTCTCTGCGGCCGCGCGATCACTGGGGCCAGAGGCGTCTGGAACGGATGCCTCGCCTTCCGATGATGCGGTAGCGCGCGCCTCATCTGCGGCGGGGGCGGTGCGGCCGGCTGCGGCGAGGGCGTCGGCAACATCGGTGGCCCGGCGGCGCAGGAGGGCGCGAATCTGCGCCGTGACCTCGAGCGGGTTGAAGGGCTTCGCGATGAATCCATCCGCCCCAGCGTCAAGCCCCACGATTTTGTCGGCAGCCTGCGTGCGAGCCGAGATGATGATGACGGGGATGTTGTCCGTGGCGCGGAGGGCCTTGATGAAGTCGTAGCCGTTCATGCGTGGCATCATGATGTCGACAAGCGCGATATCGGCAGGGTGCTGTCGAAGTTGCTCGAGAGCATCTTCCCCATTTTCAGCAGTGACGACGTCGTACCCGCTGCCGGTTAGATAGAGCGACAGCAGCTCGACGATATCCTGGTCGTCTTCTACGATCAAGACTGTTTCTGCCATGGTTTAGCCCCCTTCCGTTTATCGGCCCCTCTCGATTCTACGGTGAACCGCTGTTCTGCATGGGCTTTCCACAGCAGTGAAGCCTGGCTTAAGCGGCCGTGAAGAATCCATGGGGCGACGGGCGGCGCGGCTTGCCGGCCCTGCCCGGCGACGGGCGACGAAGGTGCCGAGGAAGCCGACTACCTTTTCCATGCGCCGCGCTATACTCAAAAGCCATGATTAAGTGAGGTATGGCATGGTACAGGCGAAAGAACCTAACATTGTTGGCTCGGGTGCAGACTACAAGCTTTCCGACGTGCGGGAGCCGAGCGAGCGCACCAAGTTTGGTGCGTTGCCGCATACGGTAGGCGTGGTGTTCGAGGGTGGCGGTTTTCGCGGTCACTATACCGAGGGCGTGTTCGACGTATGGCTCGAGGAGGGCATAGGGGCCACGCATACGGTGGGAGTATCCGCGGGCGCGACCTTCGGGTGCAATTTCAAGTCGTGCCAGTTGGGGCGCGCGGTTCGCTATAACAAAAGGTTCTGCAACGATCCCCGCTATGCAGGCATGAGAAGCTTGCTTACCACGGGGAACCTCTTCAATCGGGAGTTCGCCTTCGGACGCCTCCCTTGGGAGCTCGACGTGTTCGACGTGGGAACCTATGCTGCTAACCCCATGCGATTCACCGTGGTGGCGACCGATATCCAAACCGGCGAGCCGGTGTACCACGACGTGAACCGCGGTGACGTGGAGGACGTGGAGTGGATGCGCGCCTCGTCGGCGATTCCGGCGCTCTCTCGCCCCGTTGAGCTGGAAGGGCGGTTGCTGCTCGATGGCGGAACGGCCGATTCCATTCCTTTCCGCTGGATGCTCGATCAGGGCTACGACCGCTGCGTGGTGGTGTGTACGCAGCCCGAGGGGTATCGGAAGGAGCCCAACGGCCTCATGCCCGCGCTGCGCGTGCTGCTGCACCGGTATCCCAAGCTGGTTGAGCTTCTGGCCAACCGCCATGAGCGCTACAACGCGCAACTCGACGAGCTCGCGCGGTTGGAGCGCGAGGGCAAGGTGTTCGTGATTCGGCCGAGCGAATCGGTCAAGACGCCGCTCTCGGTGAAGGATCCGGCGATTCTCGACCGCGTGTACCAGGTCGGCCGCCGCGACGGCAAGGCTGCGCTCGACGCGCTGCGCTCGTACCTCGGGATGTGACAGGGAGACAGTTGTGCCGAGGGAGACAGTTGTGCCGGGTTAAACTGTCTCGCCCAAGACAGAGAGACAGTTGTGCCGGGTTAAACTGTCTCGCCCAATCACTGACGGCGTTGCTGGGCGGCATCCGCCGTTGCTCTTCTGCGCCGGGCGACATTCGGACACTCCAACTGTTTTCGGGCAACATTTGGACATGTTGGCCGCCTTCGGGCGGCATTTGGACATTCGAGGGCCCTGTTCCGTCCGAATCTCGCCCGAGAACGCTGGCCGTGTCCGAATCCCGCCCGAGAATGGCAAAACGTTCGGCGCGCGTCCGAATCCCGCCCGACAACACAGGCGATGTCCCAATCCGGCCCGGGAACGGCAGGCGTGCCGGGTTCGTCCGAATCCCGCCCGAACGCACGGGGAGACCTTAACCGCCCGGCGACCTTAACCGCCCGCGACGTGCGGCGTTCGTGACGGACAGGTACGGTTCGTCTGCTCGCCTACATACGTTTCGTCAGCTCTCCGGGCCAGCGCCGTATTTTTCTGTCCGCATGCCGGGGTAGACTGATTCCAGTAAAAGGAACCATGGGTGCAGGCGTCTTTGGAAGAAAGGTCCGTTTATGAATGAGATAAAGTGCCCCCAGTGCGGTACGGTGTTCCAGGTAGACGAACAAGGGTATGCGGATATCGCGCGCCAGGTGCGCGACCAGGAGTTCTCGCGTCAGCTCGCTGAGCGCGAGCGCATCATGGAGCGTGAGCGCGCGGCAGCGGTGGAGCTTGCAGAGCAGAAGGCCGAGCGCCAGCTTCAGGAAACGGTTTCGGGGCGCGATGCGCGCATCGCCGAGCTCGAGGCGCAGCTTGCTTCAGCGGCGAACGAGCGCGGGCTCGCTGAGGAGCGCGCTGCGGCGCAGGCGCAGCGAGATGCTCAGCAGCAGCTGTCAGAGCTCGAGCGCACGTGCGACGAGCTGCGGGCGAAGTTGGCTCAGCAAGAGACGGAGGCGGAGCTCTCCCAAGTGCAGGCAGCTCGGCGTCTTCAGGAGGATATCGCCGCTCGCGACGCCGAGATCGCTCGGCTCAAGGCCCAGGCCGAGGCATCTGCCCAACAGCAGGCGGTTGCGCTTGAGAACGCGCGTGCTGCGACACGCGAGGAGCTTTCCCGGGGCATTGCTGCTAAGGATGCCGAGATTTCCAAGCTCAGGCAGCAGATTGCCGCCGATGCGGCGAGGCAGGAGCTTGCCGTGGCGCAGGCGGTTACGGCGGCGGAGCGCGAGCGCGACGAGGCGCGCGCGGCACTTGCGAGCGAGCGCGCGCTTCACGATAGCGAGCGCCAGCAGCTCGAGGCCTCGCACGCGCTTGAGCTTGAGCAATCCAAGAAGGCGAGCGATGCGCTCATTCGCTACAAGGACGAGGAGATCGAGCGCCTGCGCGACATGAAGGTGCGCCTGTCTACCAAGATGGTGGGCGAGACGCTCGAGCAGCACTGCGAGACCGAGTTCAACCGCCTGCGCATGACGGCCTTCCCGCACGCGTACTTCGAGAAAGACAACGACGCTGTTGAGGGCGAGGACGGTTCGCGCCGCTCCAAGGGCGATTTCATCTTCCGCGAGTGCGACGATGACGGCAACGAGATCATATCCATCATGTTCGAGATGAAGAACGAAAACGATGCCACGGCAACCAAACATAAGAACGAGGACTTCTTCAAGAAGCTCGATGCGGACCGCACGAAGAAGAAATGCGAGTACGCGGTGCTGGTGAGCCTGCTGGAACCGGAGAGCGAGCTTTACAACACGGGTATCGTGGATGTGAGCTACCGCTACGAAAAGATGTACGTGATCCGCCCGCAGTTCTTCATTCCGCTCATCACGCTTCTGCGCAACGCCGCCATGAACGCGCTTGCCTACAAGCAGGAGCTCGCTATCATGCGGCAGCAGAACGTGGACGTGACCAATTTCGAATCGAAGCTGGAGGCGTTCCAGGAAGGGTTCTCGCGCAACTTCGAGCTGGCGAACCGCAAGTTCCAGACGGCGATCGAGGAGATTGACAAGACCATTAGCCATCTGCAGAAGACCAAGGAGGCACTGCTCTCGAGCGATCGCAACCTGCGCCTAGCGAACGACAAGGCGCAGGGCCTCACCATCAAAAAGCTCACGCGCGGCAACCCTACCATGAAGGCCGCCTTCGAGGAGGCGCGCATCGCCGAAGCTGCCGAGCGGGACGACGCAGAGGCGTAGCCGTGAGACAGTTGTGCCGGGTTAAACTGTCTCACTCAGGCATGACGATTATGAGACAGTTTAACCCGGTACAACTGTCTCGCTACGGGTGCGATGCTGGCGCAGAGGACGGAGAATGTCGATGCCGCGCGAGGCGGAGCGTCGGGCGTTCGGCCTGTGGCCCGCCTCTCGGGCGGATCCTATGACAGCGAACCTCCGAAGGTGGGGATCGCGACGATTAGGGCGATGAGGCTCGCGCCCCAGATCACGCCGCCCACAGCCATGAGCACCTTTGCCCAGAGCGGGATGGGACGCATCGTCATGCGTCCGCCCGCGGCAAAGCAGATGGCAAGGCCGATGCCGAGGCCAATCATCGAGAGGCCTTCGATGAGCGAGAACGCGGGCAGGTCCGCAGCGGCGATATGCTCGTAGTGGTAGCTGTGAAGCAGGCTCACGTCGCCGGTCGCGATCATATAGACGCCGGGCACGATGCAAACGAGGCCGATGATTGCGCCTAGGACGACGCCGCCTCCGGTATTGAGGCCGATGTGAAGCCCACGCCCTCCATGCGCCTTTTCCTCGCTTGAAGGGAACGAGAAGAGCGAGCCGTTATGCCTGATGATGGAAATTAGGTTGATTGCGATACCGGCGACGAGCAGCACGATGCCCGCAACGCCTGCCCAGACTCCAAAGAAATCCGAAAGCCCCATGAGTGCGCAGCCCACACCGGTCACGATGAGTCCGGCGCCCGATTCGCGCGCAAGCGCCGGGCGGTCCGCGAGCGGGGTGGTCGCATAATGATAGCTATGCAGAAGTGAGGGGTTGCCTGTTACGACCATATACGCGCCGAGCCCAGCGCAAAGCAGCCCGCACCCCGCTGCAACGATGATTCCGATCAGAGACTCGTCCATGTTGGCCTCCTCCACTATGGAATAACGGCATTGTGCCGCGATTCGCGCGCGATTATACACCTGCTTTTTTTTTTCAACGCTAGAGCATGTGGGCGCGGGGGCGAAGTTCGCATCGACAAGGGCCTCGCGCTGTCTTCTGGCGTGGGGCGCGATTGAAAGGGGCGAGGGAGCGAGGGGCGCGGCGGAAAGCACGCGGCGGAAGGAGCGTGGGGCCCACCGGGCGAGCGCCGCGCGCAGCGGAAGGAGCGAGGAGGGCTCGGTGAAATGGGAGCAAGGGGCACGCGGCAGAGAGCCGGTGGGGGTGAGCGGCGTGGCTTGCTTCCGGTTGCCGGGAAGCGCGCGTATCTGCCATGCGTCTTTCCGCGCTATTCATATCCTTCGCGCTGCGAAGGAATGGCTCACGTATAATGGCAGCATCGTCAGCCATATATGAGGGGGAGCGATGGGCGGATTCTTTGGCGCGGTTTCGAAGCGCGATGTGGTGCTGGACGTCTTTTTCGGCGTGGACTACCACTCTCACCTGGGCACGCGCCGTGCGGGCATGGTCTTTTGCGAGGGCACGGGCGGCTTCCAGAAGGAGATTCACTCCATCGAGAACACGCCGTTCCGCTCTCGCTTCGATAAGGATCTGGAGCGCTTCCACGGCACGAGCGGCATTGGCTGCATTTCCGATACCGACCCCCAGCCCTTGCTCGTTCGCGGCCGCCACGGCACCTTTGCCATCACGACGGTCGGTGCCATCACCAACGCCGACGAGCTCATCGAGCGGTATTTCGAGCAGGGCGGCGCGCAGTTCATGGCAATGAGCTCCGGTGCAGTCAATCACACCGAGCTCGTCGCGGCGCTCATCAACCAGAAAGACGACCTGGTCGAGGGCATCGTTTTTGCGCAGAAGGCCATTCAGGGGTCGCTCACGCTGCTCGTCATGACGGAGGATGGCGTCGTGTACGCTGCGCGCGACCGCATGGGCCGCTTGCCGGTGCTGATCGGCCGCGATATCGAGGGCCAGGGTTACTGCATCTCGTTCGAGTCCTTCGTCTACCACAAGCTCGGGTATGAGGACGAGTGCGAGCTCGGTCCCGGCGAGATCATGCGCGTGACGAGCGATGGCTACGAGAGCCTCGTGGCGCCGGGCGACCAGATGAAGATCTGTGCGTTCCTGTGGGTGTACTACGGATACCCCAATTCTAACTACGAGGGCGTGAACGTCGAGGTTATGCGCTATCGAAACGGCCATATCATGGCGCGCGACGAGGCTATGGCGGGAACGCTGCCCGAGGTTGACTATGTGGCGGGCGTGCCGGATTCCGGTTTGCCGCATGCCATCGGTTACGCTAACGAGTGCGGCGCCACCTTCGCGCGGCCGTTCATCAAGTACACGCCCACGTGGTCGCGCTCGTTCATGCCGACCAACCAGGAGGTGCGCGACCGCATCGCCGAGATGAAGCAGATCCCCGTACCGGAGCTTATCCGCGACAAGCGCTTGCTGCTTGTTGACGATTCCATCGTGCGCGGAACGCAGCTGGGAAAGACCGTCGACTTCCTGTACGAGGCCGGTGCCGCCGAGGTGCACATGCGCTCCGCGTGCCCGCCGATCATGTTTAGCTGCAAATATCTGAGCTTCTCGCGCGGCAAGAGCGACCAAGATCTTATCGCCCGCCGCGTGGTGCGCGAGCTTGAGGGGCCGGAGGGCGATGAGCACCTCGACGAATACGCCGACAGCTCGACCGAGCGCGGCAAGTGCATGCTTAAGCGCATCTGCGAGCAGCTCGGCTTCGATTCCCTGGGCTACCAGAGTCTGCCCGGCATGCTCGAGGCCATTGGCATCGACCCCGCGCAGGTTTGCACCTACTGTTGGGACGGCCGCGAGTAGTTCGCTTGCCGCCGGGTTGGTTTGAGTAGCGTATCCACCGGGGGTTGCAGCGGGTGGCGCGCCTGCTGCCGGGATTGCAGCGGGCGGCGTGCCTGCCACCGGGGCGGTCGCGAACAGCGCTTCTGCCGCTGGAATTGGCTCGAGCGGGTTTAGAGAGCAAGGGGTAATTCACCTTTGAGGGCGTTTGTTGCATTGGAGTTGCCTGAGCCGTTTGCGGGCGAGGTGTCCGCATTGGCCCGGCAGCTCCGGCCTGCTGTTGCCGGGCGATTCATGAAGCCAGAGACCTACCATCTGACCTTGGCGTTTTTGGGAGAGATTGGCGAGCCGGAAGCGGCTCGTGCTGTTGACGCGCTTGACGAGGTGTGCGAGCGCTGCGGGGCGGTGCGGCTTTCCTCGGATGGCTTGGGCACCTTCGGCCGCCCGCATGACGCGACGCTCTGGCTGGGCATTGCACTAACCGAGGAGCTGCGCGCTTTAGCCGAGACGGTTCGCTCGGGACTCGAAGAGCGGGGCATCGCCTACGACCGCAAGGCGTTTCGACCGCATATTACGCTGGCACGTCGCGCCCGGCTGCCTCAAGGTGACTTGCCGGAGTTAGTGTTTCCGGATCCGGAGCGTGCCTATCGGGTAGCGCTTTTTAAGAGCGAGTTGAGCCAAGAAGGCGCTTCGTATAAAGAGCTATATCACATAGATTTGGGGTAGCGGATCGTACTGCTGGGCAGGTTCCGCCATGGCGGCGCTCGACCGTTGTACTACGGGCGTGCTCGCTGTTGCGTACGAGCTTGATCGTTGCGCTGCCACACGTACCACCGTTATGAGAGAGCGTGCCCGATGCGCCGCGGGCCGTGTGGGCCGTTATGAGAGAGCGTGCCCGATGCGTCACAGGGCGTGCCCGTCGCTATCGGGCGCTGCCCGTTGAGCACCGCATGCACTTGCCGCTGGGAGCCGGCTGTGGCGATTGGTGGCTTTTGATTGCGATGGCTTTACCGTATCGTGGCAGCCTTAGACTGTTTCCGTTGATTTGGAAGAGGAATTGGCTAAAAATGTCGATTTCTGGCGATTGATGCTCTGTGCATGGGGCTTAATCAAGATTAATTGCTGTGAAAACTCCCGCGAAGGGTCTCCGTAGCGGCTTTTTGGCCCAAATTGCATGCCCGCGCGCCTTTGGCAGCGCCGAAAATCGACAAAGTTATCCAGTTTTGCGCAATGTTTTAAGAATTGCCCAGCGAAATGACTCGCCTTCAATCTAGCGGCATTGCTTCGGCTGCGGGTTGATGCATCTCAGTCCAGGAATTGCTCAAAAAAGCATGGAGTCAGCGTGCTCTGGGCAACAAGTTCAATTTAAATTGAACTCTAAACCTAATGTTGTGGCATACTTACCAAAAGAGTTCAATCTAAATTGAACTAAAGGAGGGCAAATGGCGCGCCAAGAGGCGTTTTCCGCACGGCTGATCGAGGCGATGGCCCGCACCGGAATGAAACAGGCGGATGTAATTCACACTGCTTCCAAGTACGGCGGCAGGCTCGGAAAAAGCCAGGTCAGCCAATATGTAAGTGGGAAGACTGTGCCGCGTCGCAATGTCATGGCGCTGCTTGCGCAGGTTCTCGGCGTGCGCGAAGTGTGGCTGGCAGATGGCATGGGCCCCATGGTTGACGAAAGCCATTCGGCGGACGGCGCCAATTCGGTAACGCGCGGGGCTTGGCAGGAATCCGCTTTGGGCCCGGCAAAGATGGGCGACGTTAACGAGGCCCCCGCGCCTGCGGATGATGTGACGCGAGCTTCCGCGCGGCCTGCGGCCGCCAGCAACTCCTTCACACCCAACCCGAAAAGGAGCGCATCCATGCGTGAGTTCAAAAAGTCTACCAAGCTCGATAACGTTCTCTACGATGTTCGCGGCCCCGTGGCCGACGAGGCCGCCCGAATGGAGTCGGAAGGCCTGCGTATCTTGAAGCTCAACATCGGCAATCCGGCCCCCTTTGGTTTCCGCACGCCGGACGAGGTCGTAACCGACATGCGCCAGCAGCTGCCCGACTGCGAGGGCTACTCGGATTCGCGCGGGCTCTTCTCTGCGCGCAAGGCCATCATGCAGTACGCGCAGATCAAGAACCTGCCCAACGTGGGTATGGAGGATATCTATACCGGCAATGGCGTCTCCGAACTCATCCAGCTCACCATGAATGCGCTGCTCGACAACGGTGACGAGATCCTCATTCCCAGCCCCGACTATCCGCTTTGGACCGCATGCGCCACGCTCGCCGGTGGCGTGCCGGTGCATTATGTGTGCGACGAGCAGGCCGAGTGGTGCCCCGACATTGCAGATATGGAGGCGAAGGTTACCGAGCGCACCAAGGCCATCGTCATCATCAATCCCAACAACCCCACGGGCGCCGTCTACCCGCGCGAGATTTTGGAGCAGATTGTCGAGATTGCCCGCCGCCACCAGCTCATGATTCTCTCCGACGAGATTTACGACCGCCTTTGCATGGATGGTTACGAGCACATCTCCATCGCCTCGCTTGCGCCCGATCTTCCGTGCGTGACCTTCTCCGGTTTGTCGAAAAGCCATATGATCGCAGGTTATCGCATTGGATGGATGGTGCTCTCGGGCAACAAGCGCTGCATGCGCGACTTCATCTATGGTATCAACATGCTATCCAACATGCGTCTGTGCTCAAACGTGCCCGCGCAGTCCATCGTGCAGACGGCGCTCGGAGGCCACCAGAGCGTGACGAGCTACATCGTGCCGGGCGGCCGCGTGTACGAGCAGCGCAACTACGTGTATGAAGCGTTGAACGCCATCGACGGCATCACCGCGGTGAAGCCCAAGGCCGCGTTCTACATCTTCCCCAAGATGGATGTCAAGAAGTTCAATATTACCGACGATGAGCAGTTCGCGCTCGACCTGCTGCATCAGAAGCGCATCCTTATCACGCGCGGCGGCGGCTTTAATTGGGACAAGCCCGACCATTTCCGCATCGTGTACCTGCCACGTATGGAGGTGCTTCGCGAGGCGATGACGGACCTTACCGACTTCTTCGAGCATTACCGCCAGCACTAGACGAGAATGGGGCACAATAGGGCGGAGGTCCGACGCCTGCCCGTGTTTGCCGTGAGGGAGGCCGGTGCCCGCGCGCGTTAGCCTGGCCGGCGCCCGCTCTCGCAAGCTTGGCCGGTGCCCGTTCGCCTGCCGGGAGGCTCGGCGGTCTTGGCTTCGCAGCTGAGCGGGATCGGGCTCTTCGGCTTGGCCGACGGGCGTGCTCCCGGGGCGCTTCGGACCGAGCCAGTCATTGTGCCGTATGTGTTATGAGGAGTGACCATGCCTGACAAGCGCAACGATGTCATTACCTGGGACGAGTTCTTCATGCGTGTGGCGGTGGCTGCGCAGCTGCGGAGCAAGGATCCAAACACGCAGGTCGGGGCGTGCATCGCCGACACGAACCACCGCATCCTTTCGGTGGGGTACAACGGAACTCCGTCCGCGCTGAACGACGACGACTTCCCGTGGGGCGTGAGCGACGATCCGTTGCTGGACAAGCACAGCTATGTGGTGCATGCCGAGGCAAACGCCGTGCTCAACTACCGCGGCTCGCTCAAAGACCTCGAGGGTTCCACAGTCTACGTCACGCTGTTCCCGTGCCACGACTGCGCCAAGATCCTGGCGCAGGTGGGCGTGGGCGAGGTCGTCTACCTGGACAATAAGTACGCCGACACCGACGACGGCCGCATCAGTCGCCGTATTCTCGACTCCTGCGGCATCAGCTACCGCCAGGTCATCGTCGATGTCCAGATTGGTACCGGGGGACAGGCTCAGCAGTAGCGCGTGCCAACGCCAGCTGGCGGCAAAACAGCCAAAAGAGCCCCGTCCCAAATTGACTACTCGTGAAAGTCGCGTCTGCGCGCATGGACGGCTCGTGAGCGGGTACATGGCTGTAGTAACATAGCTTCTGTCCGCGGGCGTGCCCGCGTTATTGTGAGAAAGGAGCCCCTGTGGCTGTTAACGAAGAGCTGCTTAAGAAGGTTCTTGAAGAGATTCGCCCCAACCTGC
>ERZ827423.2365-NODE-2365-length-15169-cov-4.809978_pt1 | contig 15169 bp, 10 predicted proteins | sample MGYA00519775_ERZ827423 | MGnify/ENA primary metagenome ERZ827423 (study PRJEB31778, sample SAMEA3449296) | human gut metagenome | biome: human gut; feature: human-associated habitat; material: faeces | place: United Kingdom | collected 2010/2012 ...
CTGCCTTTTCCCAGCCCGCTCTCCACATTAAACAGACAGACCTTGAACAAATCATTCGTCTTGCGATATTTTTCAATGATGCCCTTACAGTTCATCAGTCCAAAGCCACTTCCTTTGTTCTTCCTCAATTCCTCCTTGTCGGGAGCGTCACTCATACCGATGGCTTTCGAGTCATATACTTTTTCTCCCACAATGCGGGCTACATCTTCCGGTGACAATCCACAACCATTATCCTCTACCGAGATTTCCACATAATCTTCCTCCTGCCGTGCATATACTTTCACCATACCGCCCTGAGGGGTATATTTACGGGCATTCTCCGCCAGTGTATTTATCATAAACAATGTAAGGGCTTTGTCTGCCTTCACCCGGATATCCGTAGGCTGCACCTCCAACGACTGTCTCTTCATCTCGAATGTACGGCTTCCCTTCCTAAGCAGCTCGAAAAGTTCATTCAATTCGAACGTCTCTATGTTCAGGCTAAGGCTTCCTTGCTTCATCTTTATCCAAAGGGCAAGAATATCATTGTATTCATTGATGGTAGTAACCAACTCGTCGATATACTGGTATTTCTCCTCCTTTATCCGTTCCTCTTTGATGAATCCTTTTTGAGTCAGTTTCTGCACTTCGTTGATGATACGGTCTATGTACGGGTGAATTCCGTTGACAATAGCCATACATGCTTTCTTTATCAGATTTTGCCGTTTGTTCCCCGCGATGTGCTGCTCGTAAATGTAGCGTTGCTTTTCCAGTCTGCGGCGTTCGTCGCCAAGGGAGATGGACGTCATGCCGTTGTCGATTGCCCATCGGATATAGGGAGTTATCACCCGTACCATCGCCTGCTCATCCTTGCTCATCCGACGCGGGAACACTAATTGCCCGTTGTCTATGCGGATATCCTTCACTCCAAACAGCTTTTCCAATTCCGGGCAGACAGCCGTCCGGATAGAGTCGACGATTTCCTCCTCAGTCTGTGCATCTGCCGGAATGGATGCCGTTATCTTCTGACAGATATCCAGCATCAGCTGCAGACGGCGGAGATGCACTCTGTTCCGGTCTTTGGAACGCTTGTTGAAAAACCAGAAGAAGAGGGATACAAGCACGAAGCCCACAATGACCAGTGACAACACGACGTTGAGTTGCCCCGCCTCCTTTTCTAATGCCTGATAGCGGCTTTCCAGTTCTTTATCCTGGCGTGTATCTTCAAGGATATCCAGGTAAATATTGCGGTTATAGTCTGATTTTTCTTTCATTCCGAGTCCTGCATACGAAACGCTCAACTGTTCACGAATACGTGAAATCCACTCGGGCACGGTTTTCAGTTTCTGCTCCATCCATGCCTTCTCCGCACAAATCGTATCTCGACGGTCAAATGCTTTCAGCCAGTCCAAACTATCGTGGCAGTCATAGAAAAGGCGGTGATGGTCATTTACACATTCCAGAGCAAGTTTTAGCGTGTCAAGAGCTTCTGTATAGTGACTGTGGGCATTCAGGTATTTGCCGATAGATACATATGCACCTGCTATCTGATACAAATCCTTGTATTGGCTGAATTTTTGCAATGCCAACTGCCCCAGACGCATGGGAAGCAGCGAATCTACCGGTACTCCAAAACGTGTCAAGGCATGGGAGCGGCGGTCTTGAAAAAATGCGTAATTATCCGGTGAAGCCATCAAGTTGGCAAGTCCCTGCACTCCATTGCCCTCAAAGTAAAGATAGCCCTTGCGCGAAGCCAACTGCCATGCGGTATAGAGCTCATCAAATTCTCTCAGTCTTCGCTCATCCGGTGTCTCACCCTCGCATAAGGCAGCAGAACCTTTGATGTAGTGATAATACAACAGCTGATTGGTATCTGCCAGCAACTCTTGTTTTTTAGTAACTTCATTAATAGAGGCTACAGCTTCCGGACGCTGTTGCAAATAATAATAATACACAGCAGATACAATATAAAATTCCGAACGGGCATAATTCAAACGCATTTGCTCGTGTTGGTCCACAAACAGATTGTCATCCTCCGCTATTCTTTTCATACGGTGCAAGGCACTATTGCGATAATCGTAGAACTCCTTGTTCAACGCCGTCCGCTGATAAATCTTCATCAAACCGATGTCGGCAATAAGGAGTTCCAGTTCATTCTTGGTCAGATTATAGACATCCATGTGAAACTTTTCGGCCTGCTCAAAATCCATGCGCATAAAAGCACAAAAGCCCAGATTATTGGATGCTTCCGCTTTTCCTTGTTTATAGAGGCTGACTTCACGGTAGGCCCTTGATGCCGCATGGCAGGATGAATCCAGGTTTTTATAACGAAAAGCATAAGCCACCTGGTTTAGAGAGTCGATAAGGCGTACTTCCTTCATGGGTGCCGTTCCCACACACGAAACCATTGTTGTACAAAGGCACAACAACCCCGCAAACCATATAAAAGAAAGTCGTTTCATAAAGCAAAGCTACGAATAAATCCGGGAAAGAAAAATAATTTTTATACAATAACTCTTGTTTTATGTAACGGGAAATTCCTACCTTTGCAGGCAAATTAACAAATAGGTAACATCTATTACACAAATGAGCGAAAAAGCACCCTTTATGGTATTCTCGGGAACTAATTCGAGATACCTGGCAGAAAAAATCTGCGCAAGCCTCAATTGTCCTCTAGGAAACATGAACATCACCCACTTTGCTGATGGTGAGTTTGCCGTTTCTTATGAAGAGTCAATTCGTGGCGCACATGTATTCCTGGTTCAGTCCACTTTCCCTAATTCCGACAATCTGATGGAACTCCTGATTATGGTAGATGCCATGAAGAGAGCGTCTGCAGGCAGCATCAATGCGGTAATTCCGTATTACGGTTATGCTCGGCAGGACAGAAAGGCAAAGGCCAGAGATCCGATTACGGCAAAGCTGGTGGCAGACCTTCTGACCACGGCGGGCGCCGACCGTGTGCTGACCATGGACCTCCACGCCGCCCAGATTCAGGGCTTCTTCGACATTCCTCTGGATCACCTGCTGGGCAACGTTACCTTCGTTGAATACTTCATGAACAAATTCCCCGAGAGCGAGTACAACCACGAGGACTTCGTGGTGGTCTCTCCCGACGTCGGTTCCGTCGGCCGCGCCCGGAATTTTGCCACCAAGGTGCACATGGGTCTTGCCATCGTGGACAAGCGCCGTCCCAAGGCCAACGTTTCCGAGGTCATGAACATCATCGGCGACGTCAAGGGCAAGACCTGCATCCTGTACGACGATCTGGTGGATACCGCCGGTTCCCTGTGCAACGCCGCCAAGGCTCTGATGGAGGTCGGCGGTGCCAAGGATGTCTACGCCTGCGCTACCCACGGCGTTCTCTCCGGCCCCGCTTACGACCGCATTGAGGCAAGCCCCATCAAGGAAATGGTGCTGCTGAACACCATTCCCGAGGTCGCCAACACCCCCAGCCACAAGATCAAGTTCCTGGACGTAGCCCCCGTGTTTGCCCGTGCCATCGGCCACATTCACGGCGCCACCTCCATCGCCGACCTGTTCTGAAGCCGTGTTTTCCAAGCAAAGTAGCGACAGCTGGCTGGTCGTCGGTCTGGGCAATCCCGGCCGGGAGTACGAGAAGTCCCGGCACAACACCGGCTTCCGGGCGATGGACATTCTGGCCGAAAAGCTGGGCGCCAAGGTGGACAGGCTGAAATTTCAGGGTCTGTACACCCAGGTGAATTACGGCGGCAAGAAGCTGTTTCTCCTCAAGCCCCAGACCTATATGAATCTGTCCGGGCGCTCCGTCTTGCAGCTTTCCGCCTATTTCGGCATCCCGCCCCAGCGGATCATCGTGATGTTTGACGACATTTCTCTCGAGCCGGGACGGCTGCGGGTACGCGCCGAGGGTTCCGCCGGTGGGCATAACGGCATCAAATCCATCATTCAGGAGCTGGGCAGCCAGGATTTCCCCCGGGTCAAAATCGGGGTGGGTGCCAAGCCGAATCCGGAATATGACCTTGCCGCCTGGGTGCTGTCCACCTTCTCGGCAAACGAGGAAAAGGCACTGGCCGTGTCCCTGAAAAACGCCGCCGATGCTGCCCTGAGCATTATCGATAACGGCGTGCCGGAAACCGCCAACCGGTTTAACGGCAGCCACCCATAAATCACAGTATATTGTCACAAAACCACGGAAAGGGGGTCAAGTCCCCCTTTCCGCGTTGCCACGTTGTGTATCTTCTTTTTGAGGTAATATATGGAACAGCTTCTGTCTCTACTGAAAACCATTCCCGAATACGCCGCCATGGTGTCCTCCCTGCAAGGCGGTGAAAGCGTTGCCGTCACCGGCATCGGGCAGATCAACCGCAGTCACATGATTGCGGGGCTTTGCCGCAGCTTAAGCCGCCCCATGGTGGTGCTGTGTCAGGACGATCTGGCGGCGCGGCGGCTTCAGGAGGAATTGAAGGGCTTCCTTTCGGACACCGCCCCCATTCTCCCCGGCCGGGATCTGACCCTTTACGATGCCGCCGTGGTGTCCAGAAGCTGGGAGCAGAAGCGCCTGCGGCAGCTGTATGATCTTGCCGCCGGGAAGACCGGCCTGCAAATCATGACCTGGGAATCTCTCAGCCTGCGCACCATGCCCAAGGCCGCGCTTCTTTCCGCCGCCTTCTCTCTGGAGGTTGGCCGGGAATATGCCGTGGAAGACCTGAGCTCCCGTCTCACCGCCGCCGGGTACAACCGCTGCGGCATGGTGGAGGGGCCGGGACAGTTCGCCGTCCGGGGCGGCATTCTGGACATTTTCTCCCCCGCAGAGGATCAGCCGGTTCGGGCGGAATTCTTCGGCGACGAGCTGGACACCATGGGCTTCTTTGACCCGGCGACCCAGCGCCGCAGTGAGAACATCACCTCCGTCACCGTCCTGCCTGTGGCGGAGACCCAGCCGGGACTCCATCCCGGCGGCGTGGCGGGGCTGTGCAAAGACATTTCCTCCCTGATCTCCCGCCAGAAGCGGCGGAAAAACATCAACGAGCCCCTGATCGCCACGCTGGAAAAAGACCTGAATAAATACGAAAGCGGCCTGCACAATCCCGCCTCCGACCGGTATATGGCGCTGATTTATCCGGAAATGGCAACCGCCGCCGATTACATTCCGGACGGTGCCGTGGTTGCCGTCTGCGACCACGGAAACCTCCAGCGCGCCGCCCGCAGCCGCTGCGACGAGATGGGAATGCAGCTGGACAGTATGTTGGGAGCCGGTCTCGTGGCGGGGGAGCTGTGCGATTATGTGAGCCAGTGGGAGGATTTCTGCAAAGGTCTCCGGAAGAAAACCGTTGTCTATTTCGACGCCTTCGGCGGCACCTCCTACCCGGAGGACTGCCCCCCGAGGCAGCTGTATCCTCTCACCGCCAAGCAGCTTCCCGGCTACGGCGGCAATCTGGACACCGCCGTCTCCGATTTAAGTCACTATCAGAAAATGGAATTCGGCAGTCTGGTGCTTTGTGGCACCCGCCGCCGGGCGGAGCTGTTACAGCAGCTGCTTCACGAGAAGGGGCTGTCCGCCTTTCTGTGCATCCCCCTGACCACCCTGCCCAAGCCCGGGCAAATTCTTCTGACGGAGGAAAATCTTCCTTTCGGCATGGAGTATCCCCTGTCCAAAATCGCCGTCCTGACGGAGGGGCAGCTGATTGCCCGGGGCGAGCCGAAGCGGAAGCCCGCGAAAAAAACCGGCTCCACCAACCGTCAGAAGCTGAATTCCTTCACCGACCTGACCCCCGGCGACCTGGTGGTTCACGAGAATTACGGCATTGGCCGGTTCGTGGCCATGGAGCAGATCAAGGTGGACGGCGCGGTCAAGGACTATATCAAAATCGCCTATCAGGGCAGCGATACCCTGTTCGTCCCCGCCACCCAGCTGGATTTGGTGAGCAAATACATTGGCGGCGGCGGAGAAGACAGCAGCGTCAAGCTGAACAAAATCGGCTCCGACGCCTGGCAGAAGACAAAGGCCAAAGCCCGCAAGGCTGCCAAGGACATGGCGGGAGAGCTGATTCAGCTCTACGCCGCCCGAAAGCGTCAGTCCGGCTACGCCTTCTCCGCCGACGCCCCCTGGCAGAAGGAATTTGAGGACAACTTCCCCTACCCGGAAACCGACGACCAGCTGCGCTGCATTGCGGACATCAAGCACGACATGGAGTCCCCCATTCCCATGGATCGTCTTCTCTGCGGCGACGTGGGCTTCGGCAAAACCGAGGTCGCCCTCCGCGCCGTGATGAAAGCCGTGATGGACGGCAAGCAGGTGGCGATTCTGGTTCCCACCACGGTGCTTGCCCAGCAGCATTACCAGACCGCCGTGGCGCGTTTCCGGGGCTTTCCCGTCACCATCGACGTACTGAGCCGCTTCCGCACCCCGAAAATGCAGCAGCAGACCTTGCAGAAGCTCCGCGCCGGTTCTGTCGATCTGATCATCGGAACCCACAAGCTGCTGCAAAAAACCGTCCAGTTCAAGGATTTGGGGTTACTCATCGTGGACGAGGAGCAGCGCTTCGGCGTCAGTCATAAGGAGCGCCTGAAGGAAATTTCCAAGGGCGTGGACGTACTGACCCTCTCCGCCACCCCCATTCCCCGGACGCTGAACATGGCGCTGTCCGGCATCCGGGACATGTCCACCATCGAGCAGCCCCCCGCCGACCGCTATCCCGTGCAGACCTTCGTGATGGAGTACAGCGAGCCCATCATTGACGACGCCATCCGCCGGGAAATCGAGCGGGGCGGGCAGATCTATTACCTCCACAACCGCACGGAAACCATCGACCAGTGCGCCGCCGCGATCAAGCGCCGGATTCCGGGCATCAGCGTGGGCGTCGCCCACGGGCAGATGGGCGAGGACGCCCTGGGGGACGTGATGCAGTCCATGGCGGAGGGCGAGATTCAGGTGCTGGTATGCACCACCATCATCGAAACCGGTCTGGACATTCCCAACGCCAACACCCTGATCATCGAAAACGCCGACCGGTTCGGCCTGAGCCAGCTCCACCAGCTTCGCGGCCGGGTAGGACGCTCCACCCGCCACGCCTACGCCTATTTCACCTACCGTCCGGAAAAGAATCTCACCGAGGTCGCCGAAAAGCGGCTTTCCGCCATCCGGGATTTTGCCGAATTCGGCTCCGGCTTTAAAATTGCCATGCGGGACCTGGAAATCCGGGGCGCGGGCAATCTTTTAGGCGCCGAGCAGTCCGGCCACATGTCCAGCGTGGGCTACGACATGTACCTCAAGCTGCTGGACGAGGCGGTTCTGGAGGAAAAGGGCGAAGCCCCCAAGGCGCCGGAATGCACCGCCGACCTGAACGTCACCGCCAACGTGGACAAAGATTACGTCTCCCGGGGGGAGGAACGGATGGATTTGTATCGCCGCATGGCCGCCATCCGCTCTCAGGAGGATGCCGACGACCTGCTGGACGAGATCGTCGACCGCTACGGTGAGCCGCCAAAGGGCGTGCTGAACCTCGTCGACATTGCCCTTCTCCGGGCAAAGGCGCGGCAAGTCGGCATCAAGGACATCCGCCAGAAGTCCGGGGACGTGCTGTTCACCCTGAGCAATCTGAACTTCGAGGCCGTGGGCGCGCTGTGTTCCGACCCGGATTACAAGCAGCGGGTCACCTTCCTGGCCAGCGCAAAGGAACCCACCCTCCGCTTCAAGCTCGCCAACGGTGTGGACAGCCTGAAACAGAGTAAGCTGTTTGTGGAGCATTATACCAGCTTTTTCCAGAGCTGACGTTCTTGACATTCTGTGTTATAATATCCGTGAATCTACCCTCCCTCAGGAAAGGAGCAGCCTATGTCTAAAGGCAAATTTTCCAACCCCCGGCCATACCGGGAAGAAGAACGTGAAATTGAAAAGAGCTTTCGCCAGCTGACCGGTCAGGAGAAGCCCCCGAAGCCGGAGGATCCCATCTTCTCCCAAGCCTCCGTTCCCGATCTGGATGCCGCCGACCCGGAGGCCGCCGGTCTTATCTCCGAGGCCGACAGCCTGATTCCCGAAACGGACAGCCTGATTCCCGAAACGGACAGCCTGTTTTCCGAAGGGGACGCCCCGGTTTCCCACGAGGAACCGGACTTCTCCCCGGACGAGAAGGAGGAAGCCCCGAAGGGCGGCGCCCCGGCCTTCCTGAATAAGATTCTTTCCTTTGTGGACAGCAACCAGAAGCCCGTGATGGTGGCCTTGTGCGCCGCCGCGCTGGTTCTGATCCTCTCCCTCATCGCCATTTTCGTCGTCAACGTCTCCGGTGACCCCTACGGCAAGAAAATTCTGAACAACGTCACCGTTGCCGGTGTGAATGTGGGCGGAATGCGCAAATCCGACGCCGTCACCGCCGTCCGCGCCGTCACCGACCAGACCTACACGAAGCAGGACATGGTGGTGACGCTGGGCGATACCACATTGCGGCTGTCCCCCGGCGACACCGGCGCAAAGCTGGATGTGAAGGCCGCCGTGAACGCCGCCTATGAATACGGCAGAACCGGCACCAAGGCCGAGCGTCAGGAGGCCTATCAGGCGTCCCTCAGGAGCAACCACATCATCGGACTGCTGCCCTACCTGCATCTGAAGCAGGATTATATCAAGGGCGTTCTGGAGGACTACGCCGGAACCGCCGGCAGTCTGCTGACCCAGACCACCTACGCCCTGGAAGGCGACGTTCCCGAGCTTGCGACGGACAAATTCGACGAAGACCGCGCCCCCCAGCTGACGCTGGTCGTCACAATGGGGACACCCGGCGTGAATTTCAACGTGGATGACCTGTTCAACCAGATTCTGGACGCCTACAGCATGAACGTCTTTGCCGTGGAGGCGAAGGGCGCACAGGCCGAAGGCGAACCGGATGCCGTGGATTTGCAGAAAGTTTACGACGAAGTCTGTGTAAAGCCCGTGGATGCCACCGTCAACATGCAGACCTTCAAGGCCGTCCCCGGCTCCTACGGCTACGAGTTTGACATGGTGCAGGCGCAGAAGCAGATCAGCGCGGCGCAGTACGGCGAGGTCGTCCGCATTCCCATGGAATATGTCGCCCCGGAAATTCTGGACGACGATGTCTTTTTCCGGGACGTTCTGGGCAGCACCAGCACGCCCCACTCTAACAACGCCAACCGCACCGCCAATCTGGAGCTGGCCTGTAAGGCGCTGAACGGCGTTGTGCTGAACCCCGGCGAGACCTTCTCCTTCAACGACACTTTGGGCGAACGCACCACCGGGAAGGGCTACAAGTCCGCCCCTGCCTACTCCGGCGACGATCTGGTAAACCAGGTGGGCGGCGGCATCTGTCAGGTTTCCTCCACGCTGTATTGCAGCGCCCTGCTGGCCGATCTGGAAATCGTCTCCCGCACCAACCACGGCTTCCCCGTGAACTATATCAATTACGGCATGGACGCCACCGTCAGCTGGCGCTCCCCTGATTTCAAGTTCCGCAACAACACCAATTACCCCATCAAGCTTGAGGCAAGCGTCAGCGGCGGCTATGTCAATGTGCAGATTCTCGGCACCGACGAGAAGGACTACTACGTTGAAATGAGCTACGTCATTTCCGAGACCTACAAGCCCGAAACGGAATATAAGGACTTCAAGCCCGACAATCCCGAGGGCTACAAGGACGGGGACGTGATTGAGGAAGGCACCACCGGATATCTGGTCAAGACGTACAAGAGCAAGTACAACAAGGCCACAGGCGTGCTGATCTCCAAGGACTTTGTGGCCAATTCCCGGTACAAGACCGTGAACAAGGTTGTCGCAAGGGTCGAAGCGGAGCCGACGACGGAACCTACCACAGTTCCCACGACCCCCTCCACCGAACCCACCACCGAACCCACGACGCCGCCCACTGTGGCGCCTACGACGCCATCCACCGAGCCCCCCACCACCAGCACGCCGGAACCCAGCGGAGAATCCGGCGGCGAATAACGAACAATAGCATACGCAAAGGGCGTGACCTTCCCCGGTCACGCCCTTTGTTACTGCTTTCTGATGTAGTTGTAGACCTGCCAGAACAGGCTCAGTGCCGTCAGGATGTCATGGGCTTCCCACTGCGCACTTCTTCCGTCGAATGTCCCCTTCCACGGGAAATCGTCCGGTGCGTCGAAAAAATGGTCTTCCGTCAAGTTGAGCTTGCAGACATATCTGTCCAAAGGCGGAAAGGCCGTCTTGCTTTCGTAGTCCCCAAGCGCTTTCCTGACCCCCGCGTATATCAGGGGGTACGTATCTTCCGGCAGGGGTTCCCAATGCTTTGCCTTGTCCTTTACCGTGATGCAGGAAACCTCGGGCGACAATTCCAGCGCTTCTTTGTGAGACGCCGCGCAGCCGATATTGGCAATATAGGGAACGCCGGAGAAGCACATGACGCTTTCCCCGATTTCCGCCACATGGATGCCGTTGATGAAAAACGACTCGATGGGCGGCGTGTGAATCGTGTGAGGAAAATAAGCGTTTGCCTCCCCGTTTCTCGCGTGCTGTCCCACCGTTATGATCCCGTAAGGCTCCATTGCCGCCTGTCCGCGAATCCTGTCCCACAGCGTTTCCCGGTTGGGCAAATCAAAGACGCGGACGCAGGCAGGCAGCTTGTCCAGCTCGACATTTGACTCTGTGCATCCCGCAAAATGCATATCGTACAGCAGAATATCGTCGATTCCGGCATCGACTGCGGCATTGCACACAGCCAGAACGTCGCTGGTAATGCAGGATCTGCCATAGGCTCTCCACAATTTGTACTGGGGATACCGTTCCTCATGCCGGCAGGCTTCCCTGTTGGCGTCGAAAATCCCGCTTGCCCCTTCCATATCCGCAATCACGATCAGCTGTTTCATATCCGGCATCTCCCAACGTTTTTCTCATTTTATCACATAACGGCCGAAAACGCAACCGCCGCCCGGTTTCCGGTCTTGCATTTGCCGGGAAATGCTGTATAATGAGGAAAATGCAGTTTTCGTTTTGCACCGACTTTTTTCAGGAGGAAAATCCATGTCAAAAGGCCATTTTTCCGCGGATTCCCCGCAAAAAAGCGTTTCTCCCCGCCGAATTATCACGGTGGCCGTGATCTGCGTGCTGGTTCCGGCGCTGGCGGCGGTGGGCTTCTTTTTTGTCCGTCCCGCCCTTGACCCCTATCATTGCCGGATGGCCGACGGCGTTTCCGTCGCCGGGGTGGACGTTGGCGGCATGACCAAGGGAGAAGCCAGAAAAGCCCTTCAGGCGGCTCTGGATGAGACGCTGTACCGGGAAAATCTGGCGGTGGAACTGCCCATGGAATCCCTTTCCCTCTCCCCCGGCGACACCGGCGTTCAGGCGGACGTCCGCGCCGCCGTGAACGACGCCTACCGCATGGGTCGCTCCGGCGGTTCGCTTCCCGGCGATGTGGATTTGCGCCCCTATCTGAGCGTAAACTCCGAATTTATCCGCACCGCGCTGGAAAGCTATGCCGGCACGTTTGACACCCAATTCAGCGACTCCCGCTACGCCCTCGTCGGCGACGCCCCCGACCTCGGCACGGAAAATCACGACCCTGACGCCCCCTGTCAGACGCTGGAGCTGACCGTGGGCGTTCCCGAGGCGCACCTGGATGTGGACAGCGCCTATGAGCAGATTCTGGGGGTCTACGGTCAGGCGGTGGCCGCCTGCCGGGCGGGAGAATACCGCGTCATCGTGGACATCCCTGCGGAATCCGCCCCCGCCGAGCTGGATTTGGACGCCATTTCCGATGAAATCTGCACCGCCCCCGTTGACGATTCTCTGGACATGACGGAATACCGGTTCGTCCCCGGCTCCTATGGCTATTCCTTCGATCTGGACGCGGCAAAAGAAGCGCTGGCACAGGCCAAGCCCGGGGAAACCGTCTCCGTTCCCATGACGTTTGTGGAGCCGGAAATCCTGGGGGACGCGGTCTATTTCCGGGATGTTCTGGGTTCCTGCGAAACCAAGCACGGCGACAACGAAAACCGCAACACCAATCTTCGTCTGCTCTGTGAAGCCCTCAACAGGGTCGTCGTCCAGCCGGGAGAGACCTTCTCCTACAATGAAACCCTGGGCGAACGCACGGCGGAAAAGGGCTACAAGCCCGCCCCCGCCTACTCCGGCAATCGTCTCACCGACGCCATCGGCGGCGGCGTGTGTCAAGGCTCCAGCACGCTGTACAACTGCGTGCTGCTTGCCGACCTGGAAGTCGTCGCCCGCTCCTGCCACGGCGCTACGATTGCCTATCTTCCTCTGGGACTGGACGCCGCCGTGAACTGGGGAACCACCGATTTTCAGTTTCGCAACAATTTCCACTTCCCCGTAAAAATCGAAGCGGAAACCACGGTCGACCTGGTCAAAATGCGGATTCTGGGTACGGACGAAAAGGATTATTACATCGAAATGACCTCCGGCTACGACGACAGCAGAGAAGATGTGATCTACGCCGTCAGCTACAAGAACAAGTACAGTAAGGAAACCGGCGAGCTGATCAGCAAAGACCGGGAAGCCTTCTCCACCTACTACCGGAATGTCGGATAAGCAAAATTGCCTCCCGCTTTTGGCGGGAGGCAATTCTTTACAAAACCATAAGTAAGGTTCCTGCGCCGATGAGCAGGCAGCCGATCAGGGATTTGGCGGTGAATTTCTCGTGGAGGAACACAAACGCCAGCACCAGCGTGATCACGACGCTGAGCTTATCCACCGGCACCACCTTCGACGCTTCCCCGATTTGCAGCGCCCGGTAGTAGCACAGCCAGGACGCGCCCGTGGCAAGTCCGGAAAGAATCAGAAACAGCCAGCTCTTTTTGCTGATTTCCCCGATGCCCCCCTGGCTGTCCGTCAGGAACACCATTCCCCAGGCCATCACCAGCACCACCATCGTCCGAATGGCCGTGGCCAGATTGGAATTGACGCCGTCAATACCGATTTTTGCGAGAATTGAGGTCAATGCCGCAAACACCGCGGAGCCAAGGGCAAACAGTAACCACATACTATGTCTCTGCCTTTCTCCTTATTTTGCCCGAATATCCAGATGATAATCGATCATACCGGCTTCGGTATTTTCAATGATGATCTGGTACGCCAGATCGATGGAACCGCCGTCGGATACAATGTCATAAAATACGTTGGTGGCCTTCACCGTGATCATCAGCGTTCCGTATTCCATCTGATACAGGGAGTCGTGGGCAACGCCCTCCTGGAAGAGCATTCTGGAATTCAGCGCGCCCTCCCGGTTCAGCATGACCTTTCCCGGCTCCACCCGGAAGGTGGTGACCACACCGGCAAGGCCGGTCAGCTCGCTTTCCTCATAGGTGATGTCCCAGCCGCCGTCCCGGAATTCCATCGTCCCCTCGGTGACCAACTCAATGGTCTCCGGCTCCTGGTCGCCATAATGCTGACGACCCTGGATGGATAGAACCACGTCCCGCTTCATCGAAACGCCTCCACGGCCAGCCGCAGCAGCTCGTCGATGAGCTGGGAATAGGGAACGCCGCTGGCCTCGAACAGCTTGGGATACATGGAAATGGAGGTAAAGCCCGGCAGGGTGTTGATCTCGTTGAACACCACCCGGTTTTCGTCGTGGGTCACGAAGAAGTCCACCCGGCTTAAGCCCTGGCAGCCCACGGCGTTGTAGACCTTCACCGCCGTCTCCCGCACCACTTCCTCCACCTCGGCGGGGATGCGGGCGGGGATATAGGCCTTGGAGGTCTCGGTGAGGTACTTGGCGTCGTAATCGTAGAATTCCGCGCCGGAGTCGATCTCGCCGCAGACGGAGACCATGGGATTATCGTTGCCCATGACAGCTACTTCGATCTCCTTGCCGTTGATGAATTCCTCTACCAGAATTTTCTTATCGTACTTTCCGGCATAGCGCAGACCGCTGCGCAGAGCGTCCCGGTCGCCGACCTTGGAAACGCCCACGGAGGAGCCGGTACCGGCGGGCTTGACGAACATGGGATAGCGGAAGCGGTTTTCCAGCAAATCCAGGGTGTTCTCCATATGGTTTTCCAGCTCGCCCGCCCGAACCAGCTGCCAGGCCGCCTGGGGGACGCCCGCCTGATCTGCCACCAGCTTGGTCAGGCTCTTATCCATGGCCACGGCAGACGCGGCAATGTGAGGGCCGACGTAGGGAATGCCCGCCATTTGCAGCAGTCCCTGCATGGCGCCGTCCTCCCCGTTCTCCCCGTGAAGCACCGGGAACACCACGTCGATGCGCTCCCGCACCACGCAGTCGCCCTCGAAGCTCAGAAGCCCCTGCCCCCGGACGGGAGAAATGGTCGCCCGGCGGTTATCGGGGCAGCTTCTCCATTCACCGGTGACCAGCTTGGAATAGTCCTTGCCGCCGTAGAGAATCCAGTCCCCTTCCTTCGTGATGCCCACGGGGAACAAATTATACTTGCTTTCGTCAATGTGATTCAGCACGGACTCCGCCGAGCGCAGGGAAACCTCATGCTCCGGGCTCATCCCGCCGAATAAAATACAAACACTGAGTTTTTTCACGTCATCGCCTCATTCTACCTGAAAATCTGTTGCTTTCCGTAAATATATTTTTTACAATTTTCATCTGGAAATCCGAAACTTTGGTGCTATAATAGAGAGAATATAAGAGCGGCGCGGCGGCGGATACCCCGCGCTTTCCCGTGAGCGTGTTCCGCGCGTTTTTGAAAGGAGGGTATGTATGCAGATCAATCTGACACCGAAAGAATTCCGCCGGCTGCTGGATCTGGTGTACATCGGAAACTGGGTGCTGAACTCCACCCGTGGCGAAGACCGCTTCGCCGACTATGACAATCTGGAGAGCAAACTGTTTGCCCTGTCCCCCGCCCTGTCCGAGCATTGGAACGGCACCGTCGTTCCCTCCCGCGCCTATCAGGAGGGCGGGATTCACGAGGCCATCGCCTGCTACGAGGACAATGTTTTTTACGAGATTCTGGCAGAGGAGCTTTCCCGCCGGGATATGGACTATCCGGAGATCACCGACGACAATTACGACGAGATCGTCACGCGGATGGATCGGTATATGTCGGAATTTGAGCTGTCCGGCGTCGACCACCTGGTCCTGGATGAAGAAAACGCTTAAAGACACGTGCCGGTTTCCCGGCACATTTAGGCTGTCAAAAAAGGCCGCTGGCCTTTTTTGACAAAAGGATTGCAGTCTGCTACGCGCACTCCTTGGCCGCCGAAGGCGGCCAACTCGCACACTTCGCAGCCTGTAAG
>ERZ827423.2367-NODE-2367-length-15165-cov-4.998345_pt1 | contig 15165 bp, 13 predicted proteins | sample MGYA00519775_ERZ827423 | MGnify/ENA primary metagenome ERZ827423 (study PRJEB31778, sample SAMEA3449296) | human gut metagenome | biome: human gut; feature: human-associated habitat; material: faeces | place: United Kingdom | collected 2010/2012 ...
GAAGCATTTATAAAAGAAAATTATATAGTTAACTTAAAATATGATAATAATACACTTTCATTAACTATAAATATAGTTTGACATTTATAACAAAAGATAATATACTATACTTAAATTGAGATTATTAGTAGTTTAATAATTTGAAATATAGAGATTTAGTGGGGATGGAAACTAAACAAATTATTAAATGAAATACTTATCAATCCCTAATCGGGTTAAAGATTAAAAGTGCATAGAATCTATGAACTAAGGTGGTACCGTTCAAATGAACCCTTAGATTATAGATTTTTTATTTTTTGTAGGAGTTGTTAATATGTGGGAAGATATATTGAAAAGAAATACAAAAATAGACGAAATATTTATAAAAAAATACGAAGATAACGAACCAAATTACTTCGAAAAAAACTGTCTTAGTTTAATAACTGAAATAGCAGAGTTTTTAAACGAAACAAAATGTTTCAAATATTGGTCTATAAAAAATCCCGATAAAGATAAACTAAAAGAAGAATATGCAGATGCATTAATAATGACACTATCGATGTTTAATTATTTAAATATAAATTTAGAGTTAGTCGAACATTCAAAAACAAGTAACATATTAGAAATATTTAATGAACTATTTAAAGATGCATCTAATATAATGAATAAAAATATATTAAGTGTAAAAAAAGTGTTTTCAAATTTAATATACATATCAACACTACTAAATATAACTGAAGAAGAAATAAAAGATGCATGCTATAAAAAACAAGAAATAGTAGAAAAAAGATTATCAGACGATAATTACTAGGAGGAATTATGAAATTATTTGAAGAATTAAAATGGAGAGGTTTAATAAAAGATATAGCAGGAGATGACTTAGAACATATTCTAAACGATAAAAAAATTACATTTTACTGGGGAACAGATCCAACAGCAGACAGCTTGCATTTAGGACATTACTCATCATTGCTTACTGCAAAAAGATTATCAAATTATGGACATCATCCAATACTTTTAGTAGGAGGCGCAACTGGTTTAATAGGAGATCCTAGACCAACCGCAGAAAGAGAAATAATGAATAAAGATGTCCTAAAAAATAACTTAGAAGGTATAAAAAAACAAGTAGATAAAATATTTGATGGGAAAGCAGAAATAGTTAACAACTATGATTGGATTAAAGACATGAATTATATTGATTTCCTAAGAGATGTAGGTAAATATATAAATGTAAACTATATGCTTGCAAAAGACATTATAAATAGAAGATTAGAAACAGGTATAACATATGCAGAATTCTCATACACATTAATTCAAGGTTATGATTTCCTACACTTATTTGAAGAAAAAAACTGTATATTACAAGCAGAGGGTTCCGATCAATGGGGCAATATAACAACTGGACTTGATTTAATTAAGAAAAAAACAGGAAAAGATGCATATGGATTTACAATGCCACTTGTACTTGATTCCCACGGGAATAAATTTGGCAAATCAGAAGGAAATGCATTATGGTTAGACATAAACAAAACATCATCATATGATTTATACCAATACCTAATAAATACAGAAGATAGCATGTGTGAATCATATTTAAAAATATTTACATTTCTAAATCCAGAAGAAATAATGGAATTAATGAATAAACACAATGAAAATCCACATCTAAGGTTAGCACAAAAAACATTAGCAAAAGAAATAATAACTGATTTGCACGGAAAAGAAGAATATGAAAAAGCAGAAAAAATAAGTCAAGTATTATTTAGTGGAAAAGTAAATGAACTTACATCAAACGAAATAGAAATTGCATTTAAAGGATTCCCTGTTTATAATATAAACGAAAGATTAAATATAGTAGATATACTAGTTAAATATGAAATATGTACATCAAAAAGAGAAGCAAGAGAATTTATAACAACGGGCAGTATATCAATTAATGGAAATAAAATAACAGAATTAGATTATATAATAGACAATAACACAACAATAGATAGCAAATATGTTGTAATAAGAAAAGGAAAGAAAAAATATTTTATATTAAAATATTAGAGTGGTTGAATCACTCTTTTTTTAATAAATAAAAAGCCCCTATATGATATGAACCCCGTTTCTTGGATATAAGAAACGGGGTTTTTATATGTCAAAATTAACTTATGAAGATAAAATAAATATATATATTAATAAAAAGAATGGAATGTCAGAGAAAGAACATCATTCTAAACATTATTGCTATAGATATACATTTAGTTCTAAAATTGAATGCGGTATATGTGACTCAAATTATGTCCATAGAATAAGCGGTAATCAAAAAGGAAAGAAATATTTCTATTGGTCTTGTTATAATAAAGTTACTTTAAAGGAAAAATGTCCCAAATCATTAACAATTAGAGAAGATATATTAAAAGAAATGTTTATTGAAGTTTATAACTCAATTACAACTCAAAAGCATAAAACGAGAGATAGACTAATAAAAGCAATAAAAGAAACTATAACTAGCGAAGATAATAAGAAGGAATTGAGTAAACTTTATAGTGAAGTACAAACTTTACAAAAAAGACTATCTAATTTAATTGATTTAAAACTTGATAAAATAGAAAACAAAGATGTCTATAATGAAAAAGAAGAAGAAATTTCAAATAAAATAAAAATGCTAAATGAACAAATTGAACTGTTAGAATATAAAGATAAACAGAATAAAGATATATCTAAAAGACTTAAAGACATTGGGAAAATCATAAATAAAGAAGAACAACCAATGGAAATGTTTGATGATGTTAAATTTGAAAATTTAGTAGAAAAAATAATTATAGGCAAACAAGATAGAGATGGTTATATTAATCCTAATACTATAAGATTTGTTCTAAAAATTGGTACAGAGTATAAATTTAAAGATTTGTCATTTGTGCCAAACAAGAAATATAGGTGCAGTAGAGAGTTCTAAGAAAACAGATACTTTAGAATTTTATAAGAGAGAAAGAGGAACAAATGTTAAAACATGTACAAGTGGTAGTATTTGTAATGATAATGTGATAAGAACAACCTTTTGGACAGGATATGTAGCACTACCATATGTAACAGATTGGGCCTATGCATGTAGTGAAAGTATATGTGAAACAAATATGCAAGCACAAGATGATTCAAATAATTATATATGCAAGAATAATAACTGGATGCAAAGGAGTACATGGACATGGTATTTAACACCAAGTATTGGTTCTGGTGGCTCCGATATAAGTAATTATTAAGGGTTAAATTAAAAAAAATAATATGTTAAAATATTGTTAGGTGATATTATGGAAAAAGAATACTATAAAGCATATGAAAAAAGATATAAACAACTACATGAAAATAATTTGTCTTGGGAAACAGATGTTAAAACAAATATTATTGAAGATACAATAATAAAATATAATATTGATAATGCTGCTTCTATTTTAGAAATAGGATGTGGTGAAGGTAGAGATGCTAAATATTTACTAGGTAAAAATTATAATGTATTAGCAACTGATGTATCAAAGGAAGCAATTAACTATTGTAAAAAGATTGATAAAGAACATTCTAATAATTATGAAGTACTAGATGTTTTGGATTACGATGATTTTAGTAAAAAATTTGATTTCATTTATTCTGTTGCATGTCTTCATATGTTAGTTTTAGATGAAGATAGAAATAAATATTTTGAGTTTATAAATAATCATTTAAATGATAATGGATATGCGCTTGTATTAACAATGGGAGATGGAAAAACAGAAAGAAGTAGTGATATTACCAAAGCTTGGGAAGATGTTGAAAGAATTCATCAAGAATCTGGAATTAAAATGAATGTTGCTACTACAAGTTGTAGAATAGTTAATTTTGAAACTTTAACTAAAGAAGTAGAATTACAAAATTTAAAAATTATTGAACAAGGAATAACAAGTATAATACCTAATTTTCCTGAAATTATGTATGCAGTCATAAAGAAAAATTAATTTTTTCGAGTCTGTAAATAAATTTGTGTAAAGATAAAATCCTTTCTATGATAATATTATTATTGTACAAAGTTTCCTTTTTAGAAGAGCATGCCAGCTTTCTATTGGCGAATCATCTATTGGAGTTCCTTTTCTTGACACAGAAATCCGTATTCCGTTTGATTCACAAATGACTTTGTACTCATAAGATGTATATTGGAAACCTTGATCACTATGAATGATTAGTCCATGTACATCTTTTTCCTTATCTAAAGCTTCATTTAAAGTATCCATAACAAGTTTATTATCATTATGTTTGGATATTTTATAAGCAACTACATGTCTGTCATATAAATCAATTATTGTAGATAAATAATCTCTAGAACCTTTAAATATTAAATATGTTACATCTGCATCCCACACTTTATTTAATGCACCAGTAGTAAAATTTTTATTTAATAAATTTGGTTTAACATTATCTTTTATTCTTTCATTTTTATTTTTCTTCTTTGATTTTCTTATATATTCAGCCATTAAATTATATTTTTTCATTATTCTTAAAACCTTCTTTCCGTTCATAACTACACCATATTTTAGGAGTAGACCTTCAACAATACTACGATAACCATATGTACCTTTAGAATCATCAAATATTTCAAATAATCATAATAATCAGGATTTTCTTTATTTCTATACTTATAATAAGTTTTAGGACTTATATTAAGTACGGCACACATATTATATAACTTATAATTATCTCTATATAGATTAATAAAAGTTACTTTTTCTCTCGTTGTGCCTTGAGGAAGGCCTGGTATTTTTTTAATATTTCATATCTTTCTTTCCAATCCTCTTTAGTTAAATCTTTTTCTTTAGGTCGACCTTTTTGTTTTGAAATAGTTGTTCCTGTATTTTTATATTTTCTAACAATACTTTCAACTGTTTTTCAACTAATTCCACGGTCTTTTGCTATGCTTTTATAAGAACCTTGTCCAGATAAATATTGACCAACTATTTCTGTTCTTTCTTCATCAGTAAATCTTATAAATTTTTGCCCTTTTGAAGCCATAAGAAAAACACCTCCTTTCGGAAGTGTATTCTAACATATTTTTAAAAGTCTTTTTTTATAATGTCTACTCTAAAGAGTGCATTTATATAAAATGCATTCTTTTACTACTTATTATAGAACTCAACAACAAGTGATTCATTAACATCACTTGATAATTCACTTCTTTCAGGTAATCTTATATAAGTACCTTCAAGTTTATTCTTATCAAATGAAACATAATCAACTGTCTTAGTTACTTTTTCTAATGATTCTTTCATTGCCTTATGATCTTTAGAGTTTTCTCTAACAGCAACTACATCACCTGGTTTAACTTGATAAGATGGGATATCAACTTTTCTACCATTAACACTTACGTGACCATGATTTACAAATTGTCTAGCACCACTTCTTGTACTAGCAAGACCCATACGATAAACTATATTATCAAGTCTGCTTTCTAGTAACTTAAGGATATTCTCACCATGAATACCTTTTAATTTTGCAGCTCTTTCAAAAGTTTTCTTTAATTGCTTTTCACTTATTCCATAAATAAATCTAATCTTTTGTTTTTCAACTAATTGAACACCATAGTTAGATAATTTTCCTTTTCTACCATTTCCATGTTGTCCAGGTCCATATGGTTTCTTAACTAATTCTTTACCATTTTCTAAAGTTGAAATACCAACACGACGACTTCTTTTATAAGCTGGTCCAGTATACCTTGACATAACATTTCTCCTTTCTTTTGTTTACTTAAACAAGAGATTATAATCTCAGTTCATAGGGTGTTTATTACTATTTTCACTAAGCAGCTAGCTACTAATATATAAAAAACAAACACATTACAAACTTAATTATAATGCTGCTAAAATGTTTAAAGCATATGTATTATAATATTTAATATGATTTTAGTCAAGATTTAGTTCTAAAATGTCAGAATATGTGGTAAAATGTATATAGTATTTATAATAGGAGGAATTTCTATGAATGATATTATATTGTTAATTGTTACTTATTATATTCTAGCCATTCTATTAATAATATTAGTACTTAATTTAATACAATATGCAAGTAAAAAGAAATATAAAGGCGAATTAGATAATTTAGATGTTGAAAAAAATGAAATAATAGACGCTCCTATAATGACGGAATTATCCAAAGTAGAGAGTTTAACTAAAACAAAATCTATAAAAGAAAAATATATACTTTGGAAAAAAGAAATAGATGACATAAAAGAAAAAATGACAATAGATGTTAATGATATGATATTAGAAGCAGATTTGTTCTTAGAACAAAAAGATTTTAAAGATTATCTAAGTAAAAAAACAAATATAGAAATTAAATTATACGAAGCAAAAGAATTAAAAGCAAGATTATTAAAAGAAATAAAAGAAATAACTCTTAGTGAAGAGAGAAATCGTATAATGATAACAGATTTAAAAACAAAATTTAGAGATATAATACACATATTTGAAACAACTAAAGATACTTTTGAACCAGTAACTAAACCAGTTGAATTGCAGATAGAAAATATAGAAAAAATGTTTCAAGATTTTGAAGTATTTATGGAAAAACAAGATTATGTAGAAGCAAACAAAATAGTAGATATAATAGATACACTTATTAAACATTTAGAAACAATTGTAGATGAAATACCAGGTGCACTTGCACTTGCACTTACAATTATTCCAAAAAGGATTGCAGAATTAAAAAGTTCATATGAAAACATGGTTAAAAATGGTTATCAATTAGATTATCTAAATATTGAGTATAATATGGAAGAAATAGATAAAAAGATACAAGATATAATGTCAAGAATAAGAGTATTGAATTTAGAAGATGTACTATTTGAACTAAAAACAATGTTAGAATATACTGATTCAGTATTTACAGATTTCGAAAGAGAAAAATTAGCAAGAAAAGAATATGAAGATTCAATAACAATATTCAAATCAAAAGTAAATAAAATAAATGATGTAATGAATAAATTATATGGGAGAGTAGTAGATGCTAAATATAATTATAAATTATCAGAAGAACAACTTAGTTCATTAGATGAATTAAGTAGTGAGTTACTATCTTTAGATGAAGATTTTAATAAACTATATGATACGACTAAAACATCTAGTTTCCCATATACAAGATTAAATAAGGAATTAGAATTACTTATTATCAAATTATCCAGTGTAGAAGAAAAACTAGATAATTATATGCAATCAATAGGAAATATGCAAGAAGATGAAAAAAGAGCAAGAGAACAACTTACTGATATGGAAAACTTATTAGAAAGTTCAAAATCTAAAATGAGAGAATATAAACTTCCATTAATACCTAACATATATTTTATTGAATTAAAAGAAGCTATTGAAGCATTAAGAGAAGTAACAAAAGAATTAGATAAAAAACCAATAAATATAGATATATTAAATACAAGAGTAGATACAGCACGTGATTTAGTATTTAAATTGCATAATACATCAAATGAATTAGTTAAAACAGCAATATTAGCAGAAAATGCAATAATGTATGGAAATAGATATAGAGCAAAAAAACAATATGTTGACGATGGACTTAATAAAGCAGAATTATTATTCATAAAAGGTGAATATAAAAAAGCATTAGAGTTATCTTTAAACACAATTGATATAATTGAACCAGGTATATACAAGAAATTACTTGGATTATATGAAAAAGATTCTAAATGATTTAGAATTTTTTTATACAAATAAAATATAATTTATTAGGTGGTTTGATGAAAAAGAAAATAGAATATATTTTAATGTTAATTCTTTTTGCATTAAGTTTAATTTATACAAATTCAGCAACAAATATAATAAAAAAAGAAGATCCAATAATGAAAAGTATTATGAAAAATAAAAATGCATATAAAATAGAAAGTGTTAATGCAAAAATAGAAAATGATACAATTACTCCTGGTGTAAATGGTTGCGAAGTTGATATAAATAAAAGTTACCAAAATATGAAAAAAATAAACGAATATACTGATAAAATGCTTAAATATAAAGATTTAATACCAGAAATAACAATTAGTAATGTATATAATAAATATATAACAAATGGAAATGATACAAAAAGAGAAGTTTCAATAATTGTAAACATAGATGAAAAAATAGATGAAGTAGTTACTATGGCAAATGATAATAAAATAAAAATAAATATGTTCCTAGATAGTGAAATACTAAAAAATGGACCAATTAAAATAGAAAAAACTTATATTCATATATATAACGGAGGAGTTAATAACAATTACGATGATATAACTATTGAATGGATGAATGACATAATAGAAGATAACTATAATGAATCAAAATACTGTATAAATAAAAACAAAAACGATAATAATTTAATGATATGTGCAAGAAATAAAATGCATACGATAAATCCAAACTTAATAGTAATGCATTCTAATTTATACAATATTAAATCATTAATAACAAATGGAAGTATAATATATTTTGATAAAAACAATATAAATAATATAAAAAGTATCTCTAATTATATATTATCAAAGGGTTATAAGATAGTATTCCTAGATGAACTTTTAAATGAAAAAACTTGTAAATAGCAGAAATGAAGATTGAATAATCAATCTTTTGTTTTTTATAATTTACAACTTCTTTACACCCATATATTAAACATAAATATTACTACAATTGATTTTTATCTTTTTTTTTGCTATAATGCTTACGCATTGTCTTTTTAATTTGGAAAGAAGGTTATAAAATGAGTAAAATTAAAATTTTTAGTTTGGGCGGATTAAATGAAAATTCAAAAAACATGTACGTTGTTGAAGTTGATGAAGACATTTTCGTTTTTGAAGCAGGACTTAAATATGCAGATGATAAGTTTTTAGGTGTTGACTATATAATACCTGATTATAGTTATATAAAAAATAATATAAAAAGAGTAAGAGGAATATTTATAACTCACCCACACTCTGAACAAATAGGGGCTTTAGGTGATATAGTAAGTGAATTGCCAAATATAAAAATATATGGTACAAAATTTACAATTGATTTTATTAAAAGATTACTTAATGATCACAATGTAGTTGCAAATAACCTAATAGAAATTTCTCCACATAAAAAAATAAACTTTGGAAATGTCAGTATATTACCAATAGCAATTACACATTCACTTCCTGACAATGTTGGATATGTAATAAACACAAGTGATGGAGCGATTGTATATACAGGAAGTTTTATATTTGATCCTACTATGAGAGGTAGTTTTAAAACGGATATAGGTAAACTTGCATATGTAGGAAAACAAGGCGTATTATGCCTAATGAGTGAATCATTATATGCAGATAAAAAGGGCTTTACAAGTCCTAACCATAGAATATTGCCTTTAATAAACGAAACTATGATAAGAAGAGAAGGAAGAATAATATTTAATATATTTTCTAACAATATATGTCGTATACAAGAACTATTTGATGCATTAAGTAAAAGCGTAAGAAAAATTGTTATAATGGGAAAAACTTTACAAGGTACCATTAAATATTTATTAGACAATAACTATTTATTTATAGAAAGAGAAAAAATAGGAGATTTATCAAATCTAGATGACAAAGATGTTGTAATACTTACTTCATCAGATAATGAAAGACCGTTTTCTAACTTAGATAGAATTCTTAATGGATATGACAAATACGTAAAAATAAAAAATACTGATACAGTATTTTTCCTAGATTCTATTACTGATTCAGTAGAAAGAAGTGCAGTTAGAATATTTGATAGCATATCAAGAACAGGAGCAGAAGTAGTAACTTTATCAAAAGAAAAAATTACTTACCACGCATCAAGTGAAGACTTAATGCTTATGCTAGATTTAATAAGTCCAGAATATTATTTTCCAGTAATGGGTGAATATCGCCATCAAGTAGCAAATGCAAATGTAGCAGGCAAGATAGGAATACCAAAAGAAAAAATACTATTAAAACAAAATGGTGATGTAGTACAGTTCCAAGATGGAAAATTAGTAGATAATTTCGAACATATAAACGTTGATGAAATAATGATAGATGGTACATCAAGCGAAGACATAGGAGAATTAGTACTTAAAGATAGAAAAATGTTAAGTGATAATGGTATTGTAATAGTATGTGCAACTCTTGATAAGAAAACAAAAAAAGTATTAGCAGGTCCAGTTATACTTACAAGAGGATTTGTTTATGTAAAAGACAGTGCAGATCTTATCAAAGAGATAGAAAGAATATCATTAGAAAAAATAATTGAAAATACAAATAACAATTATGTAGAATTTAATAAAATTAAAAATGCTATAAGAGAAGAAGTGGGTAAATACTTATATTATGAAACAGAGTGTAAACCAATGATTATTACAGTAATACAAGAGGTTTAAACTCTTTTTTATTCGCCAAAAAAAGAACAAGAAAGACTGCAAGTGATTACAAAGGTAAACCAATAAACTTTGATTTAATTAATTATAAACTAAATGATAGTTCTCATAATATGAGAGTATTCAAATAAAACAAATTTAATAATTTCACATCGAAGCTTTATTAAAGCCCTTCATTTAATCAAAAAAACTCTATTCTTTACAAATATGAGGAAAGATGCTGATGTATTTGGAGCTTACTTTTTAACACTACAAAGAATATATGGTAAACAATTCTTATTCAACCGTTAATAGCTTCCATAGCACCATTTTCAGTTGGAGAACCTGGCTTAGAAACAGAATGTATGATATTATATAAATATAAAGATTCATTGAATCTATTAGAGCAGTACACGGAACCTTGGTCTGAGTGGATGATCATTTCAAGGTCTGTGTACTTTTTATTTTTTTCTTCAATAACTTTAGCCATAGCAATAAGATAAGCATCAGGATTACCTTTTTTATTTGATAAATAGTAAGCAACTATTTCGTTATTAAATAAGTCCATATAAAGTGTAAGCTCATAATAATGTTTATTTGCCAAAAAAGCAGTCATATCAGTAACAATAAGCTGAAAAGGCCTTAAAGGATTTAATTCAGCTAAAATGTAATTAGGAAAGTTTTTAAGCTCACGATTTACTTTTTACCAAACCTTTTAAAATGTTTAGAAGCAGATTTAATATTAAGAAATTTACATATTTTGTTAGCATAATTATCAGAGTAAACGGTACCGTTATCTAATCTAATTTTAGCATTTAACCAGCGATAGCCATGAGAAGGATATCTCTTATGATATTTCTCAAATTCTCTGCAAGCATAAGATCTACTTAATTCTCTTTGAGAAGGATTGTTTCTTCTACCTAACCATTTATAAAAACCAGAACGGTTAATACTCATTTCTTTACACAAAGCATTGATAGAATATTTATTAGATAATTTCAAAATTACTTCATATTCTTTTTGGAGAAAGTAACGAATACCTTTTTTCCGTACCACCTCCTTTCACAGTGTAAGCTTTTTTTAATCTAGCAATCTCAATATCCTTTTTCATAATAATATTTTTAAGTTCATCTTTGTTAAGGTCGTCATAATTAATATCATTGTCATTATTAACAGGATTAAAATCATAAACTATTTCAGTGACATGGTCAAAACAGTGAGGATTTTTATTGTAAGAAGTAATCCATTTTTCTTATATTTTAATAGGGATATTATATTTATTAGCAGTTTTCAATGTTGAAAAATGATTAATGCAAATATTTTCACAAATTTTCTTTTTAAGTTCACGACTATGTAGCATATTTAATTCCTCCTTATTGTCTAAAAATGCAGTATTTTCTTGTATAAATTGTCCACTATTTATTTTTTTATTCTTCTCTTTATAATTTTCTTTAGACATATATATATTACACCTTTCTTTATTTTACTTATAATAAGTGTAATATTTTTATATGTCCTTTTCAATGTAACTTTGTTGCACTTCAGAAAAAAATTTTCCATTTTTTAAAAATTTGACAAAACATAATAAAAATGCTAGAATATGACCTAAAAAAAAGGGGGATTTTAAATGAATACTAAAGATTTAAAATTATTAAAACAAAAGTTACAAACATTAAATGAATTAGAAACAAAAGAAAGAGATAAATATTTAAGAGATATTGCACTAGGAAAAATATATGGACCACAAACAAATTATCCATCAATCGATAAATCATGGTTAAAATATTATCCAGAATCTGCTATTGATGAAGAAATACCACAAATGAAAGCATATGACTATGTACATGAGAATAATAAACATAATTTAGATGATATTTGTTTATCATATTTAGGTAATAATATACCTTATAAAGAATTATTTAAAAATATAGAAATGGTTGCTAAATCATTTAAAGAATTAGGCATTAAAAAAGGCGATATTGTTACTATGGCAATGGCAACAACACCTGAAATGGTATATATTTTATATGCTTTAAATAGAATAGGTGCATGTGTTAATGCAATAGATCCAAGATTAAAACAAGAGGAAATAAAACAAAAAGTAAATGATTCAAAATCAAAAATGTTTATTGGATTAGACATGGCTGTAGAAAAAATATATGATATAAAAGATAAAACTACTATAAAAGAAATTGTTAGTGTTTCTCCATTCCAATCCGCATCACCAATAATAAAACTTTTAACAAAATTTAAAAGAAATAAAAGAAATGATATTAAATCATGGGATGAGTTTATATTAAATGGCCAAAAATATAATGGATTAATAGATGAAAAGTTTACTACTAATGAGCCAGTAATTATTTTATATACAGGTGGAACTACAGGGGAACCAAAAGGAGTTACATTAACAAATGAAAATTTAAATACAATGGCTATGACACAAATAATTTCAGAATTTAATTTAAAAAGACAAGATTTATTTTTAAATTTTTTGCCACCATTTTCTGCATATTCAATTGTTAATGCGATTCATGATCCATTGGTTCTTGGCTTTAAAACAATATTAGTACCAAAGTTTGAAGCAAAAGATTTCCCTAAATTAATGGCAAAATATAAGCCAAACCACGTTCTAAGTGGTCCTATTTTATGGGAATACATGATGAAAGATAAAAAGTATTCTAATACAGATTTATCTAATTTAAAATCACCAATTTCAGGTGGTGATGCATTATCTGTTGAAAAAGAAACAGAAATAAATAAATATCTAAAAGATAGAGGATGTAAGTATAAATTACAACAAGGTTATGGAATGACCGAAGTTTCTGCAGCAGCATGTTATTCTATGGAAAAATCTTATTCACTTGGAAGTGTTGGAATTCCTTACGTAAAAAACAATGTTGCTATTGTAGATTCAGATAATGAACTAGAAACAAATCAAATTGGAGAAATAAAAATATCCACTCCAACTATGATGAAGGGATATTATAATAACGAAAGAGCTACAAATGAAATCATAAAAGTTGGTTTAGATGGAAAAAGATGGATTGAAACAGGAGATTTAGGTTATATTGACAAATCAGGAAGAGTTTATGTTATTGGAAGAAAAAAACGTATGATTGTTAGATCAGGTAATAAATTATTTCCAAGTAATATAGAAAACCTATTAGTTTCTATGCAAGAAATATCACAGTGTTCTATAGTTGGAATGCCAGATGAAAAAGAAAAAACTGTTCCAGTCGCACATATTGTATTATCTGATAATTGTAAAAATATATCAAAAGAAAATCTAAAAGAACAAATAGAAAAATTAATTTCTAGTAGTTTTCCAGAATTTAATATTCCAAAAAAATATATTTTTAGAGATGAATTACCTTTAACAGGTATGTCAAAAATAGATTTCAAACAATTAGAATTAGAAAGCTTAGAATTTATTGATAATAAAAGTGATTTAATTGTTTTAAATGAAGAAGAAAAAAATTTAATTAAAAAATAAGGATTATATTTTATAAAATATAGTCCTTTTGTGATATACTTATGTAGGTGGTAGTATGTCAGAACAAAATATAGTTATATCAATAATTTCTTTAATAAACATTATAATATTAATGTTTGTTTTCTTTGGTAAAGAACATATAAAAACTGTTGAAACAAATCTTTATCAAGCATTACTTGTAAATAGTTTTATTATACCAGTTTTAGAAATCATATGTTACATTACTGTAAAATTTGGATTAAAACATTTTTCATTTACATATGCAATATTAAATAAATTAATATTAATATCATATGTAACATGGATATTGTTATTTTTGCTTTACGTTATAACAATTCTTTTAAATATTTCAAAACAAAAATTCAGAAAATTCTTATATATATACTTAGGAATTGGTTTACTAATAATAACTCTAATTATAATAAACAAATTAGAATTTAAAACAATAGATAACCTAATAATACCTAGTGGTTTACCATCAGTAATTGTATACTTAACAGCTGGAATATCAGATTTTATAATGATTATATTACTATTATTTAATATAAAAAAAGCAACAAGTAAAAAACTAATACCATTATACACTATGTTAGCTTTTGGTATTATGGCAATGATATTTCAAAGCACAAATCCACAATATTTTTTACTTACATCAGTATTAATTTATACAACTATTATTATGTATTTCACAATAGAAAATCCAGATTTAAAAATGATAAGTGAATTAAATATGGCAAAAGAACACGCAGAAAAAGCAAATAGAGCAAAAAGCGATTTTTTAAGTAGTATGAGTCATGAAATAAGGACACCACTTAATGCAATAGTTGGGTTATCAGAAGATATAGAAGGAAGAGAAGATTGCCCTAGTTCTATTAAAGATGATTTAAGTGATATTGTATCCGCATCACATACACTTCTTGAAATAGTTGGTAATATAATGGATATTAATAAGATTGAAAGCAATAAAGTAGAAATAATTGAAATACCTTATGATTTCAAAACAGAACTTGAAACCTTATGTAGAGTAAATAAGATAAGAATTAAAGATAAACCAATTGATTTTAGCGTAGATATCGCACCAGATATACCATATGAATTATTAGGAGATAAACCACATATTAAACAAATTATTAACAACCTAGTTTCTAATGCTATAAAATATACAAATAGTGGGTTTGTAAAAGTAAGTGCAAAATGCATAAATAAAGATAATATATCAACAATAATACTTACTGTACAGGATTCAGGAATTGGTATCAAAGAAGAAAATATAAAAAAATTATTTACTAAATTTGAACGATTAGATGTAGAAAAAAATACAACAACAGAAG
>ERZ827423.2369-NODE-2369-length-15157-cov-15.799497_pt1 | contig 15157 bp, 14 predicted proteins | sample MGYA00519775_ERZ827423 | MGnify/ENA primary metagenome ERZ827423 (study PRJEB31778, sample SAMEA3449296) | human gut metagenome | biome: human gut; feature: human-associated habitat; material: faeces | place: United Kingdom | collected 2010/2012 ...
TCTGTCTTCACCCTTCCCGCTGCTCCCGCGCAGCGGAAAGGATGAACAATGAAAACACCTAAGACCCCTATCGAGTTCGACTACGACCTCTGGACTGCGGAGGACGGAAAGTGCATGGTGCGCGTGAAAATCACCGGCGAAGTGACGGAGGTTGACCGTGAAGTCATGAAAGCCCTCCGAGCTGAGGAAAAGAGAATCAGACGCGCATTGAGATCGAACGAAGGAACCGTCAAAGACGGGATTGCGCATCAGCCCCGGACATTTTCGCTAAGTGCTGTAAGCGAAAGCGAACTGGAGAAATCCGACTGGCTGGTCGATCCGACATCTGATTTTGCGAACGTCGAAGCGAGACTTTTTGTGGAGTCCGCTATGGAGATGCTTTCGCCGCTTGAACAGGAAATCTTTTCGAGCTGCCTTCTCGGAGAAATGCCTATACGCCAATTCGCAGAGCGAAATGGAATGAGAAAATCGACTGCATGGGACATGGCAAACTCCATCAGAAAAAAACTTCAAGAAATTTTTTGAGTTTTCCCGGACAAACGGCAAAAAAGTGTCCGTTGGTTATATGAAGGGGTCAATTAGACCGCCTCGCTTGTTCCTTGAAAACTGAATAGTTCAGTGCTGCGGATCTTTCCACTTCTGCGAAGCAACACAGCTTCCGACGCCAGGACCTCCCGCAAGGGAGTGAGCGACCTCCGGAGAGCTATAACAGCCGTGTGGTGCGGCTGCTTGCGACGATGCAGATGCCGGGTATAATGATACTTCCGTCTTTTCTTTGAATGGGCGGCTCGGAGCGATCCTCGGAGGGGTGAGAGTCCCATGATACCGATTGACCATTGGTAGTCCGCAGCATTCCCTATTCGGCAGGGGCGCGAGCTGCAAATATGCCGGAAGGATAAACAATATGAAAACGCCCGAAAGGGCTTTATCATCAAAAACTATGGGCAGCAGTCTACTCAAAAAGGACTGCTGCCTATCCTTTTGCTGATAAGGCAAAATCAAATCTTGTGGAGGTGAGACGGGTGAATACCGCATCAACCATTTCTCAGCGCGATGCCTACAAGCTCATGCTGAAAGACTATCCCGATGTGATGAGCATTGAGCAGATGTGCGAAATACTCAGCATCAGCACAAAGACCGGCTACCGCATCCTGCGGGAAGGCAAAATCTGTTGTCTCAAAGTCGGCAGAGCCTATCGTATTCCGAAGGCTCATCTTTTCACGTTTCTCTGCATCGGTTGCGGAGAAGCAGTCACGGCGTAATGCTTGGACTCAATTTGTTTACAAAAAATGTTCGGCAGAGGTCCTCCAATTCGAACCCGGTTCTGGTATAATAGAAGCACGGTATCAGGTAGGTGTCTCTGCTACAAAGAAGGAGGATAATTATGGTAGCAGGACATCTCCGCGAAAAAAGCGGATATTACTACGCCGTGTTGAACTACACCGATTCTCTCGGAAAAAGAAAGACCAAGTGGATTTCCACCGGGCTTACTGTGAAGGGAAACAAAAAACGCGCCGAAGCAATCCTGATGGACGCACGACGCAATTTCAATCCCGAAGAGCCGAAGGTCATGAACGGAGACATTCTGTTCGCGGACTATATGGAAAAGTGGCTCGACATCATCAAAAGCTCGGTTGCAGTCCCGACATTCGCTTCATACTCGACTACGGTTAAAAAGATTGTAGCACCGTACTTCCGCGAAAAGGAAGTGACGCTCAAGAACCTGACCGCAAAAGACATTCAGGAGTTTTACCTGAGTGAGCTTGAGCGTGTCAGCCCGTCCTCGGTCATTCATTATCACGCCAACATTCACAAGGCACTCAAGTATGCCGTGAAGATTGACCTGATTGATGTAAACCCGGCGGATAAGGTTGAGCGTCCGAAAAAAGACCGCTACGTCGGCAGCTTCTATGATGCCGATGAGGTCAACGCTCTTTTCGAGGCTGCAAAAGGAAGCAAACTTGAACTGCCAATTCTGTTCGGTGCGTTCTACGGTCTGCGCCGGAGTGAAGCAATCGGTCTGAAATGGGATGCCATCGACTTTGACCAGAACACCATCACCATCCGTCACACGGTTACTTCCTGTGATCTTGATGGCAAGCGCGTTCTGGTTGCGTCGGACACCACAAAGACCAAATCGAGTATGAGGACACTGCCTCTTGTTCCGTTCATGCGGGAAAGACTTCTTACGCTGAAAGAAGAACAGCAGGAAAACCGCCGCTTGTGCGGACGCAGCTACATCAAGGAATATCTTGAGTATGTATGTGTCAATGAGATTGGCGATCTGATCAAGCCCCACTACGTCACAGAGAGTTTTCCGAAACTGCTCAAGGCAAAGGGAATGAGACAGATCAGGTATCACGATCTCCGGCATAGCTGTGCCTCGCTTCTTCTGGCAAACGGTGTTCCCATGAAGCAGATTCAGGAATGGCTTGGTCACAGCGACTTCTCAACTACGGCGAACATTTACGCACATCTGGATTACAGCTCGAAGCTGACTTCGGCTGATGCAATGCTCAATGGCTTGGGCTTTGCACAGAACTGAAAAAGAAAAGCCAGCAGCCGGAAAAACCGACTACTGGCGTGATTTCTGGCGGAGCGGGTGGGATTCGAACCCACGGAACCTTGCGGTTCAACTGATTTCGAGTCAGTCCCGTTATGACCACTTCGATACCGCTCCGTATTTATCTCAACATCAGCACCTCGGAAAACGGGGAGAACTGATGGGGAGAACAAGCAAAAATATTAAGTTAAGAATACCCGAAAAACCCCATAAAATCAAGGGATTCCGGTCAGGGAGCTACCGAGTAGCGACCACGATTTCGAGTCAGCCCCGTTATGACCACTTCGATACCTCTCCGAATGTTGGCAACTGCGCGCAGCGCTGTTGAACTTGTGCAGTGTAATTGCTCAACGGTTAGAGTATATCACAGCCGACGAGAAAAATCAAGAGAAAATGCAAATTTAAGGCACGGCAATTAATTTAAAGCGGCGCAATTACTGCAGGATCGAAACTTCTGCATGACCGAAAAACTATCGCCCTGCCCTTGCTGCCAAGTATGCATAAAATGCAGAGAAAAATTTCTCTGATTTTTTTGTGGTTTTTATTGACAACCTATCGGTCGGTAGCTATAATAGAAGCCACAGCTCAAAGAAAAGGAGCCGCATAATGCAGAAGACAGACACAAAGCAAAAAATTTTAGACGCCGCACTTGATCTATTTTCCGTGCAGGGTTATGAAGCAACCTCCATCTCCCAAATTGCAGATGCCGTCGACATTCGCAAGGCGTCGCTGTACAGTCACTTTAAAAGCAAGCAGGAAATTTTGGATGCACTCATTGAAACCGTTTTGGAAGAATATAATCGGCATTCCGTCTTTGCCAATGCCGATTGGGATGACCCCGCTTTTCTCAAAACGCAAAGCGATGTTGCACCGGATGCAATCCTGCAAAAGATTCTCGCTCATCTCCGCTATATCCTGCATGATCCGAAAATCAAAAAAGCCCGGATGCTGCTGACGATCGAGCAATTCGGAAACGAGCGCTTAAAAGCACTGCAGACAAAGCAAAACTATACGGATGTACTGCGCTATTTTACGGGAATGATTCGCTTTTTTATCCGCAGCGGAAAAATGGTTGCCGATGCCCCTCAGCTTGCGGCAGCACAGCTTTGTCTGCCGATCAACGTTTGGATCAATCTGTGTGACCGCGAGCCGAATCGCGAGCCGGAAATCATGGAGTTGATTGAACGCTATGTGCGTCGATTTTTCGACCAAGCCTCTTCTAAAATATCGTAAAAAAGAGCTTTATGCATTTTTCAGAGGAACAGCTTCCCTTTTGTGCCATAGCATGGACTGTGCTCGTCGTGTTTTACGGAATCTTTTTTCAAAAATGCCGGCGCAAAGGCGCCGCGGGATTTTGAGACGCTTTCCGAGGTGCTCTGCGATGCGGAAAACATGAAATTCGCCCCGCATTTCTTCGATCCCCCTGCAGGTGAAAAACAGGATTGCGCGGAACGAGCGGCGCTACCGCTTTTCGGATTTGGGCTACGAGCGGTCTGCCAAAAGGAAAACGGAAAATTGATCGGCGGCTGCAGGCTTACCACGCAGAACATCAACGGCACGATTTTTCCGGAGAACGGAAAAGCAGCCGCACGCGGCGCCCATGACCGGACAATTTGCCATATATCATTTGTGAAGGTCTGCTCCTGCACGAGAAGGGAAAACTTTCCCTCCGCCGCGACTTCCGCTGCGAACATCATACATCTTTGCGAAGAATTTATCGATTACAGAGCCTCCCCTCCCCCGGTTTTTACAATCCACATGTGCAAAAATGGCAGGCGCTCGGGCGCGAAAAGCAAGCAGAGCCGAACCAAAGAAAGGACTTGCATCAATGAAAAACTCACAATTTGAAATCGTACGCGCGCAGGCACAGGATGCCGCCGCGTTGCTGAACTATTTGAAAATCATCGGCGGAGAAACGGAAAATCTCTCGTTCGGCCCGGAGGGCGTGCCGCTTGATGAGGCGGCGGAACGCACCTTTCTCGACAATCAGGCGCGATCAAACAAAATGATTCAGCTGCTTGCCAAGGTTGACGGTGAGATTATCGGCACTGCCAGCCTTATCCGCAAGCAGAACCGCATGCATCACCGCGCGGAATTCGGCATCAGCCTGAAAAAGGCATGGTGGGGCTGCGGCGCGGCGACCGTTTTGGCGCAGGGTGTGCTTTCCTTTGCGAAGGAAAACGGTGTGGAACAGGTCAATCTTGAGGTGCGCAGCGACAATAAACGCGCCATTGCGTTGTATGAAAAATTGGGATTTCGCAAGCTGTGCACATTTCCCGGCTTTTTCAAAATCAACGGCGAAGCGATCGATTTTGATCTTATGAACCTTACCTTTGCCCCAGCGGCGCAGACGGAAAAGGCCGACGATTCACTCCCAAATTGACCGCGCCCCCCCTTCCCCGTTTTAATCAAGAATACAACGAAAGCAGGAAGCACTATGCATTATATCCATATCACAAATGAAAATATTGAAAAAGAACACATCTGCTGCGCAATGTCCGGCAAGCAAAGCCTTGCAAAAAAGGAGTGGATGCGGCAGCGCTTTTCCGAAGGGCTTGTCTTTTATCGCAGCGAAGAGCGCGGAAAGTGCTTCATCGAATATATCCCGGCGGAAAACGCATGGGTTCCCATTGATGCCGAAGGATATCTTTACATCAACTGCCTGTGGATTGCGGGCGCAATGAAGGGGCACGGATATGCAAATGATCTTTTGAGCGAATGCATTCAGGATGCAAAGGCGCAAAAAAAGAGGGGCATCTGCATTCTGTGTGCCGAGGGGCGGAAGCGGGAATTTCTCGCGGACCCGAAGTTTTTGGCGCATAAGGGCTTCCGGGAAGCCGACCGCTCCGCCTGCGGGATCACTCTTTTATATTTGCCCCTTATTCCGGATGCCGAGCCTCCGAAGTTCAAGGAGTGCGCAAGATATCCGCAAACCGACGGAGACGGCTTTGTCCTTTATTATACCGACCAATGCCCGTTTACCTTCTATTGGGTGCCGCGGGTGCAGCAGGTGGCGAAAGAACACGGTATCCCGCTCAAGGTCATTCATATCACAGACAAAGAAACCGCACAAAACGCACCGACCCCCGCCACAACCTATGCCCTGTTTCGAAAGGGACGGTTTCTGACGCATGCAATCCAATCCGACAAGAAATTTTTAGCGCTGGCTGAAGCTGCGAACTGATTCGCGCCGCATTGCAAAAACAGAGCTTGCAAAAAAACACAAAAAAAGGAGTGCCCCCATGAATCATTGCATTGCCAAAATCGGGGCCGTCATTGTAACGGCTGCGGTGGCGCTTTTTGCCATCTTTTTGCCATTTTGTGACTTCGGCAGCTATTTTGTTTGCATTTTTCTTGCGCTTGGCTACCTTTTGATGCTCGCGGGCTTTCACAGTGAAAGCCGCAAAGAGCGAAAAACTGCCGCAACCGCCGGGATGTTGTTCGGCTGCATCTATGCGGTTTTGATTCTGCTTGTATATTTCGCGCAGGTAACGACTGTCAAAAACGATTCGCTGAATGAGCAGGCTGCCATGCTTCTGGATTTTTCAAGGGGCGGTCTGATTTTCAGCTATGATCTGCTCGGCTACGGCATGATGGCGCTGTCAACATTTTTTACGGGGCTTGGCATTTGCCCGAAAAACAGAAAAGACAAATGGCTCAAATCGCTTATGATGATTCACGGTATGTTTTTCTTCGGTTGCCTGCTCCTGCCGATGACCGGCATTTTCCGCACCGCAATGTCCGGCGGGGGCGGCAGGCTCGGCGGGATCATTGCGCTGGAGAGTTGGTGCGCATATTTTCTGCCGATCGGCATATTATCCGTCTTCCATTTTAAAAAAGCTTCGTAAATCGCAATGCAGCCGAGGAAAACATGCATGGGCGATCAAATGGCGATATAAAAAGCGCCGCTACATCCATGCGCAACTCGGAAGCAGATGCCCGCGGGGCAAGCGATGCACGGTTGATTGCAGAATTTCGGGTTGTCGGCTGCGGCAATCCGTAATTTTTCTTGCGTTTGTGACCGAAATGCGTTAAAATAAAGGAAACAACAAAAAAGGAGACCCGATTATGCCGATCATTTACGACAGCGCCCGCAAAACCTTTCAGCTCGATACCAAAACCTCAAGTTATCTTATTCAGATCTACGATGAAAATTATATTCTCAATTTGTACTACGGCGCAAAAATACCGGAGACATATATCGAGGACCGCACATGCGTTTTTCCGAATGCCTCGTTCAGCCCTGCAAACCCTTTTATCGGCGAGCACGGCTTTTCTCCCGATACCGCGCCGATGGAATACGGCACAAACGGCGCGGGTGATTTCAGAATTTCTGCGCTTGCCGTTAGAAACGAAAGCGGCGACAGCGTGACGGATATTCGCTATACCGGCCACAAAATATATCAGGGAAAGCCAACAATCCCCGGGCAGCCGCAAACCTATGTCAACAATGAAAACGAAGCGCAAACCCTGGAACTTTACGCAAAGGACAGCGTTACCGGTCTGAAAATCACGCTTTATTATACCGTTTTTGAAAACTACGGCGTTATGACCCGCCGCGTCCGCGCCGAGAACGACGGCGACGGCATACTTGAGCTTGAAAGAATTTTCAGCCTTTGCCTGAATCTTCCCTCCATGGATTACGACCTCATCACCCTTTACGGCAGACACACGAAGGAACGCAACATCGAACGAAGAGCCCTCTCACACGGCGTGCAGGGGATTGAAAGCAAGCGCGGCGTATCGGGGCACTGCCAAAATCCGTTTGCCGCATTGGTTGAAAAAAACGCAAATGAAAACAGCGGTGAAGCTTACGGCTTTAATCTTGTTTATTCGGGGAATTTTTCGGCGCTGTGCGAATGTGATTTCAACAACACCACCCGGCTGCTGATGGGCATCAATCCGACCGATTTCGGCTGGAAATTGCATAAGGGCGAATGCTTTGATACCCCGGAGGCGGTAATGGTCTATACCGAAAACGGGATCGGCGAAATGAGCCGCATTTTTCACCGGTTTTACAACAATAATCTGATTCGCGGCAAATATAAAACCGCAAAGCGCCCGCTGCTGATCAACAGCTGGGAGGCGGCATATTTTAATTTTGACGACGAAAAGCTTGTGAACTTTGCAAAAGAGGCAAAAAAGCTCGGCATAGAAATGCTGGTTATGGACGACGGCTGGTTCGCCAAGCGCAATCGCGACAACTGCTCTCTTGGCGACTGGTATGTGAATGAAGAAAAGCTCAAAGGCGGACTTTCTTCCCTCATAGAACGCATCAACGCGGAAGGTTTAAAATTCGGCATCTGGTACGAGCCCGAGATGATCTCTCCGGATTCGGATCTGTTCCGCGCTCACCCCGATTGGCATGTTCATGTTGAAAGCAGAACGCCGATGATCGGCAGAAATCAATATGTTTTGGACGTTTCACGCGCAGATGTCCGCGAAAACATTTGGCAGCAAATGTATGAAGTGCTTTCGAACAATAAAATTGACTATGTAAAATGGGATTTTAACCGTAACATTTCGGACGCAGGCTCTGCCCTGCTGCTGCCGGAGCGCAAAAAAGAGTTCTTCCACCGCTTTATTTTGGGCACCTACGAGCTCATGGATAAGCTGACCGAAACATTCCCGAATATTCTTTTTGAAAACTGTTCGGGCGGAGGCGGGCGCTTCGATCCCGCCATGCTTTCCTATTCGCCGCAGATCTGGGCAAGCGATAATACCGATCCGATCGAGCGGCTGTATATTCAGTTCGGCACATCCATGTGCTATCCCGCCTCCGCCGTCGGCGCACATGTTTCCGCCTGCGGCAGAACGGGCTACAAAACAAAAGGGAATGTGGCGCTTTGGGGCACATTCGGATATGAGCTTGATCCGCTGAAACTGAGTGACAGCGACCGCGAAATAATCAAAGAACAAGTGAAGCTTTATCACAATACCTATGATTTAATCCGAAACGGCGACCTTTACAGGCTGGTTTCCCCGTTTGACAATCCGTACCGTGCGATTTGGGAAATCGTATCTGCGGATAAATCCCGCGCAATGATAACGATCGTTACCATGCGAGCGGACTATCTTCCGCACACCATTATAAGGCTGAAAGGTCTCTGCGCCGAAAAATATTATAAAAACGAGGCTACGGGAAAAATCTATTCGGGCGCGCTGCTGATGAATGCCGGGCTTAACCTGACCTATATTGCAAACAACGATGGGGACAGCGAGATCATTTTCCTGCAGGCATTGTAAAAATGCGCTTGACTTATGCCCTTTTCAGCCTCAGCGAATTAAAACAGAAAGCTGAATTACCAAAGAAAAAGCGATAAACCCGGCTTTAGGAGCACGCAAAAGCGGGCAATAATATCGGCTTTGCCGCACCATGCATAAATTAACGGGAAAAAGCTGCCACACTGTGAGCAACACTTCAATCTGTTGACAAAAAAACTCTCTTTTTCGATTTTTCTGCATTGAGCAATAATAAAAAACGCCGAACCCCTTGAAAACAAAGGCTTTCGGCGTTTTTTGTGGCGTCCCTGCCCGGATTTGAACCGGGGGCGTTCCGCTTAGGAGGCGGACCCTCTATCCTGCTGAGGTACAGAGACCTATATGCTGTTTTATCTATATTATCGCTTGCCTTTTTTGCAAAGGCAAGCGATTGAACACCACCTTAGGAGGCGGTCGCTCTATCCGACTGAGCTACGGAAACAGAAAAAGGACTGCGGCGCGCAAAAGCAATCCCGTGCTTTTATTTTATCACAATATTCAAAGATGTGCAAGAGATGAATTTTTTAATGGGGCTTCCAAATTTAAAAAGCAAATTTTGCCCAAATGCAAAAGATCCGTCTCGGCAATTTTGCTCAACGCAGAACAGATATCATGGAAAAAGCCAAGTCGTAAGACTTGGCTTTTTGGTGGAGGTAAAGAGATTCGAACTCTGGACCTTTCGCACGTCAAGCGAACGCTCTAACCAGCTGAGCTATACCTCCGTGCCACGCGACGAACCGCAGCCCACCGCGCCGACAAGCAATATCATATCATATCCTTTTCAAAAAAGCAATACTTTTTTCAAAAAACACAAAATTTTTTCGTGACAAATTGTATCACGCACAAACGGCCTGGGAAAACGGGCAAGCGGCGCCGCGCTTCACTCCTCTCTGCTCTTTTGCGCTTTTGCAGCCTTTGTGGCTCTCTGTGCGCGCGCCTGCTCCCGCAGAAGCGCCGTTGCACGCCACATGTGAGAAATACATCCGGAGGGAAGATATTCCTTTGCATCCTTTGCGCTCACCCAGCGATGATCGGTGATCTCACAGCCGTCGATATGCACAGGACCGCTTTGCCGTGCCAGAAATAAAACCACCTGCTTGTGCACACGGTTCCCGAGCACATATTGCAGCGTTTTTCGAAAGCCTGCCTGGGGATGCAATGCCATGCCACACTCCTCGCGTACTTCTCTTGTGGCGCAGGCAATCTCGCTCTCTCCTGGCTCGACATGCCCTTTCGGAAAACTCCAGGAGCCGCTTCGTTTTTGCCGCAGCAGCAAAAATTCATATATGCCGCGGCGACGGCGCCAGATCAAAGCACCGCAGGATTTTTCATAGCATGCCTCAATATGATGCACATAATAGCGCTCCTGAAAGCGAACGGCACGTGCAATCTGATCCTGCGTGAAAACAGAGCGCGGGGGCGCCATAACAAGCTTGTCCTCCACATCGTTTTCTCTGTGCACAATGCCGATGATGCGCCCGGTGTATTCCTCAACCGGGATGCGCACCCCCATAAGATAAACATCAAGCTCTTCCCCGTCGCCGCCGAGCACATGCGGGATATACCCGTAATTGATCGGGTAATGCAGCGTATAGGTTTCTTTTTTGTGCGTATAACCGATGGGGCGATCCACCACCATGCGTACTGTTTTTCCAAGATAGGACCAAACCGTCGCCTTGCGCTGGAGATACTGCATCATATCAGCCTTCTCAGCAATATACCGCGCCGTATTGTGTGCATAACGGGCTGCCAACGAGAATTTGAGAGCCTCATATCGCTTCGCCGCGGTGCGATCATAGCAAAGAAAATTGCGGAAATTCAAAAAATCATTCCATGCATTTCCCTCATGCAAAACCATATATAAGCGCCGCGCCGTGCCGTTGCGATAAGCAAAAAACACCTGCTTTGCTTCATCTTTTTCAGCCGCTTCGTACCCAAGCGCCAGCAGCTGCTGCCCAACGGCAAAAAAGTCCTCTTCCTTTGCAACACCGACGGCGATATCAAGGATCGGGCGCGCCGCAAGATGCGGCACGGAGGTGCTTCCGATATGGCGCAGCTCCGCAACCGTTTGCGGCAGAGCCTCGCGCAGCTGCTGGACTGCCGCTGCGCCGAGGCGAATCCAGCGGGGGTCGTAGCTTCTGACAAACACCGGCTCGCCCTTCACACTTTGCCTGTTTTTTGTTCCGTTCATTGTTTCCTATTCGCCTTTCGATCAGAACTCGTTCATCGGATTGTCTTTATTAAAATAACTGATGCGATTGTTCAGAATGGAGACAAGCGCACGATAAAACACATCGGGACGCCGCTCAAAATCCACGCGCATCCGCTCCGCTTCAAGCTCGGTGGGGCAAACGGCTGCCACAGTCAAAACATCCGCCAAATTCTGCGTGAACCGCACGCAAAACTCATAGCGGCCCGGCGCAAGCTGTGTCACCCCGCAGCGATAATTCGAATTGGTTTTTTTCATCTCAAGCAGCATCAGAGCATGATTCAAAGTGCGCTCCCGCGTCATATGCAAAAGGGAGCTTTGCAAAGTTTCCACCGTATCATGCCCAAGGGGGGTAATGGAGAAAAGCTCCGTCCCGTCGGGCTGCTTTTCCTCATGAATCATGCCGCTGCGGATCAGTTCCGGTAAAAGCAGGCAAAAATCAAACGATTTTACCAAGCCGTTCTGCACGATGATATCATGAAATTCCACAAAATCAAGCGGTCTGCCGACTGCGTCAAGCAGATACAGAATAAACAGTTTGATATCTTCCTCTTTTTTGAAAGGAACCTGAATAAAATCAGCCAAAGCTTTCTCCCCTTTCCAAATCAGCTTTCCGTTATTTAGGAAAGATATTGCGCAAGTGTCAGTGCGCAAACAGCCTCGTAGGCGCTTTGCAGCGAATCGCACCCCGTGAACTGCAGCAACTGTTGCGGTGTTCCGATTGCACCGAGCACTCCTCCCACCAAAATCAACACCTTCGCTGCCAGCTGCTCCGCCGCCCGCGGTCCGTGCCAGGAAAAAATCACGGTGCAATGCTCAGCCAAAGCGGCAATTTGCCGCTTTGTATCCGCGCTGCCGATCGGGTCAAGCCCGGCAAACGGCTCATCCAGCAGCAAAAGCTGCGGCCGATGGACACAAGCCATCGCAAGATCAAGTCTTTTTTGAAATCCGCCGGAAAGCGCTCCCGCGCGCACATCTAAATAATCGCAAAGGGAAAACTGCGCCAGGAGCTCTTCCACTCTCTGCCGCGCTGCTCTGCCGCGCAGCCCGTGAATTTTTGCCGTATACATTAAATTTTGAGAAACGGTCAGCCCTGCCGCCGCGCAACCGCCCTGCGGCGCATAGCCGACAAGAGTGCGCAGCGCCTTGCAATCTTTGCGCACGGCGACATTTTTGCCAAGAATCGTCACCGTGCCGCCGTCCGGTCGGTCAATTCCGCCAAGCACGCGCAGCAATGCGGATTTTCCGCTGCCGCTCTCCCCCAAAAAGGCAATGATCCCGCCGCGCGGCAAAGAAAAGCTTACATCGCCGAGCAATGCTTTCCCCGCTCTGCGCAGCATAAGGTGTTCGCATTCGATAAAATCCGTCATTACTGCTTATGACTCCCTTTGCTTTTCAATCAGTGCATTATAATAGGCATCGTTTTCCGTATGCCATTGCCTGAACCAGGAATCATCCTCAAGCCCGGCGCGCTTGCGGAACCAATGCCGCATGTAGGCGCCGGTAAAGGTCATCTGTTCCTCGCTCCAGCCGCTGCCCTGCCGCTCACTGAGGCGGTCGCGGCGAAACATGGTACGATAATCGTTGTCCCCGCCACGGGCAAGCAGAAAATAGATATAATTTACATCATAGCGCTCCACGAAGTTCTCAAAATAGCGCTCCTGGCTGGAATGCAGCCAATAAATTGCGTTTTCAACCGTATTTGGGAGCCCTGCATCATAAAATCCGTTTGCCTCATCCGGATAAAACCCCGCCTCCGTTGCAAACATTGCAATATTGCCAAGACGCTTTGCGCGCAAATAAAGCTGGGTTGTGATTGAGCGCATATGCCCGTCGGAAAACGGGTGAACGGCATACATGACATTATCGGCATCAATCGGATACAGCGCCGCAATTTCCGGGTGCTGGTCCGCCTCAAGCGTGTTGACAATCACAACGGCATCCGGGTCGTTTGCGCGGATGATTGCAAGCATGCGCTCGGAATAGGGCCGCAGCACATTGTTCCACATATCCGCATAACCGCGCAGATAAGGAATGCCCCGCTCCGTTACCTCCTCCGCGGAAAACCAAGGATAGGATTTTCCGCCGCTCGGCTCGTTATAAAGCTCATAAAATATATTTTCATACGAGGCGAATTTTTTGGAAAAGCGTTCAAAGAACAGCGCCGCATCGTCTGCGAAAATGCGCGGGTCTGCCCAGGTATATTCCGTGTCCGTGTTGCCCGGGCCCTCTTCATAGCCATGCCAATCCAGGATAACATACAGCCCCACCTTGGCGGCATTTTCGAGGAAGAAATCCATGTTTTGCAAAATCTGCGCCTGCGTTTCGGGGGAATCCTGACGAAAATACAGCGGAATCAAACCCAGCCGGATGCAGTTAATCCCGAAATCGTCGCGCAGCCATTTCAGCTCCTCATAAGAGGTGAAAAACTGATGATCCGTTTGGCTCGGCGAATAGGAATCGGCAAACAGATGCACACCGCTCATCACAACGCTTTTCCCAAAGCGATCGATCAGAGTGTCCCCGGCGACGGTAAGCGCCCCGTGCAGCCCGAGCGGGCTTTCATCAATCAGCCGATACAGGCAGGCATCGCCAACGGAAATGCCGTCAAGAGAAATATGGGTTTGGCCCGGTGCCTCCGTAATGTTTTGATAAACAAGCGCAATTTCCGCCTGCTGCTCCGTTTCATGTTCGATCGGAGTGCGTGCACGGCCGTAGACACCGACCCGGCGCCCGTCGCAATAAAACAGAATCGCACTGTTTTCAAGCTTTACTATATCATAGGTGTGCTCTGCGCCGTCCGGTGCAAAATAATCGGCTGCATCCAAAGAAAGCATACCACTGTCCGCAGCATTCGGCGTGCGGATGAGGATGGAAAAGCCCTGCGGTAAAACAGCCGTAAAAGAAAAGCGCCCAAGAGCAAAAGAAACCTCCGTCGGCACCACGGCAATCGTGAGCGGAGAAAAAGCAACACAGGGCAGCTGCGGAGCACTTGGCTCCTCCGGGCGCAGCAGCGTATAAATCCGGCGGCAAAGCGAAACGGCAGCCCCGCGCTCGGTATGAGCCTGCGGGGAAAATGCGCCGTTTTCGTCTCCGACAAAAATACCGGCAGCTGAGAGCTTTGCGGCAGCTTCTTTTGCATATGCGGAAATGCTCTGCCCGTCCGAAAAGCTTTTTGCGCCATCCTGCCCGACGGAACAGCCGAGCGTAGCGGTGAGATAGCGATACAGCATTGCTGCGGTTTGTTCCCGCGTGATCGGCTGCTGCGGCGCAAAAACGGCTTTGTCGCCGACGGTTGCCACCCCTGCAACGATCCCGTTTTCATATGCCCAAAGCGCAGACTCATAAAACCATTGCCCCGGAGAGGCATCGGAAAAAGGAGAAGCCGCCGCTTCGGCTTTGACACTGTCGCCGACCAGGCGCGCCGTGCGATACAAAAACGCAACGAACATCGCGCGCGTCAGAGAAAAGCGCGGCGCAAAACGATCACCCTCCATGCCGGCGGCAATTGCATTCTCATATGCCCAAAGGATATCCTTTTTCGCCCAATGCCCCGAAATATCCGAAAAAACAGCATCGCTTTCCTGCGCCGCAGGGAAAATACTTACCGTGCCGAGCACAAGACAAAGCGCCAAAACCCATGCGAAAAAACGTTTCATACATCACCCGTGAAAAAAATAAAAAATCTACATCTTATTATACCGAACGGCAGGGATACTGTCAAGCATATTCTCATCCTCCCGACTTTAGCACTCTCTACAGCTGAGTGCTAATTTTACAACGAGTTCATAAGTTATAGCATTAAAATTCACATAGTGGGAGTACAATACAAGATGAAAGGTGGGATGTTTATGAATCTTCAGAAATATACGCAAAATTCAATTCACGCACTGGAGCGTGCAAGAGATGTTGCGCAGGAGCATCAGCACCAAATGATTCAGCCTTTGCATGTATTTTACGGTCTGCTTTCCGACACAGAGGGGCTGGTCAGCGGTCTGCTTGCAAAGTGCGGCGCGGAGCCTGCTTCCCTGTTGGCTCAGATTGAAGCCGAGCTGAATGCTCTGCCGAGTGTTGTCGGCGCCTCCGCCTCCGTTTACTTCGGAAACGAAACGGAGCTGCTCTTG
>ERZ827423.2387-NODE-2387-length-15035-cov-2.957677_pt1 | contig 15035 bp, 17 predicted proteins | sample MGYA00519775_ERZ827423 | MGnify/ENA primary metagenome ERZ827423 (study PRJEB31778, sample SAMEA3449296) | human gut metagenome | biome: human gut; feature: human-associated habitat; material: faeces | place: United Kingdom | collected 2010/2012 ...
GAAGAAGGACGGACAGACCGATGGACAGGCTATTCCGAAGGCACTGCAGGCAGCTGCAGTTTTTGCTTCCCGGGTCTGCGGTATCGATGGCGCCTGGGGTTATGGAGTACATTATGATGACTGAGAAAAAGGTTGCAGCAGTAGGGTTTTGCTGTGTGGATATTTATGAAAATATAAATGAATGGTATGCCACGGGAAACGGTATTGACTGGGGAATTCATCTGCGTCGGATGGGAGTTCCGGTCAGCGCGGTGAGCGTGGTCGGAAATGACTGTTACGGCGATGAAATGAAGCGGACTCTGGCGGTTGAGGGGATAGATATTTCCCATCTCCGGACAGAACCGGGGCCAACCTGTATTACCCGGATGGAGCTTCGCAACGGTACGGACCGGGTGCATCTGGACTCTGTTGACGGCGTTATGGAGCATTATGCGATTACAGATGAGGAGTTTCAGTTCGTGGCAGAACATGAATTGCTCCATACCGATTTGTTTGGGAATGTATTGGACCATCTTCCGGCATGGAAAGCGGCCGGGGTGAAGATTCTCATGGATTTTTCCATATTTACAAAGGATCCGGAATATCATTGCAAGGATATTTTTCCTTATGTAGACTATGTGTTCTTTTCGGCCGATGGGATAGAAAGGGAGGGGCTCCGGGACTGGATGAAGGAAATCCATGCCTGCGGGCCTGTGCTGGTAACGGCAACTTTGGGAGAGGAAGGAAGCCTGTGCTATGACGGCCGTCAATTTTATTCCTGTGGAATCGTACCTGCGAAGGTGGTAAATACGGTCGGAGCCGGAGACAGCTATATTGCCGGTTTTACTTTTGGCCTGCTTCAGGGAGAACCCATTTCTGCATGTATGGCCCGGGGAGCGAAGCTTGCGTCTCAGGTGATTTCCGGATTTAAACCCTATTAGATGAGAAGGAGGAAATTTTATGATAATCGATATGCATCTTCATCCGATTTTTTATAAACCAATCTGTGAGGACGCGGAAGAGCTGGAATTTCGAAAAAACAGTTTTGGCGTCTGGAAACAGGGACCGATGGAATGGGATGAGGTTTTTGTAGAAATGGATTATGGCGGCATTGAAAAATCAGCGCTGCTTCCGCTGGATATTACGACAACGGAAGGCGGATATATAGTAACCAATGAACAGGTGGCGAAGCTTCAGTCCATCTATCCGGACCGCCTTATCGGTTTTGCCAGCGTGGATCCGCATCGTCCGGATGCAAAAGAAGTATTACTCCATGCCTTTGATGACCTGGGACTGCAGGGTCTGAAACTGAATCCGTCGAAACAGAAATTCTATCCGACGGAAGACTTTATGGAGCCTATTTACGAAATTTGTGAGAGCCGGAATAAACCGATTATTTTCCATGCGGGAACGTCCTGGGAGCCGAATACGCCGGCCGAATATTCTCATCCTCTGGCTTTTGAGAAAGTTTTTATTCGTCATCCGGAGCTGCGCTGTTGTCTGGCTCATTTTGCCTGGCCGTGGGTCCGGGAAATGGTCATGCTCATGATTAAATATCCGAATGTTTATACGGATACTTCTGTTTTGTATATGGATTCACCGGAGGAATCGATGGAGCGGCTGTTTACCGTGGATATGGGACCGCATTGGTATGAGCGTGGGTTCGGCAAGCAAGTCATGTTTGCGTCGAATACGCCGAGATTTCGGGCATTCAAACTGAAACGGGCACTGGATAAGATTCCGATGCGTGAATCGGCACGAAAAGACCTTTACGCGGGAAATGCAATACGGTTCTTAACCGGAGAGAGGTAGGAAATATGGTTGTTTTAAAGAAAATTCATCGTTTGAGCAAAAATGTGGAAGAATATATGAATATTACCGAAGAGGTACATCGCATCGTTGAAGAAAGCGGCGTTAAAAACGGCCATGTGGCGGTCCTTACAGCCCACACGACAACGGGAATCATGGTAAATGAAGCCCTGCCCTGCGTGGAAACGGATATCAGTGAGATGCTGGAACGAATGGTGCCGCTGGATGCGCCCTATGCCCATGCCCATTTTCTGCCGGATTACGGCGCCACCGGCAACAATTCTCAGGGTCATTTAAAAAGTATGCTGATGGGAAACCACTGTATGTTCCCTGTTATCGACGGAAAAATTGTCTGCGGCGGGGCCCAGGAAATATATCTGGTCGATTTTGACGGACCCCAGGCGCGCACCGTTTATGTGGAAGTCATGGGGGAAGCCTGATAATTTCACCCGACTTGTTTTTTGTTTTTACTTCATAAGCAGTTTCTTCTTTATTTTAACCAACCGGTGCGAAAGTATTAATTATCATTGATTGATGAATTATGACAGAAATCCGTATACAGGCATGGATTTCGACAATTAGAAAATTTCCGAAATGGACGCATACATTTTCTGGTTTGGCAGATAATAAATCTAAACATTAATGATTACGTTAGATGGAGGAGTTTTTATATGAAAGCTACGGGAATTGTGAGGAGAATTGATGATTTAGGCCGGGTTGTCGTACCGAAAGAAATTCGTAAAACGCTGCATATTCGCGAGGGAGATCCATTGGAAATTTTTACGGACCGTGAAGGAGAAATTATATTGAAAAAGTATTCTCCGATTGGAGAATTGGGCGCATTTGCTCGTCAGTATGCGGAAGCTCTGGCTCATAGCACAGGACATATAGTGAGTATAACGGACCGGGATAATCATATTGCCGTTGCCGGAAACGGTAAACGGGAGTTGATGAACAAGGCGGTGAGCAAATCTCTGGACGGGGTGATTGAAAAACGGAAACTGGTATCAGCTTCCGGTCCAGAAAAGGATTATGTGCCGCTTATTGAAAGCGAGGCGGAGCCTTATGCTCATCAGGTCATTTGTCCGATTATTTCGGAAGGTGATGCCATTGGTTCGGTGATTATTGCGAGCAAGGATGAAAAAAATGTAATGGGTGATGTGGAAAAGAAATTGGCTGCTGCCGCTGCCGGGTTTCTTGGACGACAGATTGAACAGTAACCGGATGATACAATATGAATAAAATACAGGCTGAGATGGGACAAAAAATAGTGAAAAATGCCACTGTTTCAGCCTGTTTTGTTTGACTTCCTATGGAAAATATATTACAATATTTTTCATAGGGGAGGGATAAAGCAATGCAAGAAATACTTCATCATCTTTTACACGAAGTGGTTACATATTCGGCAATGGGTTTTGAGTGGATTGGCGTCATTATTGTTGCCATTTCCGGTGTTCGTGGTGTGATTGAATTATTTAAAAAGAATCCGGATATAGACTTGCATCTGAGCCAGGGCATGGCAGTGGCTTTGCAGTTTATGCTCTGTGCCGAAATTGTCAAGCTGATTACGATTGGCGATTTGACAGATATTATTTTAGTACTCGGCATTGTGGTTCTGCATATTGCAATTACATTGCTTGTTGCTTATGAGCTGAAACATAAGAAGCATGAACGGCATGAATATCGTGAGAAGAAGCTTCATGAACAGCAGCTTCAGGCGCAACAGATTCAGGCGCAGGAGTCTAAGGAAACACCGGCAAAGGAATAAATTTATAAAATGAAAACAGTAAGAGACTATCATTTTCATCGTATCAGGTGACAGTGATAGTCTCTTTGAGCAATAGGAAACCGGCGGTGTCCGGCAGTAAAATTATAAGGGGTCAGGCATGGATGTACATGAATTATTACTAAAAGTTCAGAACAAAGAAATGGATTTAAATACAGCAGAGGAATATTTAAAGAAGCTGCCGTATGAAGATTTGGGTTTTGCCAAGCTGGATCATCATCGGGCACTGCGTTCCGGTTTTGGCGAGGTCGTTTATTGTGCAGGAAAGACAACGGAACATCTTGTAAAAATCTTCCGGAGTTTTAGTGAGCGTAAAAGTAATGTTCTCGGCACGCGGGCGTCGAAAGAACAGTATGAGGCCGTTCGAGCCCTGCTTCCGGAAGCGGTTTATGAAGAGCTTTCCAGGACGATTTATCTGCAGTATCATGTGCCGGAATTAAAGGGACGGATTGCGGTGTGCACCGGTGGAACTTCGGATATCCCGGTGGCGGAAGAAGCGGCCCGGACAGCGGAATTTTTCGGATGTTATGTGGACCGAATCTATGATGTGGGCGTAGCTGGTATTCACCGTCTGCTCTCTAAAGTGGAGCTTATACGCAAGGCGAACTGCGTGGTGGCTATTGCCGGAATGGAGGGGGCTCTGGCCGGTGTGATTGCAGGACTTGTGGATAAGCCGGTCATCGCAGTGCCTACATCCGTCGGTTATGGAGCGAATATGCAGGGAATGTCGGCATTATTGACGATGATCAATTCCTGTGCGGAAGGCGTAGCAGTTGTTAATATCGATAATGGATTTGGGGCCGGCTACATGTCTGCCCAGATTAACCGGCTGGCGATTGGAGCTGAAGAAAAATGATTTATGCAATTACAAACCGGAAATTGATTTCCGGGGGCGAGGAAGTTTATTTCAAGCAGATAGAAAAGATAGCAGCGGCAAAGCCGGATGGGATCATTCTCCGGGAAAAAGACATGGCGCCGGAAGATTACGAGGTCTATGCAAAACGGTGCCGGGAGATTTGCGATGCCTGGGGAACGCCATTGATTCTCAATCATTTCCGGGAGATAGGAGAAAAATTGGATATTCGGCGGCTTCATTTGTCTATGCCTGTATTTCAGCAGATGGCCGGGGACGCGGATGAGATGATGGAATCAAATCCGGTTGGAAAGGCAGAGATATTTAAGAAATGGAAGCAGGTCGGCGTATCTGTTCACAGCCGGGAAGAAGCCGTTTATGCAGAAAGACGCGGTGCGGATTACCTGATTGCCGGTCACATATTTTTGACAGATTGTAAAAAAGGGGTTCCGGCCAGAGGCCTGGATTTCTTGAAAGAAATATGTGAAACGGTGGAGATTCCTGTGTTTGCCATCGGCGGCATGAATGTTGAGCATGGCCGTATGGCGATGGAAGCGGGAGCATCCGGCGTATGTATGATGTCAGAGTTGATGGAAAGTGATGTGCCTGGGGAAATCATTAAAAGATTTTCTGGACGCTCTGAATAAAGGATGGTAAAATGTAAGTGACTATTTAATGCAAGGAGGAGACACATTATGTTAATTAAAGCAGAAAACACAGCAGCAATTATTGTCGACGTTCAGGAGAAATTGATGCCTGCCATGTTCAATCAGGAAGAAGTAGAAAAAAATGTTAATCGTTTAGTTGCTGGTTTGAAATTATTGGAAGTTCCGATGATCGTAACACAGCAGTATACAAAAGGTATCGGTATGACCATTCCTTCTGTAATCGAAACCTTCGGTGACGATTTCAGCTATATGGAAAAGACAAGCTTTGGCGTTTATGGTGAAGCACCGATCAAAGAAGCAGTTGACGGTCTTGGAAAGAAAAATATCATCGTTTGCGGTACAGAAACTCACGTATGTGTGCTTCAGACATGTATCCAGTTAAAAGAAGCCGGATATCAGCCGATTCTTGTAACCGATGCTGCAGGCTCCAGACATGCGGAAGACCGTAAGTTTGGTATCAAGAGAGCGATTCAGGAAGGTGTTATCGTAACAACTTATGAAGCACTTCTCTTTGAATTAATGGGAGGTTCTACCTGCCCTGTATTCCGCCAGATTTCTAAAATTGTAAAATAATGCGGTTTATTATTTCACCGGCTAAAAAGATGAATGAGACTCCGGATATCCTTGAATTTCAGGGATACCCGGAGTTTATTAAAGATGCGGATATTCTCCGGGAGTATGTGGCGGGACTTTCCTTCGGAGAAGCAAAAGCGCTTTGGAAATGCAATGATTCCATTGCAGAATTGAATTTTGAACGATTCCATCGGATGGATTTGCGGCGGAATCTGACCCCGGCTGTGATGTCCTATGAGGGAATTCAATACCAGTATATGGCTCCGTCGGTCATGGATGAGACTTCACTTGATTATCTTCAGGAGCATCTTCGGATTTTATCCGGATTTTACGGTATACTTAAGCCTATGGACGGCGTTGTTCCTTACCGGCTGGAAATGCAGGCCAAATTAAAACCGGAATTGCAGGTACAGCGTCGGTCAGAGAATTCGGCCGGTGTCGAAGAAGAAACTTTTAAAACCTTGTATCAATTCTGGGGCAGACGGCTGGCAGATGCTTTGTTCCGGGAAACAGATACAATCATCAATCTGGCGTCTAAGGAGTACAGCAAAGCAATTTCTGCTTATCTGACACCACAGATTCGGTTTATTACCTGTATCTTCGGAGAATATAAAGACGGAAAGATTATTGAGAAAGGCACCTTTGCAAAAATGGCCCGGGGCGAGATGGTTTGTTTCATGGCGGAATGGCAGGCCGAATCCCCAGAGGTTATGAAAGAATTCGATCGGCTTGGGTATCGATTTGCGCCCGAAGAATCCGATGAAAAAACCTATGTGTTTGTGAAATAATGTTTTCGGAGAAGATTGGCAGAGCGGGGAAATGTATATTTCGTTTCAATCTGATGTATAATCTATTCGAAGGGTGAGACAGAATGGATATTAGGGAAACCGATGTATTACTTGTTGTTGATATGCAAAATGTTTATTTGCCCGGGCAGAGGTGGGCATGTGATCGGATACAGGAAGCCATAAAATATATTGTAAAGCTGGTTGAGACTTTTCCGAAGAGTCAGGTGGTTTATACAAAATATATTGCTTCAAAAGACCCGGAGGGCGTATGGGCTGAGTATAACCGTATGAATGCGGACGTGAATGCGGATCATTGGCTGAATGAATACGTTGACGAGCTTAAATCTTATTTGAATCGGGACAACACCTATGTAAAATCCCAATATTCATGTTGCGAGAACCCGGAACTCCGGGAACGGCTCCGACGCTGTGAACGAATATTCATTGCTGGTGTGGTCGCAGAATGCTGTGTGCTGTCTACAATATATGATTTGATTGATATGGGTAAAAAAGTCGTTTATCTTTCTGAGGGCATTGCCGGGGAAACAAGAGAAAAAGAAGAGATGGTAAAAGATATATTGTCGGGACTTTCTCCGTTGCATCTGATTTTTCAGTCATAAGAAGTTGGAAAGTGGAGAAGAAAAACACCAATAGCCAAATAAAAAAGTGGGTCAACCTCCAAATCAAAATGCGAAACGCTGAAAAGCCTTGATTTTAAAGGATTCTTAAAAAGAGACTGACCCACTTTTTTGAAGGAAATCCTGTAAAATATGAATGTTTGGGGTAGTATTTTGAAAAAAGATGTGATAAAATCAGTTGTAAAAGAAATACCTATGAGGAATATAAAATCGAATGAAAGATAAAAAGTCATTGCATACTGAATATGCGGTGGCTTTTTTTGTGTACGGGAGCGAAGGTTTAGACCTTATCGTGCGCAGCTTACTCTGTATGCCTTTGGTGTGACAAAGTGCGTTCATGCGGAGCATGTAACACAGGGGATGTTTTTGTAAGTACAGAGTATTTGCGGGTAGTCAAGGCTGAGCAGAGGCATGCAAAAACTGTTGATAGATTATAATTGTATCCGGTATAGATTGTTGTATAATGTGTAGTATAGAAATCAAAACATTCTGGAATCTTTGATAGCAAATTTCTATTGGCATTTCGCCAGGATATCCAACCACTGAAAAATATGTTATAATATAAAGGAGCTGATTGCTTATTTGAAGACAGAGATTGCAAAAGATATTGAGGTCGCCGAACATCAGATTCAGTATGATACCCAATGTAAAAAAGTGCTTAGGAATAAGAGAATATTGTCGTGGATTATGAGGGAAACCGTGTCTGAATTTTGGCAGATGTCCGTGGAAGATATTTATAAATGTATCGAACAGGAGCCGGAGATTGGTACGGTATATGTGGACCCGGGACGGACAAATACAAAAGATAAGGTTATAGGGATAAATATCGAAGATAAGGTTCAAAATGAAGGTTCCGTTACTTATGATATTCGTTTTGAGGTCTATGTGCCGGGAGAAAATGAGAGGATAAAGCTCATTATCAATATAGAATCACAGAAAGATTTTTACCCGGGATATCCGATTATTTCCAGAGGAATCTACTATGGGGCACGAATGGTCTCAGCCCAGAAGGGTGTGGAGTTCAGGGAACCGGATTATGGAGATATTAAAAAGGTCTATTCTATTTGGATATGCATGGGCGCACCGAAGTATATCGGAAATGCTATTTCGATATATAATATACATTATCGCGCGGAGCCTGTCGGAGCGCGCCCATGCGCAGCATTAACATACGGTATACCTGAAAAGGTATACATAAGACCGATATTATTGGAAAAATACCGGATATTTCCGAAGATTATGACAAGCTGTGCGTTGTCATGATATGCTTGGATAAGAGGAGTAAAGTGATGAATGCTTTTTTTAATATAATGAACACACTGCTCTCATCGACCCTGGATGTGAAAGAGAAAAAACAGATTCTTCACGACGAATATGAGATACCCATGGGTAATGGATTAGGTAAGGAGGTTGATCTGATGTGTAATTTATCAGAATATGTTTGGGAGCAAGGAATTCAAACCGGAATTCAAACAGGTCGAGAAGAGACCAAACGGGCAATTGTAGAGAAACTTTTGGGAACGGGATTGGTATCTGATGAAGTTATCATGGAGGCAGCCGGGATAACGAAAGCTGAATTGGAGGAAATCCGGGTTTAGATGTGAAACTGAAGGATAGGGATAAAAAGTGGGTCAATCAAAGGTGAAAAAATAAAAATGCTGAAAAGCCTTGATTTTAAAGGATTCTTAAAAAGAGACTGACCCACTTTTTTGAAGGAAATCCTGTAAAATATGAATGTTTGGGGTAGTATTTTGAAAAAAGATGTGATAAAATCGGTTGTAAAAGAAATACCTATGAGGAATTGAAACTTTCTCATGTTTTTATCCTCCTTATTTTTTTTAAAATCTTAAGTAAAAGAAATACCTATAAGGAATTTAAAATCGAATGAAAGATAAAAAGTCATTGCATATTGGATAGGCAATGGCTTTTTTTGTGTAGAGGCAAAGGGTAAATCTTGTCGCGCGGAGCCAGACGGAGCGCACCTATGCGAAGCATGTAAGATGGGGAATGTCTGAAAGGGCAGAATAAAATGTGAGTGTAACGGACGGGAGTATGTGGATAAGGTATAATCTTAATAAATGATTTATGGCTGTATAAATCCATGATATAATAGGAAAGAGGTGGAATTATGTCAGAAAAAGTAGATACGGGAATTTGTTTGGAGGCCTGTGTGAGTCATTATGAGCAATACGGCAATCACGATGTATACAAGGAACAGATTGAACGATGTCCATCCCAGAGGGCTTTGCTTTTTGCACTGTTGAAATCTTATTTTCGACGGGCAGGCAAAGAAACGGAAGAGGATATCGATGCGGTTTATGCGGGGATGAATATTCGAAAATCCAACTGGTTTTATGGCCTTAATGAAACGGAAGATAGAGTTACAAAGATGACGTGGCACAACTGGCGTTATGGAAAAAGTATGCCGGAGCGGTCGTCTCTGCTGCAGATAGCGTTTTATATCGGACTGAATGACAAAGATACGGACAGGCTTTTGAAAACGGCCGATTACAGAGGACTTTATTCAAGGGATTTTCGCGATTTGATTCTGGCCTTTTATCTGAATCAGGGTTGGAGAAAAAACAGGGGCGCTATTCCGGATAGGGAAGAAGCGGAAGGACGGATGCAGTGTGTCCGGGACAAGATTCGTGATTTTCGAGAGATCTATCTTCAGGAAAAGGCGCTGGTTTATGATGCGTCGTCGGACATTTATTATTATACAGGCAAACTTAACGGGGATATTCGGGTCGATTCTCCGGTAAAAAATGTATCCGAAGAAATTTACAGGGCGTCGATTGAAAAATCCGATATGGACGAGGTCGATTTCGAGCAGTTTTTATTAGAGCATATGAAGGATTTGGAGATTCGCCGCTTGGGCGCCATTCACATTATGCAGAAATATATGTCTGACAGAAATTGTTTTTTTAAATATTTGGAAGAAAAAGAAAAATATAAGGCTCTGAAAAGATCAGGCCAGTACGAATATGAAAAAGAGATAAAAGGGATTTTGAGGCGCATTTTGCAGATTAGCGGTTCTTCGAAATATGATTACATCATGGAAGGCCGGAAGGCGTATGCTAAGAGCGATAGGGACAAGGAGATAGAGAATGCGAAGGAATTGTACCGGGCGCCGGAAACGAATATTTACACATTGGTACGATTTTGTTTTGCGACGGGCAACGAAGAACTGGAAAAAATAAACTGGCTGCTGCAGCGTTTTGGGTTCCGAAGAATTTCCCGGTGTGAAGGGGTGTATTCGAGGTTCGATTTTTTCCTGAATTACCTGTACAGAGTTGCGGACATTGACATTATAAAGGCAGGAAAGACGGATAACGGATGGCTCAACATGGCTGTTGAGCGTCACAATTATGATTATTTTCATCATCCGATATTTGAACAGTACTGATATGCATATGAATCCCGCTGAGAGGAGGACATAAAGTGAGAAGATATGGGATGAACGATACATTGGTCAGCGGCGATACGGGAACTTACGTGATTGAACGGGTGCTGCAGAGCACAGAAAACAGCCATATTTATAGTGTAGACCGGGTGCTGCAGGGAAAAAAGGATGACAGTTATAAATACTTTGTGAAACAGCAGGAAATATCCCGGGAGAGCGCAGAGCGGGCGAGAAAGATATCCAACAGGCTGAATCAGAGCGTCATCTCTGAAGTAGGCGCTCCGTTGGAACTGACGCTGCCGGTCATAGAGGTATTTGAATTTGATGGCTATATGTTTTCCTTGATGAAATACTATGACGGCGGTATGTTTTTGGAGGATATGATTGCCGGGCAACTGGCGTTCATGGACACGGAAAATATTTTTGAGCTGTTTGAGCAGTTGGTACGGGGCGCTGAGAAGATTCATTATCTGTCCGGAGATACGGAAAATGGCGGCGTGCTCCACTTAGACTTGCATCCGGGAAATATATTTTGCTGTAATGTGGATTTAGATTCAGAGAAAGGTCGGTTAAAGACCGAAGGTATACGGTATATTGATTTTTCCAATGCCCGGAGCCTGGGCGGGGCGCCGCGCCTGGAAATTGAGCCTGAGTGTGGAATGAGGGCTGTCAGAGGATATCGGGCGCCCGAATTATTGAAGGGTAAGGAGGGAAAAATACAGGTCTCCAGAGGAACAGATATTTTTTCTTTGACGGCAATTCTGTTGTTTATGCTTCGGAAAAAGGCAGAGCCGGATTATAAGATGAATGATGATACGATGTATTTTTACAGTGATATCACGCTGAGCGATGAAGCAGGGGAAAGTCTGGGGCTGGACCCGATTACGTTAAATTTATTGAACCGGCTTTTATATACAGGACTTGCCCTCGAAAAACAGCTGCGTTTCAATGAGGATACGCGGTTATACATAAAATGTTTTGAAGATGTTTTTCAGTGCGTACGGGCCTTTCGGCATGGGAGGATGGATGAAGTGCTCGAGAGGGGGTTTCGATATTCTCTGTCGTCAATGCACAGTACATATCTGCCGTGGGAAAGGCTGAAATATTTATGGCCGGAGCAGGAGGAGAAGCCGGTACTGGATATGTATAAACGTGCAGTCAGGGAACTGGCCGGAAAACTTCTCCAGCCGAAAGTGGACAACCGCAATAACTCGATTCAGGTATACATGTTTCAGATTCTGTGGGATATGTACAAACGCTTTGAAGGAAAATTTGTCCAAAAGCCGGATGGAGAGACAAAGGCGCTCCTTTCAGCAACAGGCATTGCAATTTATAATAATCTGGGAAAAGCCACCGATGCGGAGGAATGTGTGTCTTTGTGGGATAAAAACAAAAAGTCCGTTTCACCGGAGATCGTGCTGTTTACAGCGACAAAAATTCCGGGATATTATGAAAATATATTGGATTTTAACAGGGCGCTGGAAGAGGCAGAACGAAATGTCCAGGCACAGGAACAGCAGAATAAAGCCTTAAAATCAATTATGGCGGATTGTTATGATATCCGTTACGAAGACGGCTCCGAGGTGACCAAATCGACGATATATGCCAAGTCTCTGAGCGCCTGCGGCCGCTATTACAGCTTCATGGGAAAGCAGGATGACGCACAGACAAGCTTTAAAAAAGCGCTGGAAGCTTTTAAGTCGGAGGATACAATGAATATCAAACGGACAGAGGGTTATTATCTGCACTGGGCGATAGAGTTTGCAAAGGAGAGCATGTTTAAAGAAATGTTTCTTGGCGATGGTGGCTGGAATGAAGTTCTGAAAAGATTATGCCGGGATGTGGACGGTATATCGGGCTATGATTTTCTCATTTTTGTCAAGGGACTCCACAAATTTGGCATGGATGCTCTCAGAGAACCCGATGGAGCGGCAGAGGAAATCCTTGACATGTTCGAAAAAATTACGAACAGAGGCGATATTTATTCCCAACATCCCTGGGGCCTGATTTATCGGCATATGGGCTGTATTTTTATGGAAGTGAATAAGGATACGCTGAAAAGTTGGGCGGATAAGGCCTTTGGACTGGCTTGTCGTAGAATGAAAGATGCCGGGGATGACTTTGCGATAGAAACTATCATGGCCTATCATTCCTATTTTATCTGGCGGAATTATTATGCATCCAATGTGAGTGAGAGAAGCAAAGCAAAACAAAAATGGGAGGAACTTTTTGAAAAAATGGCGCATCAGCCTATCCTTAAAATCTTTTATGGAGAAAATATTGATGCGGCCCATTCAATAGAAGCAAAATTAAATGTATTAAATACACTTTTCAGGTATGAGTTTGCCTGAATATAAGGAGGAGAAGGGAATATGGAAAACAGCAGGTATTATCTGGCATTGTATGATATTTCAGGAATTCAGTCCTACATCTATCATTCAAATAAACTGGCTGAGATTAAAGGCGCTTCCATACTTGTTGAAAAAAGTCTGAAGGACTATCTGAAGAAAGCTTTAGAACAAGTGTGCGGCTATGAGGATGAGAACGAAGCCGTTTCAAATTCATTTTTTACAGAGGATGGAATTGGGGCGAAGATTGTGTATATTGCCGGAGGAAATGCGCTGGTGCTGTATAAAGACCCGGATGTGTATAAAAAAGTAAATACGGCGCTGAGCACATATCTGGTGGAAAATGTGCCGGGGCTTTTGTTCCAGGTTCATGCTGTAGAGACAGACTGCGGTATGACAGGGCTCAAAAAGGATTATAAACAGCTTTTTTCCGGTATGCATAAAAAGAAAAATGAAAAACCTCAGATGGATTATCACAAAGTTTTTTCAATGACAAAAACCTGCGAGCGGACGGGAAAACCGGCCCAGGTCTACAGCCATGGTCATTATATTTCTGAAGAACTGAATAAGAAAACGGCGGCGGCCAGGGAAGAGCAGGAGGCATATAAAGAGTTGTCCGAGCTGACCGGGGACGGCGGCAAAAATTACATAGCAGTCGTTCATATTGACGGTAACCGGATGGGCGATAAGATACAGAAGCTTCTCGGAGAAGAAAGCCCGGATTATATGGAAGGCCTGGAAAAAATCCGTAAATTTTCAAAGGACATTGAAGAAATCTTTAATGACAGTTATGAAGAAATGACCGGATATATGGATGAGTTGATAAAAAAATCTAAGAGCGATAAGCTGAAAAGGTTTCAAGGGGAAAATACGGCGGCGCCGTTTCGTAAAATCTATCTTGGCGGCGATGATGTGACCTTCGTGTGTAATGGTCATATTGGCATAAAGGCGGTGGAAGTTTTTCTGAACCGGCTGGCGTTAAACGCGGAGGCTAAGGGACGGACGGATATATCCGCATGTGCGGGTATCGCTCTGATTAAGCCGAAATATCCATTTTACTTTGGGTATCAGACGGCTCTGCAGGCCTGCGAAAGTGCAAAACATTTTATAAAGGATGAGCCGGTATACAATGCTCTGGATTTTCATATTGTTCATTCCAATCATATTGCGCCTCTTTCGGTGACACGGAGTGAACAGTATGTGAATGATGACATAAATCTTTTGATGCGCCCATATATTCTTTTTTCATCGAAGGACAAAGAGGTTAAGCATATTCTCCGGCGGCATGATATCCAGGCGTTTTATGAAGTGTCCCGTATGATATTCAGAGAAGAAAATGTGCGGGCCAAATTAAAATCCATCCGAAATGCGTATGTTATGGATAAGCTGGATTTGCAGAAGTCCATAAAGGGACTGACAAATCGAAAAGAGGGCCAGAATCTTATAAAACGGATTCAGAAAAGGCTGGAGAATTATGGATTCGATCAGCAGTATATCGGCAGTTATTATGAATATCAGGGCGATTATGAAGAAGGGGATTTGTTCAGAAGCATTTTGTTTGATTCTTTAGAGTATATGGATTTGTATGTGGATTGGGGCGATGAATGATGAGTTGGAAAGTCAGAATAGAGACATTAAGTGATTTCTGTATGGCGTCGGGCGAAAGTGTTGCCGGCGTGGTGGATACAGATATTTTAACGGATGATTACGGAATTCCCTATATTTCGGCCAGAGGATTTAAGGGGCTGATGGCGGAAGCTATGGACGATTTGATTGATTTCGGCAGGGGAAGCCGGGAAATCAAGGAATCGCTCCTTGGCATTATGGGCAATGATGTACCGGGTAAATTGTTTTTTGAAAATGCCAGGCTGGAGGATGAAGATTTCTATCAGAAGCTTGATGAAATGTCCGAAAGCCGGGAAACAAAAAAATATACGGCGAGAGATAAGGTGAAAGATTATTTTACCTATGTCCGTACCCAGACACGTATAGATAACAGCGGAATCGCCGTAGATGGTTCGATGCGGACGATTCGTGTCGGAAAGCGGGGAATGATTTTTTCGCTCAATATCGAAGCACCTGATGCGTTAAGTATTGGTGAAGAGCAAATGTTTTGTGAGGCGGTCGCTCTGATTCGCCATATAGGCAGCGACCGGACCCGCGGATTGGGAAACGTGCGGTGTTCGCTTG
>ERZ827423.2394-NODE-2394-length-14982-cov-2.444363_pt1 | contig 14982 bp, 16 predicted proteins | sample MGYA00519775_ERZ827423 | MGnify/ENA primary metagenome ERZ827423 (study PRJEB31778, sample SAMEA3449296) | human gut metagenome | biome: human gut; feature: human-associated habitat; material: faeces | place: United Kingdom | collected 2010/2012 ...
TTGCGGATGACTTCTTCTTTCACCGTTTTGCGGATGGTTTCCACGGACACATCTGCATCGTGCTGCACAGAGACCACAACCGCGCTCACAGCCACCGGCACATCGTCCTGATACAGCACTGTCACCTGCGCCTTGCCATCCGGCTTCAGCCGCGGGAGGCGGCTTTCGTCCAGCCTGCGGCAGAGTTCCTGGGCCAACAACACAGGCAGCGGCATCCGCTCCGGCGTCTCGTCAGTGGCATAGCCCACCATGATCCCCTGATCGCCTGCGCCCAGCTTGTCACCCTCTCCAACCGCCTGCGCGATGTCGGGCGATTGCTGGTTCAGCCGCCCTTCGAGCGACAGGCTGCCGTCCGTGGACAGTTCGTCCATGGTGTAACCCACCTCCGCGCACAGTTGCTTCAGTGTGCGCTCCACGTCCACGCTGGCCTCCGTAGTGATCTCGCCCGCCACCAGAACCTTGCCGTCCGCCGCCATAACCTCGATGGCCGCGCGCGTGTTGGGATCAACCGCGAGGCACTCGTCCAGCAGCCGGTCCGCCAGCTGGTCACAGAACTTGTCAGGATGCCCCGCCCGAACGGCCTCGGCGGTCACAAACCTGTGATTCCTGTTCGTGTTCTTCTCGCTCATATCTCTTTCCCTCGCTCGTCGTAATGAATGACCTGTGTGCTGAATCGCTTTTTCTGTGGCTTGTGTGACGATAGAGCGCCGCCAGCGGTAGGATAAGACTTCGGCGCATCTCGGGTCCGATTCTGACGCGGCCTGTCGCCGCGCTTCTTCGCCTTTTCCTCGCGCAGCACATTGCACAGCGCATAGAAGCAGGTGGGATCGGCGTAGCCTTCGGTGTTCTTGTAGGTCAGGCGCGCCTCTGGATCGTCCAGCGGGCAACGTTGCTCTTGGCCGGTATTGGACTTGATCTGTTTGAGGTTCATTCGCCCACCAGCCTCTCCGACAACGCCTTCGTCAGGCAACGCCAGCCGGTAATCATTCGGACGAGCAGCAGATTGCAGCCTCGCCTGACGCGCGTCCAGAAGTACACCGGCGCAAAGGCCACGGCCTCTTCCGTGCTGAACACGTCCGTGATGAGCCATGTGCCCTGAACCCTCCTGAGCAGCAGATGGATGCCGCCGTCGTAGCGCAGCTCCTGGCATTCGGTGTCCAGCTTGACGCCCGCCGCCTCGTGCGCGGCAATGTACTCCGCCACGTCCCGCTTGAGGATGAAGGCGCGGATGTAACGGGTTCCGAGGGAAGCGTTCAGCCTGGCGAACTGCCGCCAGCCCTGCTTCGTGAAGTCGATAGATACGGCGTATCCCGCCATGATGTGACGATGAATGGAATCAAACATAAAGGCGACCTCCCGCACAAATACTCCGGTGTGCTCTTGCGCATGGACGCGGGACGCACTTTCTCCACCGATTCCTCGGCTTCGCTGCACAGATCGCCTGTTTGGAGCCTATTTCTGGCCTCTGGCTTGCCGGGTTCAGCTCTTGCCATGGGCTTCTGTTGCTCACTGGTTTACTCGATCCGGCGCTGTGCTCGTCCTTCGTCCTTTCCGGGTTCTCGTGGGTGGCCACCTCACGGGTATTATGATAGCAGTGGATGGGCAGTTTGGGGAGGGTGTTACCGTACACCCCCCTTTGAGCGTTTTTTGCCCTAAAACGACCGATTTTTTCGCCTTCGAAACAATTGCAACACGCATTATCTACTATTTTTCTAGCCGGAATTTGTGCTTTGTATATGAAATTGTCCATTCCAGGGGGGTGCGCATCGTACACCCCTCTTTGGAAATTTTCTTGTAAATTATGCCGTCGTACTGTTCGCAAATGGCAATACTCCAAAAATAAAAAAGGGCTGCGAAAGAACTTTGGTTATTCTTTCACAGCCTTTTCGCTCTATCAAGCTTCCAGCTTGACGCCATCTTCCCCGTAGCCCTCTACCAAACTGGTCAATGGTTTATATCCCGCCTCTACTAGAAAACGGTTGACCTGCGGAACCTCTTGCTCGTAGCAGTGTGTCAGAACATACCTGTAGGCGCTCATCTCCTCAGACTTCAAGAACTTTGTTGGGCTGCTTTCAATCAGCGGCAGGCTGATCTCCACCGGCACATGCAGGCCTATACATACTGCTACAATACTTTCTATGGTGAATTGGCGATCCGGATCGTTGCGCATGCTTTGAATTGTGGCGTCGGACAGACCCGTTCTCTCTGCCAGCTGCTTCTTGCTGATCCTTCTCACTTCCATCAGCTTCACGATCCTATCGTTGAAGCTCACTTCTACCTGTGTCGCAATGTTGTACTCCTGCATGATCATCCTGCGGAAAGCCTGCCCCTCCGCCGTGATCGGGCTTGCGCCGTCCCGCGTCACATAGCGAACCTGCTTCTCCCCGCCGCGTGCCCTTCGCAGCACACCGTTGATCAACAGCTTCAGCGCATGGCCATACACCTTCTCAAATACCAGACAGCATTCGTGCATATGCTCTCTGGCATAGACCGTCAGGTGCGGATGGCCCACGTGATCGATTTTTACGTATTGAGGTTGCTTCAGACAGAAGTGCCCCTCACAGTAGATGTATTGCCCAGAATCAAGCACCGCCCGGAACTCCCGGTTGGCAATGTACTCCTTCAGCGCATCGCTGTGGTCGATGATGTACGTCTGGTTATCCTTCAAGTCCGAAAAATACGCCGGAACAATCCTGCCGTTCGCTGTCCGAAGAATACCCCGCACCGCCTGATAGCCCATGGTCTCCAGCCGTGTGCGGGCCAGCGTCTGCGTGGTGCCAAAGTACTCAGCCATCTCCCGAACAAACTCGGCTGTATTCTTGATATCCAGCCGCGGATAGGACCTGATCAGTTCTTCTGCCTTCTTCCTCCCGCTCTCCTCATCGATCATCAGGTATCCCGGCAGCTTGTTCGCCTGAATCTCCATGATGTCCACCGGCGTAAGTCGCTCTCTCTGTCGTCGCTGTCCTCTTCGTTTGCACAGATACGAGCAATACTGATGCCCGTGCGTCATCTGCAGCAGGAAATGCTTTAAAGCGAGCAGGAAATGCGACCCTTCGTGCAGCAGCGTGCCGTTGTACATCCCCCTGTTGATACACGCCGATCGGTTGATCAGGACTGTGCCCGGCCTGATTTTGGCTTCCCTGATCTCGCCCGTATCCGGATCGACGATCCTGGCCATTCCGAAGTTGAAGTAGATCTCGCCCATGACGCCATTTTCCGGGAACACACCCTGAAAGAGCTTCAGCCCCATCCCCTTTACCAGCGCCTCTGCATCCAGCAGCGCACCCTTGGGAATGCCATCCATCGACAGCAGCATATCCGCCAGATAAGGATAATCCTCTTCCCGCAGAATGGGCAGCAGATATTTGTCGGCTCGAATCGCTTCCGGGTTGAGTGCCAGCAGACTGTCCGCTTCGTTTAGGATTACCCCTGTGAACTGACACGTCAGCTTGCAGGGGCGCAGGTCAAAGCGGTATTGCAGCCGCAAATCCCGGCGCACTGTCTTTGTGTGCTTCACACCGGGCTGCCCGCTGCGCACGATTTCCATGCGCATGACCGCCTGAACATACAGCTCCACCAGAAAATCTTGCAGCGGCTGGAAGAACAACGTTTCCACCCTGACGATCCTGCAGCCGGTCACCCACGCCCTTGATACGGAGCTTCCCTCTTCCAGCGATGCAAATGCGCCTGGATTCTTGCCAAAGGCAGCGCACAGATCATCCTCCGGGCGATGGCGGTATACCCGTGTCAGCACGTCCAGAACGGTATACGGGCAGAAGGTCTCATCCAGCCGCGTCCTGTAGCGTTCTTCCCTTTCTGCTTCTGTCAGGAATACTTCGGGCTTTATAGCGTGCGGGCTTTGAAAAATGACGGCTTCGTTCATGTGCCTTACCCCCTGTCGCCGCTGCGCGGTTCGCTACTGCACTGTCTCTGCTTTCCCCCTGTTGGTCGTCCCTGCCGAAGGGTGGTTGCGTATGATGTACGCAATTATATCACAGTTTACATATCTTTTCAAGTTTTTTGCTCTTTACATTCTCGTTTTCGTGTGTTATAATGTGCGCATTGAGAAGGATGCCTGCGGGAATTGACACTGTGGTCGAGGCGCGCGAACAGGGAGTGAGCGATGTGGAAGAGTTGAAAAAGGACAGAAGGCACGCAGGGGGAAGGCCCGCTGCAGGTTCACCGGAGCGCATACGAATGGGGCAGGTGATCCGCCAATACCGGCGAAAAGCGCATATGGAGCAACAGGACGTCGGCAAGCAGCTCGGCTGTTCGGGAAATGCCATCGGCGGATGGGAAACCGGACGCAACGGCCCTTCCCTCGACGTCATCCCACGGCTGTGCGAAGTGCTGAACATCCCCATTTACGAATTGATGGGAATCCCTGCACCCGAACCCACGCTGCCGGAGCGGGATGCGCGCAGTCTGGCCAACCTTCGGGCACTGAACGATTACAACCGGCAGACGGCGGATCAGCTGGTTCTGCGCCTGCTGGCGGAACAGGATCAGGCCGAGCAGCGGACGCTTCGCCAATACCATAGCCGCCTGCCGTATGTGGATCAGCTGTGCCCCGCCGCCGGCCCCGGTGCGCCCGCGCCTGATTATGCCGAGCCGGAGACGCTGTATCTGCGCGCAAGCCGCGCTTCGGAAAGCAGCGACGTCATCATGAAGGTCAACGGCAACAGCATGGAACCCGGTTATCCTGATGGCTGCCGTGTGTTCGTCAACACCGGCGAGGAGACGCCCATCGGCGAAGTCGGCGTGTTTATTGTAGACGGCGAGTTTTTCATCAAGCAGCGGCAGGCTGATTGCCTCTATTCGCTGAACCGCAGTCATGCGGATATCCGTTTCCATGAGAACATGGATATCAAGCACTATGGCCGGGTGATTGGCATCGTCGATGAAGGGGATGTACTCTACGGAGAGGAGCTCAACCGGGTAAGAGACGCCTTTGCCGAAGGCAAAGCGTAAGCGCTGCCGCGATGAATGGGAGGCGATTCGATTGGCAAAACCACTAAAGGGGTCGCGTCCTCCTCGCATGGAGCGCGTGTATGTAAAGGTCAATTCGGACTTTGACGCCACCGGCTACATTCAGCCCCGGTCGATCACCTGGGCGGATGGCAGGACGTTTATGATCGAGGCCGTCAAGGACTTTCGTCCGGCATCCTGCTACCGCAAGGGCGCGGAAGGCGTGTGCTATACCGTAACCATTCGCGGCGAGGAAAAGCGCCTCTTCCTCGAATGGATGGACTCCACCTTTGCCAGCCGCGTGGCCAGATGGTATGTGGAGACCATGGCATCGGATGCAGGATAAGCTTCATGGAAGATTTGACCCCGATGCGGGGTCAATCCGCTCATTGAGCGAGAAGGGAGGTCGGCAGGCATGCCTGAACAGGTGCGGCAGTACGTCGCCATTGACGCCAAGAGCTTCTATGCGAGCGTGGAATGTGTGGAACGGCAGCTGAACCCGCTGACCACCCATCTCGTCGTGGCTGACGAAAGCCGGACGGAGAAGACGATCTGTCTGGCCGTCTCCCCGGCGCTCAAGGCACACGGCGTGCCCGGGCGTCCGCGTCTGTTCGAGGTCATTCAGCGCGTCCGTGCGGTCAATCGGGAGCGGCTGCGCGCGGGCATTCGTTCCGGCGCGATCCAGCGCGATCCGGCGACCCATAAGCATCAGTTCTCCTCCGCTTCCTTTGACGCCGAAGCCCTTGCGCAGGATCCGACGCTGGAGATCTCCTATATCGTCGCGCCCCCGCGCATGAGGCTCTACGAGGAATACAGCAGCCGCATCTACGCCACCTACCTCAAATATGTTGCGCCGGAGGATATCATCGTGTATTCCATCGACGAAGTGTTCATCGACGTGACGAATTACCTGCGCACCTATGGCATGACGGCGCACGAGATGACCATGACCATGGTGCGCGACGTGCTCTACCACACGGGCATCACGGCGACGGCGGGCATCGGCACCAATCTGTTCCTCGCCAAGGTCGCCATGGACATCGTGGCAAAGAGGGCCAGGCCGGACAGGGACGGCGTGCGAATCGCAGAGCTGGATGAGATGAAATTCCGAGAGCTGCTGTGGACGCACCGGCCTCTGACGGATTTTTGGCGCATCGGTCACGGCATCGCCTCCAAGCTGGAGGGTATGCGCCTGTTCACGCTGGGCGATGTGGCGCGGGCTTCCCTCAACCCCGCCATGGAGGAGCGGCTGTACAAGACGTTTGGTGTCAATGCCGAATTGATCATCGACCACGCATGGGGCTGGGAGCCGGTGACAGTCGATATTATCAAACAGTACCGGCCCGCCACAAGCAGCATCTCCTCCGGACAGGTGCTGCATTGCCCCTATGATTTTGACAAAGGCCGCCTGATCGTGCGGGAGATGACCGAGCTGCTGGCGCTGGATCTGGTGCGCAAACGGGTGGTGACCCGGCAGATCGTGCTGGACGTCGGCTACGACCGCGAGAGTCTGACAGGAGATCGCGGCAAGCTCTACACAGGCCCGGTTGTGACCGACCACTACGGGCGCAAGGTGCCAAAGTACGCCCACGGCACGGGAAACATCGATCACTACACCAGCTCCACTCAGGTCATCATGGAGGCTGTGCTTGCCGTCTACGACCGCGTGGTCAATCCGAACCTGCTGATTCGCCGGGTAAACATCGCCGCCTGCAATCTGATCTCCGAGGATGATATCCCCGCAGGCAAGCCCCAGCAGCTGGATATGTTCACGGACTACGATGCGGCGGATCGGGCGGAACAGGCGCGAAAAGCTGCCGAGGAGAAGGAGCGCCGCCTCCAGCGCGTTACCCTCGCCATCCAGGACCGGTACGGCAAGAACGCAATGCTCAAGGCCATGAACCTGCTGGACGGCGGCACGACCATAGAGCGAAACGGCCAGATCGGCGGGCACAAGGCGGGTGAAGAGCAATGAGCAGGCAGGGAGAACGGAATCCTTACGAGGACATCATCCACCTTCCACACCACCAGTCAGCCACCCGCCTGCACATGAGCCTGTACGACCGTGCGGCACAGTTCTCGCCCTTTGCCGCGCTGACGGGATTTGACGGCGTGATCGCCGAGACCAGCCGGCTGACGGATCAGAAGATCGAGTTGTCCGAATACGAGCGGGCGCTGCTGGATCAGAAGCTCTCCCGCATTGACGACGAATTGCGCAAGGGAAATCACCCGGAGATCACCGTGATCTACTTTGTGCCCGACCCGCTCAAGGCTGGCGGCGCATATAATGAATACACAGGGCATGTGCGAAACATAGACGCCTTCGAGCGCTGCATTGTATTTCTGGCCGGGAACGGGAGGTCTGCCGGGCGGCGGATCGGTATTGATGACATTTGGGAAATGCACGGCGAGCTGGTAGACGATATGGAGTACATGTGAGATGGCACAGGGGGCCGCATGGCGGGAGAAGGATCATGATAAGCGCAGATGATTACATCGTACAGGTACAGGATTTCGGCGAGCTACTGGAATACAGATACAACGACTACGCCAAGGCGCGCCATCTGATGGATGTCGAGGCGCTGCCCTGCTCGCTGTGGGCTTGCTGCCGGGCGACCGGCGAGCGGGTACAGCTGGAGAACAGGATGACAAGATGGCCTTGCTCCGCTGAACCGGTTGTCAAACGTCCCTCTCTGTGGTATAATCAAAGTGGGGAATTAGAAGGTTTGCCAAATGAACGCTCCGACGCTGCGAGCCGCAAACCGACAGGCTTTCTACAAAACGGAGGTGGTCGCCATGGGCGAATTTGAGCATAAACCGTTTGACGATATTTGGACTGATACGAACATCCCGGCAGATTCCGAGCGGGAGTTCTCCGCAAAGATCGCCGACGTGGACATCCGGGACGACTTCATGTTCTCCTATGTGATGTGCAATCCCCAGATCTGCACGGAGCTTCTGCAGTATCTGCTGCCCGACCACAAGATCAGCCGCATTGAGTACTACGAGATGGGCAGGGACGGAACCGAGCAGCCCGCCGCCTCGTCCCCAAAGGGCGAGCCGCTAAAGCTGGACATACAGAAGTCGCTGAACGAAGCCTTCAACCGGCGCACCGTCCGGCTGGACGTCTACATCGACGACGGAAAGTCCGTGTACAACCTCGAAATGCAGACCGCGCGGCACGCGGGACTGCCCAAGCGGGCGCGGCTGTATCAGGCGCACATGGACATCAACCAGCTCCAGCGCGGGCAATTCTACACCAGACTCCGCCCCAGCTTCGTGATCTTCATCTGCACCTTTGACCCGTTCGACGAAAGCCGGTACCTCTACTCCTTCCGCAACGTGTGCCGCGAGACGGGCGCAGAGCTGGGGGACGAAGCCTACAAGCTGTTCTTCAACACGGCGGGCACGCGCGGAGAGATCAGCGACTCGCTGCGCGAGATCCTCCGCTACATGAACGACCCGAAGAACTACCCGATCGAGCAGACCGAGCTTCCGCTGATCCGCTCGATTGACGAAGCGGTCGGCGAAGCCAAAATGAGCGATGAATGGAGGCATGCGTATATGATTTATCAGGTTCATCAGCAGGACGCCGAGTTGCGCGGCATCGCTATCGGTGAGGAGCGTGGTGAAAAGCGTGGCATCGCTATCGGCGAGGAACGCGGGGAAAAGCGCGGCATTGCTATCGGCGAGGAGCGTGGTGAAAAACGCAACATGGTAAAAACGGCTATGGGTATGCTCCGCGAAAATCTTCCCATTGAAATGATCTCACGCATTACCGGCCTTCCGATCAGCGAGATCAACAAACTTAAAGCCGCTCCCAGCGCCACCTGACCGCATAGCACGCATAACAATATCCCAAAATGCACAAAACCCTCCGCAGTGACAGGGCTACCCTGTTTTCCACGGAGGGTGATTCATTATTCGTGTTTTGTTTTACTCCATGCTTTGCATTGCTTCGTGCTACGCTTTACTTTCTCAGCTCATCCAGCAGCTCGTCCACCGTTTTGCCGCTCTCGGCGAGCGCGGCGACCAGCGCATCGTATTTCTCTTTCTCCGCCTTCTTGACCGCACGCGCCTTCGCCAGCGCTTCCTTCCGGCGCGCGCTGCGCTCTTCCGCGCTCAGCTTCGGCTTCGCCGCCTTGACGGGCTTCTCCTTTGCCGCCAGCAGGCGCGCCTTCTTGGCCTCTTCCTTCTCCAGCGCTTCCTGACTCTTCGCCAGCGCCGCCTTGCGCTCCGCCAGCTTGGCTTCCGTCTGCGCGATCAGCTCGGCGCGCGAGGCGTTCAGCTTCGTCAGGCGCTCGATCGCCTGATCCGCCAGCGCAATGCGCTCGTCGATGCTCGGGTAGGGCTTGCGAGTCTTTTCGGCAACGACCTTCTGAACCTCTTTCTTCGCTGCGGTTCCCTTTCCGGAACCTTTCACTCCGCGCGGCATATCGTTCTCTCCTTTATTGTTCTCTTGTATTCCATTATACACAGATAATGGGAAAATACAAGTACTTCGGAGAGAATGATTGTGAGGTCGTACAATATTATCAGCAATTGCATCATTGGCATCGTTTGGCAATGGAGGATGCATATCCATTTCTCTGCATCCACGCATATTGCCATTGGATGCTTCCATCACTTCCAGCATTGACGTTGGTAGCACGCCTATGGCAATGAAAATTGCATACAGATAGCTGGCCCCGAAAGTGCCCAGTTTCTTGGGGCCGTCCACCACCTCGCCACGGGCCTGCAACTCCAGCAGCCGCATATAGGCCCGCCATACCGTCGCTCGTGTGATGGACTTGCGCTTGCGGGAAACGAACAGCTCGTTGCCGGCAAACGTCACTGTGAACTGAAGGCCCTTTGCCGTCGTAAACGTCCGACCGCGAAGGGACTGCATCACAGCCCAGAGCTGTGCTTCTGACATGTCCTCAGATACCTTACAGCGCATGTAGAATGTCCTTGCGCACGCCTTGCCAGCAGCGCATCGCGGTCACTTCCCTCTGTACCTCATCCAGCAATCCCGCACGATGGCGTTCATGGCGTTCATCTTCTTCTGCATATCCTTCGCCAGCGCGATCTGGCAGCGGGTGCGCACCAGGTTGTGTTGCGGGGAATTGATCTTGAAGTACTTATCCCCCTTGATGTAGTCGTCCAGGAAGCGCGTCGCCAGCTCGCACGCCAGCGTAAAGCAGCTGTTGCCCAGCGTCGCGACCTCCGCCTCCGTCAGCGCGGGCGCGGTCTCCTTGAGGAACCCCTCCGCGAACGCCCAGTAGATGTTCAGGTTGAGCCCCGCCTTCTCCGCCTCCGGGCTGTCCTCCTCCACGAAGTTCGCCGCAAAGCGGATCGCGTCGCCGAAGTCGTGCCCCACCAACCCGGGCATCACCGTGTCCAGATCGATCACCACCAGCGGCTTCAGCGTTTCCTCGTCGAACAGCACGTTGTTGATCTTCGTATCGTTGTGCGTCACCCGCAGCGGCAGCTCGCCGGCATCGTGCATGTCCGTGAGCTTGCACGCCTCGTCCTCCACCGACAGCAGCCAGTCCAGTTCCTCCCGCACCTCGCTCACCCGTCCGCAGGGGTCCGCCGCCATGTCCTTTTTCAGCGTGGCGTAGCGCTTGCGGGTGTTGTGGAAGTCCTCGATCGTGTAGAACAGCGAGCTGGCGTCGAACTTGGACAGCATCATCTGAAAGTCCCCGAACGCCTGACCCGCGCTGCGCACGATCTCAAGATCCTCGCAGCTGTTGAACGTCACCGACGGCACGTAGTTGCTCAGCCGCCAGAAGCCGTCCGCGTCCATCAGGTAGTTGTGCCGCTCCTGCGTGTGATGGAAGTGCAGGCACTTCACCGTGGGGAAGTTGGCGTGGATGTACTCGGTCACCTTGTCGATGTTGCTCATCAGCTCCAGCGGGCGCTGAAAGGCGTAGGTGTTCACCCGCTGCACCAGGTACGACTTGATCTTCGCCATGCCCGAGCCGTCGTCGCGGATGTAGTTGACCTTGTAAGTGTGGTTCACGTTGCCCATCTTGATCTCCTCATACGAGAAGAACGGGCCGGGAATGCGGAACGCTTCGCCCACCTTGAGCAGCTTGTGGGCGACGTCGGGATTCATGGTCTCGGGAAGGTTGGACATGGAAACTCATCCTTTCGTGGCAGAGCGCGCGCAAATGGCGCGCCGGAGATAGCGGTATTGGGAAGGCGAGAAGGCGATACACCGGCAATGCGGCATATCGGCAGTGCGGCATACCTGAAGTACGGCGCATTGAATGCGCGGCGCACCGGCAGTACGGCGTATTGGAAATGCAATGTATCGCACGCTTGAACCGCTTCTATTCTATGCGCCCCCGAACGCAAAAAGCGCCGCGGATTGCGCGGAGCTTCCGGGCGATGGGCGCGTTTTACTCATTTATCATTGGTAGAGCTTCAGGCTGCGGAGCAGGCGTTCGCGCGCCTGCGCTTCGTGGACCGCCTGTGAGATCTTCACCCGCTTGCGCTTGCCCCGCAGCACGCGAAACGCCCACTGCAGCGGAAAGTAGGCGCAGAAGAGCGGAATCCACAGGCGGCTCTTCGCCCACCGGTAATTCTGCCGGACGCGCCGCTGAACGTAGCGGACGTAATTGCGCACCACCCAGCTCCTCGCGCCGTTCTCGCCTGCGCGGTCGATCATGACGCTGCTGATGTTGCGCTCGCGCCCCTGCACATGAAAATTCCCCGAGGTCAGCACGTCGTTCATGACGGCGTCCGCCAGCGCATCCGGCGCGCCCTGCGCCCACGCCAGCGGCGGCAGGCCCAGATAGCACTCGCACAGCTTGGTGATGACCTGCGCGAACGGCAGCAGCCCGCAGCGTCCCAGCGCCTGAAGTTCCGCTTCGCCAATCTGCGTGCGGCGCGCCTGCATGGCGACTGCCCAGTCGCAGATCTGCCGCAGCCCGATGCCCGTGCTTCCCATGTGCCGCTCCATGTGCGCCAGCAGCGACACGAGCTGATACGGAACCGCCAGCACCGGAATCGCATACCCATGCAGTTCAACCTGTTCCGTATGCCGCAGCGCCTGTTCCATGTACGCCCTCGCCGCGCGCCCCTTCTCCGTGTTGGGAAATACGGAGGCGCTGCGATGCACTTCCAGCGAGAGACCGCCGCTTCCAACAAAGTTGACGTGCATCTCCGTCTCGTGGTCGCGCCGGTAACCGGCCTGTTCCAGCGCCGCGCAGGCGCGCTCCAGATTCTCGCCGCCCACGAGCAGGTCGACATCCCCCGGCACGCGCAGTTCCGGGTGCGGATAGCGGCAGGCGGCGCTAAAGCCCTTGAGCACGGCGCAGGGAATCTCCCGGGAGCGCATCAGTTCAAGGACGCCGTCCTGCGCCCGCAGCGATTCCTCCATCCGCGCGGCGGACAGCATCGCCGCGTTCCTCGCCCGGGAAAGAATCTCTTCCGGCACACCGTTCAGGCGCTTCAGACCGGGATAGAGAAACGCCGTCAGCACATGGCGGTTGGCTTCCGCGAGGACGCGCTGCCAGTCGACCTTCGAAGCGTCGATCTCCATTTCCCGACCGAACAGGGCATAGGCCAAAAGCGCCAGTAGGGTTTGATATTCTTTGATTTCGTTTCGCATCTTTCGATCAATTACCCGCCAAATACAATTCTTTCGAAATCTGCAGCGATGCCATTCGCAATTCGCACTGCTACTTAGGGCCCTCAGCGATAACAAACATATAAGCTTTTAACTTAGGCTCCGCTCTGGAGAGCTACACGATTACGGCGCTTTCGTCTTCCAGCAACAGTCTCAGCACATTGGATTTTGGCAATTTATCCAGTCCCTTCGCATAATCCATCTGGTACTACGCGTCGTCCGCCGAGTGTCTCAACGCTTGCGCACATCACCCGCGTCCTGGCACTGCCATGAGGCCTGTAACTATGCTGTACATTGCGTCAATAATCGTAAGATTGGTAGAGCGCCTTTAGTCTTTCCAGCAAACGAAACCTACGTGCTGCGTGGTATCCATACATATCGCAGATCACAGCTACCGCGCCGACACCACCCTTGCCGCGCATATACATCCCCGTCAGATAGCCATAGCTCTCCTCACAAGGCTCCCTATTAGCGCTAAGTAAAGCGTCTTACTTTCCAGTCCGTAAATATAGTTATAATCTGCTAGCCACTAGTGAGGGTTGTCGATTTTTGTAAAATAATTTAATCTGAATGTGCTATCATATTTATATTATCCAAGGCATATTTTTCTTCAACTAATTTAAGCGCTAGCAACGCACTATACAAATAGCCCTCTGCTTCTTCTAGTGGCTTTCTACATTTACCGTTGTAGTTGCGAAGTTCAAGTACAACGGAGCGCAAAGGATCGACTATTTCTTTATATTTAGCTGGAAGCTCATTAATGCAGTGATTTACCCTGAAAATAATCTCAGAATTCTTCTCTTGGAGTGTGCCAATGCGATACCCATTCTGTCCATTTTTTTCTAGAAGCCAACAAAGAGCTCCTTGTTGGTCACTAAGGTCTACAAATATTTTCTTTAACAATTCTTGTTCTTGAAGTCGCTTCAGTTCATTCATGGCATCAATAGAAGAATTAATCTTACCTTTAACTTGGAAAATTTGCCAAATCGTAATACCTAAAGCTACAAAACCAAATATATCCGCGATTAGGCCGATCCAATCCCAAGCTGTCTTAAACTGTGAAAAGCTAAAGACAGCGCTTAACAATTCACTCATTTTCATTCTTTAGAAATCTATATTTCGGCATATCACCATACAGGGCCGGAAAAACCTCTTCCCATCGACGTTCTTCCATAAATGATCTAGCGATATACTCACACATATGATAATCACCCTGGTGTTCAGGAACTATTTCATAAATTTTAGCCTCGAACTCGGGATGATTTATACTTTCTCTATTATCTAATTTTTTTCTGCATGCTTCCATCAACTCCATGATTCTCTCATACTGTTCTCGATCGATTTCATATTCAAAAAGTAATCTATCCAAATGTGAATTTCCAAATAAGAGTTCTTGGCGGAATTCAATAAAATCAAGCCTTTCATCAATGCTGCTAAACTCTTTTCTCATGAGTACTCCTCCGATCCGAGTAGATTTTGCTTAGCAACAGTATCACGCTGTTTGCTTATTCGTCATGCTACAGTAATGGGGTATTTGTGTTGACATCTTCACATTTTTCTTCCAATTCGTATTGCGGAATTCTGTTGGTTAATTAAAGCTTCCGCCACACCATCTTATTGACCACGCCGGTGTAGCTCTGGATGATCTTCACGACCTTGGTGGAGACGTTCTCCTCCACATAATCCGGCACGGGAATGCCGTGGTCGCCGTTCTGGTTCATCTCTACCGCCGTGTCCACCGCCTGAAGCAGGCTCACCGTATCGATGCCCGCGAGGATGAAGTCGCCCTTGTCCAGCGCTTCCGGGCGTTCCGTGCTGGTGCGGATGCACACCGCCGGGAACGGATGCCCCACGCTGGTAAAAAAGCTGCTCTCCTCCGGCAGCGTGCCAGAGTCGCTCACTACACAGAAGGCGTTCATCTGCAGGCAGTTGTAGTCGTGAAAGCCCAGCGGCTCGTGCTGGATCACGCGCTTGTCGAGCTGGAAGCCGGACGCTTCCAGCCGCTTCCTGCTGCGCGGGTGGCAGGAGTAGAGGATCGGCATATCGTACTTTTCCGCCAGCCGATGTTCCCAAAAAGCAACGGCTTCGTTTTTTTCTTCAACCCTTCCCGGTTGCGCTCGGCGTATTCTTTGACTTGCTGGCTGAGCGCATCGATTGCAGCTGTATGCGGGTCGCTCGCATCCTTAGCTCGCAGCTTGGCATCGTCGATCGCTTGCTGCATATCATGCTGGATGGCTTCGACGGCTCGCGTATGTTCCGCGATCTCGCACAGAGCCAGGTCGACTTCATCCCAGCTTTGCAGCTGGGGCAGCTTTTCTTTCGGCTTGATTCGTGCCATGGCAACCTCCTCAGTACATCAGTTTATATTGCTTTGCGGCTTTGACCATATCGAC
>ERZ827423.2406-NODE-2406-length-14907-cov-8.646714_pt1 | contig 14907 bp, 13 predicted proteins | sample MGYA00519775_ERZ827423 | MGnify/ENA primary metagenome ERZ827423 (study PRJEB31778, sample SAMEA3449296) | human gut metagenome | biome: human gut; feature: human-associated habitat; material: faeces | place: United Kingdom | collected 2010/2012 ...
TCGACAGCATTTCCTCCGCCATCATGATCTCGGTGGAGGACAAGGATACCGCTCGTGCGGAAAAGCTCCAGCGTGAGCTGACCAGCGCCGTGGACGGCGTGCTGCAGACCAGCGAAGCAAAGGCCGCCGTCCTGACGCAGACGCTGACGCAGGACGCGGCGCGGGAGCAGCAGGCCCGGGAAAACAACATTTCCTCCGGCAAGGCGGCGCTGGTGAACCGCGTCCTCGCCATCAACCCGTCGCTGAAGTTTGACGCGCTGGCAAAGCTCTCGGTGGAGGAGCTGAAGGACCTTGCGGAAGCAGGCGCGCCCGCCATGCCCATCGGCAAGGATGCCGCCGCTTACGCCGCGGAGCAGTATGCCGGGACAACGGCGCTTGATTCCGTCACGGCTGAGGTCGATTCCGAGCTGGACGAATTCCCCGCGCACTACGAGGTGGAGCTGCACACAGCATGGGGTGAGTTTGAGTATCTGGTGGACGCCTACACGGGGAAGGTGCTCAGCGGGCAGAAGGACTTGCTGACCACGGCCCCTGTAGGGGACGAGACGGCAAAGCCTACTGCGCCCACCGGCGACATCGGTCACGCCAAGGCGAAGTCCATCGCCCTGAACCACGCGGGCGTGAGCGAGAACAAGGCGTATGACATGGAGATCGAACTGGACGACGAGGACGGCTCGCTCGTCTATGAGGTCGAGTTCAAATTCGGCGGCATGGAGTACAGCTACGAGATCAACGCGGCCACCGGCGCAATCCTCAAGCACGAGGCGGAGTTGGATGGCTGAAAGAAAACTGGTTAGAAGTGCCCCAAAGAGAAAATGCAGGAGTGCCGGAAAGAGCCAAGGAGGAAACAAGAAGCCTCGTTGAAGGCTCAGACATAGTTTTGAATACAGGCTACTATTTGACTACTACTGCGAAAACCCCCGGAGGCATTATCCTGCAAGGCCTCCGGGGGTTTCTCATAAATCACCGAAAATTTGTGCAACACCCACCAAATCCTTGCGTCGAAACAGCTTGCAGTTTACGGCCTTATAACTCCGACTCTAAAGGCCGCTGGTTCAAATCCAGTCGGGCGTACCATAACAAAAAGCACCCCATTCGGGGTGCTTTTTGTTATGTTGAATGAGGAGATTTGAACGAGCGCGCCGGGTATTGGCGTTGAGAGAGCCGCGCCCGCCCGCTGCCGGGGACAGGAGGAGGGCGAGCGGGGCGTGACGAAACAAGGAGCGCCGCCCTCCGAAAGGAGGGAGCGGGGCGACTATGTTTCGGAGGTGCAAGGCGGCAAAGCCGCCGCGAATATAACAAAGGCGCACAGCGGAACAAAAGAGCGTGAGAAGCGAGCAAGGGGAATTTTTCCTTGCGATTGTGTAAGAGCCACGCAAATCGGTCACAAATTGGGCACAGTTTCCGAAAAAAAGGGAAGAGGACGGCAGGCTATGGTTTGGGCTTATCCGTCTTCCCACTCTGCCCAGGCTTCGTCCTCATCGTCGAACCAGTCCGGGTTATCATCATACAGATCCTCCGGGCTGTCATATCCGTCATGGTAATCGTTGGTTGTTTTGCCGGAGGAGGCAGGCGGCGTCCACGGCGGGGCGGATTTCGGACGGCCGATGGGCGGATTATGATATTTGAATGCATAAATCACCTCGGTCATCGTCCCCTTGGGAACGGATGCCTGACAGGTGGCAACGATCTGTTCCTCCGCGTTGAGCCACTGGAAAGAGCGATATCGCTTGTGATAATCCTTACGGTTATAATCCTGGCACTCCTCGATTTTTGAGGGGGCACCGAGCGAGGTATATTTAAGATATGCCGTGGGCATGCCGTTCACGGGCAGCTTCCCTGCATATTTTGCAACCAGCTCCCTCTCGCGCTTTTTCGCTTCTTCTGCGGCAAGGCGCTGCTGCTCTTCTTTTTCGGCGGCTTCTTTTTCCGCTTTGTATTCCAAAGCGCGCGCCGCCAGCGCATCAATTTTCTCCTGATATTCGGTATTATAGCGCAGGCGGGCGAATTTGAGCTCCTCTGCTCCGCCCATATATTCGCTTTGCTCACCGTAGAGCTGCACATATTTGCAATAAACGGAGAGCGAAGCGGCATCTCGATAGCCCGAAAGCGCGGCAAAGCCTTGCTCCGCCGCCGCATAGTCCTGGTCGGAAAGTGCCGAGAGCGCCGCCTGATACGCCTTTGACTGTCTGTCGTCGCGCACGGCAAGCGCCGCAATGCTGCCGAGAAGTACCGCTCCTGCCAAAGCTGCCGCAACGATCTTTTTAACGGGCGGCTTTTCTTTTTGCTCTGTCGGCCGGGGCGCTTTTTCGACAGGGGCAGCCCGCGATGCCGTCGGCACTTCGGCTTTCGGAAAATGCGTCGGCGCGAGTGGCTCTGTCCTTTGCGGATTGCTCTTGGTTTGCAGCTCTGTGACGGAGCTCGGCGGCTGCTGTCGCACGGGCTGCGGCTTTGGCTCGGCTTTTTGTTCGGCTTGCTCCTTCGGGAGGGAATCCGCCTTGCGCAAAACGGTTTTTGTTCGCTCCGGCGGCCAGGGCGCATCGGAACGGGTGCAGTCCATCACTGCCTTGACATATCCCCGCCGAAAAGAGTCCTCTTTCCCAAACGGAACCTCAACAGCATCGCCGACCGCAAGCTGGAATGTGCCTCTGAGGTAGGCATAGGTACGCGATATGCCCTCTATTTCGACCAGACAATACGGAAAAATGCTGCCGTCGTCCTTTGGCTCCGGCTGCCGGGGCTCGGCAGGGTTTGTTCGTTGCCGCGTTTTTTGTCCGATCCGCGGCGGCTGCGCGGCAGGCGCGCTTTTTGGCTGCGGCATCGCTCTTTTGCGCAGCTGTGTGCAAAAGGCAGCCCGAAGAGCATATTCATAGTCCCAGCCTTCAAAACATCCGAAATGGTTATAAATCGAGCAAAGGCCGAGGAACAGGTCGCTCAGGCTCTCCGGCTCGTCCTCTGCGTCATTTGCCAGGGGCATGCGCAGGGAGATCAGCATGCTCCAGAATGTGCCGCAGTTTTTTTTTCGAGAGCGCGCCTTCCTCCGCAAAGACGACCTCCTGCCCGGCGCGGCGCACCAAAGCGTCTGCGTTTTCTCCCGGAACGGCATCAGGTACCTCTTCCAAAAATGTGCGCAGCTGTTCTGTTTTTTCTTCGTCGAAGAGCCCGCCCTTTCGGCGGTTTGCCAGCGAAATTGTGTAAAGCAGCACCTTGCCGAGCAGCGCAGAGAGCGCCTCCTGTCGCGGCGCAAGCGAATGCAGCGCCGTTTTCAGTTCCGAAAAGCGCCCGGGCAGATCAAAATGACAGACAACGGAAACGGTAAATGTGATCTGCGGTGTTTGTGGCGGAGGCGGCGCAGGCTTTTTCTGTACGGTTCCGAAATCTTTGCACCAATAGCATTCCCATTGCGACCCGTGGATCGTAACGGGTCTGCCGCACCAAGGGCAGCGCATGCTCTCTCCCCCCCTTTTTTTCAAAGTACCGAAAGCGGCGCTTCAGTCCATATAAAATACGCCGTGTGGCTGATATTCCGTCTGCCCGCACAGCTCAATGCCGAAATGGTCGTAAATCGTCCCGGCGCCGTCCATATCGATCCAGCGGCTGTCAAATTCCCCTTCATACAGCATGGTGTTGCCAACGCACGCCGGATCATTGAAAATAAAATAGGGCTTCTCAACGGAATCGGCATATCCTACGCAGATTACCCAATGTCCCTGCGTAAGATAGGTCTCTGTGTCGGTCGGGTCGGTGGTGTTATAGCCGCCGTTCTCGGCATCGGACCATGCCTGCAGAGGGAGCAGCACAGGGTGGCCCGCGTCAAGCTTTTTGCGCAAAGCGGCAAGGCTCAGATGCTCCTGTGCCGTATATTCAACCCCGTTTTCCTCAAAATAGCGCAAAATCGCGTGCGGAGAGGTTCCGGTTTCCTCCGTTGTGCCGAGCAGTGCCTCATATTGCGCCAGATTGAGATCCGCCTGATAGGGCGCAAGCCGATTCATCAGCATTTGCACGCAGGTTGCGCCGCAGGTATAAGTGCCGTATTGGCGCAGCAGCGGAACGGGAATATAGACATCCGCCTGTGCAAGCGAAGCGCTGTAAACCTGCGGCAAAGCAGTGCTTTTTTCTTTTTGATTTTCTTTGGCACCTGCGCAACCGAAAAGCACGGTCGCGCCGAGAAAAATACCAAGGCATAGCCCAAAAAGCGCCATGTGGTTTTGAGCGGTTTGTTTCATGGCGTCGCTCCTTTCCGGTTGCGGCGGACGACAATACGCCGACGCTTCTCTCCCTTTGTTATACTTATTATACAAGCAAAGGCCGATTTGTGCAACGGAATCATAAAAATATTTCCAAAAAGAAAAAACGGGGCAACAAACTTACCGATGCATAGTGCCGGCATTGCCATAGCGGCAACAATTCAAGATTTCATCAAATTTGCAGGAGCATCCGGCGCAGCGACAACCGACGGAGAAGCACTGATGCAAGGCTCCCTTTCCGAATTTCTTGTCATAGCGCTGTACGGGTTTTTCGGAGTTTACCTTCCGCACCGTATTTTCAAAGCAATGAGCCCGCAAAGTGCTGTAAAGCTTCGCCTCGGAATGGCCCGTGATAAAATCGCGGGAAGCGCCAAGGCAGATCCTGGTTTTCCGATCGCACAGGTGATGGATGGCGGCGCCGCACACGAATCAATTTGTCGCGGAGAAAAACAAATAGAAAAAAAGGACACAACCGTTTGCGGATGACCGTCTCGCAGCGAAAACAGAGTCTTTTGATTTTGGAAAGAATCCGATTCGAAAAAACGCTGCATACACAAAATTTTGTGTATGCAGCGCGGCACGGGTTTCGGAGAATGTAAAAAATCGTCTGGCGCAGCAAAGCGCGCAAGACTGTCAGGCGCTGAGCAAGTCCGCGACGACATCGCGTACGGTGCACGGTGTAACGGCGCCCTGCCAAAGCGCCGAAAATGTGCTTTGCGCAAAGGAGGCATCACGCGAAAAATCATAAAAGAGCCAATCCTCCGTAATGAGCTCTCCCTCGGTTTTTGCCAGATGCAGAGAATAAACATCGGGCGCGGAAAGAAGAAGCTCATAAAAAATTTGAAAAATCGCGCCGTTTTCTTCCCGAAGCTCTCTCAGCTTTGCGGAAACAACTTTCAGAAACTGCCCGTCGAGCGGGTTAAACGATTGCGGCATTGCAAACTTCACCTCCGATTATTCAATGGTTCCATTGTAACACATGCGGTATCTTTTGAAAAGAAGAACCGTTCGTGCCGATTCGACGGAAAACGACCTGATTCGAGCCGATTGCAAAAACGACGCGCAATAAGACACCGGCGCGTGTAGAAACCTGTCGTTTTTTGCGCATAAAACTGCTGTAAAACAGACAGAAAAGGGAGTTTTTGGTATTTTTGCCGGCAACTCTCCATAGCGCTTTCCGCAAAAACCTGCTACAATGAAATAAAAAGCTGATGAGCGCCAAGGGGCAAAGCCAAAGAAAGCAAATTCCTTCCGGAAAAGCACGGTCGAGCGCCGCGGCGAAAGAAAGCCGCTGCGCCAAAGCCGGCAGCGCTGCCCGAAGGAAAGGCAGTCGCAGATGAAAAAGCAGGCAAAACGGAAACCGGGGCGCTACGGCAGGGTAAACAAGGGGGAAATAAATGAAAAGGAAAGAAACGCGTCTGCGCGCACTTGCGCTGCGGGGGCAGCTTTCCCTGCGGTTTTTGCGGGTGATGCTGCCGACGATTGCGCTTCTGCTTTTGCTGCAGCTGATTACATATCAAAGCGCCGCGCCGTCGGACAGGGCGGCGCTTGCGCCGCAGCTTTTGCTGCGGGTCGAGTGCCTTTTGCATTGCCTGGCGGTTTCAATGGGGGGCGCCGTTTTATTGGAATGCGCCGCACGGGATTGCACAAAAGCGGATCAAAACAGATAAGGGCGCTCTACCGGCTCAAAGCTTCTGTAACGGCGGGCTTTCTTTTTGCCCGTCGACCGTTTGAGTCGGCTGCGGCGCGCTGCGCGGAATATGCACGGTGAGGCGAATTTCCGTCGGTGTTTCCTCCCTTCTGACCGAGAGCGCAAGCCCCGCATCGCGGCAGGCGCAAACGGCACGGTCAATCGTTGTGCAGAGCAGCTCCGCATCGCGCAAAAGCAGCTTTTGCTTTTGTTTTGGCAGCTGCGCACCGCTGAGATATTCAAAATCTATCATCAAAGCGCTTTGCCGTGCCGTAAGCCGTTCGTTTACAATTCTTCCGAGCGCCTCGCGCCGTTTCTCCAGCGTTGTAATGCGCAGCAGTGCCCGGCAATGCTCCCCGGTCAGCCCGCCCGCGGTAATGACTTCGCGCTCTCCCTCGGTAAAGCGCAGCAGCCGCAGCAGGGAAAGAACCGTCCCCTCGCTGAGCTGCAAGGCTTTTGCAACGCCCGCAAGCTCCATACCAAACGGGTCACACAGCGCGGCGACGGAGGCTGCCTGTTCGAACAGATTTAAAGTGTTCTGCCGCAGCGCTGCCGCCAAAACGGCGCGGCAGCCCTCCGGGCTTTTCTCAAACAGCACGATAGCCGGCACGCTTTTTTTGCCGAGCAGCCGTGCCGCACGCAGCCTGCGTTCCCCGCCGAGCAGAGTATATTTTCCGCTTTCCTTTGCGCGAACAACGAGCGGCTGCAGGATGCCGACGCGGCGAATGCTGTCGCAAAGGGCGATCAATGCATTATCGCCGTATTCCCGCGCGGCATGTGCCGCATCCGATTCGATCGCGCCCGCGGGCAGAAGATACACGCGCCCCGCGACGGCACAACGGCGCTGTGCCTGCTGTGCCTGCCGCAGGCGTTCCTTTTCCTGCACAAGCGCCGCCTCCCTCGCGCGCAGCGCTTCTTCGCGCCGTCGCAGCGCCTCCGGATCCTTTAAATGCTCCCAAAAGAGCTGCAGGGCGGGCAGAGTTTCCGCCGTCGGTAAAACCGCTTTTGCACATGTCATCTTTTTTCTCATCCTTCGCTTTCCCCTCGGCAACGGTCGTGCCGCTTGTTTTTCTTTATTGTAGCGCACGCTTCCCGCAAAAAAGCGAAAAGCAGCGCGCGGGAAAAACTGCCGTGTACGGAGAAACGGGGCGGGGGGTGTTACATTCTCTGTCATTGTCCCGTCTTAGCGTCCTTTCTGAAAGAAAAAGAAGCGCGGTTATATGGGTGCAAAAAAGCGCTGCGAAAAGCAAAAGCCATTCGCAGCGCCGAGGGACAAAGCTGTCCTTGCCCCAAAATTTTTATTTGAAGAGCGGGCCGTATTGGCGGCAAGCCGCATAATCTGCAGCCTCCGCGTTTTCCGTGCCGAAGGCGCTCCATGCATGGGGACGGTAGATCTTTTCCGCGGGAACATTATGCATGGAAACGGGAATGCGCAGCATGGAACAAAGCGTGATCAGATCCGCGCCGATGTGGCCTGCGGTCCATGCGCCGTGGTTCGCGCCCCAGTTTGCCATTACGCTGTAAACATCGCGGAAAGCACCCGTGCCCGTCAGGCGCGGAGCAAACCAGGTCGTTGGCCAGCAGAAGTCCGTGCGTTTATCCAGAACGGAGTGAATCTCCTCCGGCAAAACGGCGGTATAACCCTCCGCAATCTGCATCACCGGGCCGAGCCCGTCCACAAGGCACAGCCGCGCCATGGTTACGGGGATTTCATGCTGCGTGCGGAAATGGGAGGAGAATCCGCCGCCGCGGAAATACTGAAAGTCCGCGCGGCGCCAGTCGGTTGCGGCAAGGCAGGCCTTTTCGTCCGCCTCGGTCATATCCCACCAGGGCTTCATGGTGTAGCTGCCGTTGGGGTTCTTGGAGGCAGCCGTGCCGTCAAGGCAGGTCGCGCCGGAGTTGATCAGATGCATCACGCCGTTTTCCGCAACGCCGGAAAGCGCATGTCCCGTGACGCGCTTGACCGCCTCCGGGCTCCAGTAAGTACGCACATCGGAGAAGCCGGGCGCCTGACCGGTTAGCAGGTTTAAAAACAGCATGGTAATGCCGTTTAAGGTATCATTTTCGGTGGCAAGCACTAAGGGAGAACGTCTGCCGTTCCAGTCGAAGGTGGAATTGAAGATCGCTTCGGTGAAATCTGCGTTGGGGAGCCAGTCGGTCCATTGCCTTTGTCCCTGGAAGCCGCCCACGATCGCATTGCGCCCGAGCGCTTCCTCGTGCCAGCCCATTTCGTCGAGCGTTTTGTTGCCCTTCATGATGTCGCGGCAGATCAGGCTGAATTTCACGATGAATTCCCATTGCTTATCCAGGGGGATGGTGCGCGAATCGGTGATAATATTCTGAAACTCCTTGCCGTCGTTCTGCGTGGGATGACCCTCGTGGCAGTTTTCTTTCACCCAGGCAAGCGCTTTTTCATATTCTTCATGGTCGTAAATGCCGATATGGATGCGGCGCAAAACCTCGGTCAGATCGACCCATTCCGCGCGCAGACCGAGATATTTCTGCATGAAATCCGCATCGCAGTAAGACCCGGCAATGCCCATGGCAACCCCGCCGAGGTTGACATATGCCTTGTTGCGCATTTCGCCCACAGCAGCCGCGCCGCGCGCAAAGCGCAGGATCTTCTCGCTGACATCCGCGGGGATGGAGCGGTCGTTTGCGTCCTGCACATCATGGCCGTAAATGGCAAAGGCGGGCAGCCCTCTTTGCGCATGAGCCGCCATAACAGCCGCAAGATAAACGGCGCCGGGGCGCTCCGTTCCGTTGAAGCCCCAAACGGCTTTGATGGTTTTGGGGTCAAGATCCATGGTCTCCGAGCCGTAGCACCAGCAGGGCGTGACGGAGAGCGTTGCGCACACGCCTTCTTTTGCAAAGGCATCGGCACAGCGCGCAGCCTCCTCGCCGCCGCCGATGGTGCAGGGGGCGATCACGCATTCCACGGGCGTGCCGTCGGGGTGACGGACATTTTTCTCAATCAGCTCTTTGGCAGCCAGCGCCATGTTCATGGTCTGTGTTTCAAGGCTTTCCCGCACGCCGCCCCAACGGCCGTCGATGACGGGGCGGATCCCGATCTTCGCATAAGATTTCATCGTTAAGTTTCCTTTCTTTTTCGCAGCCTTTGCAAAAAAAACCGCGATTGCTTCTTATCAACATTATAAAATGCTTTGCGCGGTTTGTCAAGGAAAAAGCGCGGCGGACATGCCGCAAAAGCGCCGGAAAAAGGGAGCGGGGCGCCCGCGGTAGATTGGGGCGCCCCGCGCTTTCTGCCTTTTGCAAAAACCGCTTGCGACGGTATAAATTACAGATCGTTACAAATAAGTTTTCATTTGCATCGAAGAGCCTTCCAAAAAACCGAGCAGATCGGCGCAGAGCGTTTGCAGCGGCGCATCCTTATCAGGGGCAGGGCAGCGGTGCTCGGCGCGGGTGATGTCTATGATGCCCACAAGGCAGCCCGTCATGATCATCTCCGCAAGCTTGGAATCGCTTTTATCGGAAAGGGTGGAAAAATTCATGCCAAGACGCGCGGAAACCGTTTTGCCGAGCGGCGGGTTTGAGGGCGTCTGCCCGTTTTGCACGGCAAGGTTTGTGGCGCGCGCCGCAAAATTCTGATATTGCTCCAGCTGCGCCGCCAGCTCGGCGCGCAGGGGACTTTCGCTCTGCCCCAGCTTTTCAAGCAGCGCCAAAATCGCGTCGCTGCCCATTTTTGCGGTTTGATACAGCGCGGTACACAGCGCCTCTTTCGGTGTTTCTTTTTTTGCAATCGGGCAGGTATCGCTGCCGCAGGATTTTGTTTCTTCCATAATAATTGCTCCTTTCGGAATTTTATGAAAGAAGTTTGCCCCGCGCAGCCCTTGTTTATCCGAAAAGCAAAGGCGCACGGGGCAATTTTCTATTTTGATTTGTTTGATTTGTTTCGGCGGGTTCGGAACGCATGCAAAAACGGGCGCTCCAAAAATCGTTTTGCGCGGAAAAACGGCGTTTTTTTGTCTTTGATGGGCGGTACCAAAAAGCTTTGCAGCCCGCATAGGCGCGCGCAGAGCACATCGGTGAAGAGCTGGTCGCCCAGCAGCGCCGTTTGCTGCGGAGGGAAGCCCGAGCTTTGCAGAAACTGCAGCGCAGCGCGGCGGGCGGGTTTGCCCGCTTTGGCTTTTGCATAAAGCCCGAGGCTTTGATTGAACCGCTCTACCCGCGCATTTTCATTGTTGGAGAGAAAGCCGACGGTAATCCCCCCTGCGCGCAGGGCATCGAGCCATGCGCGCACAGCCTCGGTCGGTTCCGCATCGTCATAGGTGACAAGGGTGTTGTCGATATCGCAAAGCAGCGCCCGCACGCCGCGCGCGCGCAAAAACGCCGCGCTCACCTCCGCAAAGGAAGAAAATATCTCATCCGGCCACAAAAGCGGCTGTTTTTTCATGCGGCTCCTCCCTCCTTTTTGCGGGTTATTTTACAAGATGCTGATGAATGTGCGCATAGTGCTCATAGGTATCATAATCCACCTCGCGCAGGATATCCTCAAGCTCGCCGTCGCCCATCACGGTGCAGCGTCCGTTTTCATACAGCGCGTCCACCTTTTCCTTGATCTTTGCGACAAGCGGCGCTTTTTTATCCACCGCGTCTGCCCCGTCAAGGCGGAAATAGCTGTTGAGCCAGTGTGCGATGCCGGCAAGCCCGCTGTGCGCATCCACTGCGACGCAGGCGGGACGGTTCAGAATTTTTGCGGTGTCGAAAATATTATAGATCTCTTCATCCTTAAGCAGCCCGTCCGCGTGGATGCCGGCGCGGGTCACATTGAAGTTTCTGCCGACAAACGGGGTACGCGGCGGAATTTCATAACCGATCTCCTCTTCAAAATACCGCGCGATTTCCGTAATTACGGAGAAATCCATGCCGTCGTTTGTCCCGCGCAGCGAAGCATATTCAATCGCCATTGCTTCAAGCGGGCAGTTTCCTGTGCGCTCTCCGATGCCGAGCATGGAGCAGTTGACCGAGGCGCAGCCGTACAGCCATGCCGTTGCGGCGTTGGTTACGACCTTGTAAAAATCGTTATGCCCGTGCCATTCCAAAAGCTCAGAGGGCACGCCGGCATAATGATGCAGCCCGTAGATAATCCCGCCCACGCTGCGCGGCAGCGCCGCGCCCGGATAGGAAACGCCAAAGCCCATAGTATCGCATGCGCGGATCTTGACGGGGATGCCGCTCTTTTGCGAGAGCTCCTGCAAAGCAGAGGCAAGGGGAACCACAAAGCCGTAAAAATCGGCGCGCGTGATATCTTCAAAATGGCAGCGGGGGGAAATACCGTATTCCATAATGCGTGAAACGACGCCGAGATATTTCTCCATGGCGCTTTTGCGCGTGAGCCCCATTTTGTTGTAGATATGATAATCGGAGCAGGAAAGCAGCACGCCGGTTTCGCGGATGCCGAGGTCCTTTACCAGCTGAAAATCCTTTTCGTTTGCGCGGATCCAGGTGGTGACCTCCGGAAAGCGCAGCCCCGCCTGCATGCATGCTTCCACTGCGCGGCGATCCTTTTCGGTATAGACGAAAAATTCGCTTTGGCGAATGAGCCCCTTCGGTCCGCCGAGCTTTGAGAGCAGCTTATAAAGATGCAGAATCTGTTGCTCGGTGAACGGAGATGTGGATTGCTGTCCGTCGCGGAAGGTGGTGTCGGTGATCCAAATCTCCGCCGGCATTTGCATGGGCACGCTGCGGTGGTTGAACGAAACCTTCGGAATGCTCTCATAATCATAGAGCTGACGGTACAGATTCGGCTTGGCGCGCTCCTGCAGCTGATATTTATAGGCAGACTGCTCCAACAGATTTGTATGTTCCGAGAATTGAAGTGTCGGTGTGTCTTGCATTTTTTCATTCATGGTCGGGGCTCCTCTCTTTTTCGGAAAAAGCCGAAAACCTGTGCGGATTCACAGATTTTCCTGCGTGGCTTTTCTTCCGGCTTCTTTTCATTATAGCATCGTTTTTGCATCTTTACAATAGAAAACTTGCATTTTTTGAAAAGATTTCAAAAAGCCCCTCTGCCTGTGCTCTATTGTATCATAATCCGCGCCCGATTGCAACGCCTCTTCGGCTCTGCCGGTTCGCCGCTTTGGCGCACAGCAGCGCGGAAAACGGCGTTTTCCCGTATTTACAAATCACGGCGGGCATGCTATAATAAGATGATATGAGAAAAAAGAGGGGGCGAAAAAATGAGCATGGCAACACCGGCTGAAAATGCCCGCGCACTTCTTGCGCGTGCCGAGGCGCTTGCCGCCAAAATTGCTGACCCCGCCGCCATGCAGGACCGCCGCGCCTATGCCGCGCTGCAGCGCGAATATACCTCCCTTTTGCCCCTGAGCGAGACGGCGCAAGCCATTTTGCGCGCTGAGGATTCCATTGCGCAGGCAAAAGCCCTTTCGCAGGATGCGGAGCTCGGCGCGCTTGCCCGCGAGGAGGAAGCCGCAGCGCGTGCCCGCCTTGAATCGCTCTGGCAAACGCTGCGCGCGCAGCTTTGTGCAGCCGCACAGGATGAGGACGACGGCCGCGCCGTTGTTATGGAGATCCGCGCCGGGGCGGGCGGAGAAGAGGCCGCGCTGTTCGCAGCCGATCTTTACCGCATGTATTGCATGTATGCCGCGCGCCGCGGCTTTTCCACGGAGCTTGTCGAAAAAAACGAAACGGAGCTCGGCGGGCTGCGCCAGGTTTGCTTTACGGTAAACGGCGCAGGCGTTTATGCGCGGCTGAAATACGAAAGCGGCGTGCATCGCGTGCAGCGCGTGCCCCGCACGGAATCGCAGGGCCGCATTCAAACCTCCACGGCGACGGTCGCCGTTTTGCCGCAGGCGGAGGAAATTGAGGTTGCGCTAAATCCCAAAGACCTCAAAATCGAAAGCTGCAAATCCAGCGGCGCGGGCGGGCAGCATATCAACAAAACGGAAAGCGCCGTGCGGATTACCCATTTGCCCAGCGGCATTGTGGTGGAATGCCAGGATGAGCGCAGCCAATTCAAAAACAAAGATAAAGCGCTGCGCATTTTGCGTGCAAAGCTCTATGAAAAGGAAAAAAACGAGCGGCAGCAGAGCATTGATTCCGCCCGCCGCGCGCAGCTCGGCACGGGCGACCGCTCCGAGCGCATCCGAACCTATAATTTCCCGCAGGGGCGCGTCAGCGATCACCGCATCAAGCTCACGCTGCACAACATCGACGCATTTCTCGGCGGCGATATGGACGGTCTGATTGAGCCGCTGATTGCTGCGGATATGGCAAAGCGCAGCAATCAGGACCGGGCTTTTCCCGCCGAGGGGGCAAAGGAATAAAATCATGAACGAAATCAACGAAATCCATGCGCCGGCGGAGCAGACGCTGCAAACCCGGCTGATCGACCCCGAAAACAAAGCAGAGCTTTCCGAGGCGGCGCAGCTTTTGCGTCGCGGCGGGCTTGTTGCTTTCCCGACCGAAACGGTGTACGGGCTCGGGGCAAACGCCTATGACCCGGATGCGGCGCGCCGCGTGTATGCCGCCAAGGGGCGCCCGAGCGACAACCCCCTCATCGTGCACATTGCAGCGCTTGAGACAGCCGAGCAAATTGCGCACACCACCCCACTTTTTTATCGGCTTGCCGAGCGATATTGGCCGGGGCCTTTGACGATTATTCTGCCGAAAAAGGACTCTATTCCGACCTCAGTGACCGGCGGGCTGAATTCCGTCGGCATCCGTTTTCCCTCCGACCCTGTCGCCGCCGAGCTGATTTTGCAAAGCGGGGTACCCATAGCGGCGCCCTCTGCCAATCTTTCGGGCAAGCCCAGCCCCACGACCGCGGCGCATGTCATCCGCGATCTGTACGGCCGCGCGGACGCAATCGTATGCGGGCGGGACTGCGACTATGGCGTGGAATCCACCGTGGTGCGGGCGCAGGGAGACAAGCTGACCGTTTTGCGCCCGGGCGCCGTGACGCCGGAGCAGCTGCGCGCGCTGCTCGGAGAAGAAAATGTTTTGATCGACCCTACCGTTTTGCAAAAAGCCGCCGAGGGCATGCGCCCGCAGGCGCCCGGAATGAAATATCGCCATTATGCGCCCTGTGCCCCCGTAATTTTGCTGCGCGGCGAGCCGCGGGAGATTCGGGCGGCGCTGCTGCGCTGCAAAGCCGACGGAAAAACGGGCATCCTTTGCTATGAAGAGGACGCCGCTTTATTGAAAGGGCGCCTTACCATGAGCCTTGGCCCGAGAGAGGACGAACGCATGCAGGCGCACCGCCTGTTTGCCTGCCTGCGCGCCTTTGACGAAACGGACGCTGCCTGCATTTATGCTCCGCTGCCCGCAAAGGACGGCATCGGGCTTGCCGTATATAACCGCCTGGAAAAAGCTGCCGGCTTTACCGTGCGGGATGCAAAAGAAATTTTGAGCACAGAAACAAAATAAGGAGAGAACCATGGAAAAAATCAAACCCCGCACCCTATCCGGCTTTATGGAGCTTTTGCCCAAGCAGCAAATGCAAATGGAGCGCATGATGGAAACGTTGCGCAGCACCTATGCACTGTACGGCTTTACCCCGCTTGACACCCCGGTGATCGAAGCCTCCGAGGTGCTGCTTGCCAAGGGCGGCGGCGAAACGGAAAAGCAGATCTATCGCTTTGAAAAGGGAGATGCGGATCTTTCGCTGCGCTTTGATCTGACGGTGCCGCTTGCCAAATATGTGGCGCTGCACGCGGGCGAGCTTTCGTTTCCGTTCCGCCGCTATCAGATCGGCAAGGTCTATCGCGGAGAGCGCACGCAGCGCGGCCGTTTCCGCGAATTTTATCAGGCGGATATCGATATCATCGGCGACGGCTCGCTTGATATCATCAACGAAGCCGAAATTCCGTCTATCATTTATCACACCTTCCGAAAGATGGGGCTGCAGCACTTTTGCATCCGCGTGAACAACCGCAAAATTCTCAATGGCTTTTTCCGTATTTTAGGCATTTCCGAGCATGCGGAGGA
>ERZ827423.2412-NODE-2412-length-14874-cov-3.664417_pt1 | contig 14874 bp, 20 predicted proteins | sample MGYA00519775_ERZ827423 | MGnify/ENA primary metagenome ERZ827423 (study PRJEB31778, sample SAMEA3449296) | human gut metagenome | biome: human gut; feature: human-associated habitat; material: faeces | place: United Kingdom | collected 2010/2012 ...
CCCGGGCATAGACCCCCACACCTATGACGCCGTGGCCACCGGCAAGGTGGACAGCAAGTTCGGCACCGCCATCGAGACCGGCCAGGCCCGTCAGATGCTGGAGCACACCCTCAGCCTGCCCTCCATCGACCTGAAGGGCCTCCACTGCCACGTGGGCTCCCAGGTCTTCGGGGAGGACGTCTTTGAACGCAGCGCCGACATCATGCTGGAGTTCATGGATCGGTGCAACAGGGATTACGGTCTGCGCCTGGAGCTGCTGGATCTGGGGGGCGGCTACGGGGTGCGCTATGTGGAAGAGGACGGCCATGTGGATATCCCCGCCGCCATAGCCATGGTGGCGGCGCACATGAAAAAGAAGATTTATCTATCGGCACCGCTTTCTGCGGGAAACTTAAAAAACCACCTCAGCCGCTTTCTGCGCTATGCAGGCTATACGATGAAAGAGGGCGCACTTCCGGTCGCAGTCCATTTCTATGCATTTTCAGATGCGGATGCGGAGGCTGCGGCAGAGGAAAACGGACTGCAGGCGGACAGCGCTGCAAAGATCTCCTTCGAAGAGCGCTTCAGCCTAATCTGGTTCTGCGATGAAATGTGGGTGTTCGGTCCGGTCATCACCAAAGAGATGGAACGGGAGATTGAGTTTTGCGCAAACCTCGGTATGAAGGTCCGATATATTACAGAAAAAGAAGTCACAAAGAAGATAGGGGAGAAAAAATCATGAAGAAAAAACGAATGCGGATCCTGCTGATCTTGCTGGTGCTGCTGTTTTGCTTTGCGGAAAATGCTTATGCGGCAGGCGATGTGTCATCTGCCATCCAGCAGACATGGACAGCAGCACAGTCACAGGTGAAAACTGTGGTAGAGAATGTGGTGTTTCCGGTGATCGATATGATCCTTGCGGTACTGTTTTTTGTCAAACTCGGCACCGCATACTTTGACTACCGCAAGCATGGTCAGTTTGAATTTACTGCGCCATGCATCCTGTTTGCGTGCCTGCTCTTTACCCTTACCGCGCCGCTATATATCTGGAATATTCTCGGATAATTCGAATCTTTCCGTAGACTTTCCTAGCAAAATACGGTATCCTGTGACTAATCAAAAACAGAAAGGAAGAAGGCCATGAATACCATGAAAAGAATTTTCAGCGAGGAAAGCCTGACCTGCGTGCCGAAAAGCAGGGCATACAAAAAGGCGCTCGCTGCGCTCAGTGAAGCCTCGCAGGATATCTCCGCACTCTTTGCGGAAAGCACGGGAAGCGATGCAAGCAGACTCTTTGAACGCTATCAAGATGCAAGCGCCGAGGTGCAGGAGCTGATCTGCACCGAAGCCTTTCGGCAGGGTTTTCATCTCGGCAGGGAGCTGCAGGAGGAAATATCAGAATGGGAACGGGACTGCGAGTAGGCAGTCTTTTTGTATGCGGAAAAAGGGGAATCCCCTCTTTTTCTGTTTGAAAGATAAAAAAGGAAAAGGAGAGAGCAGATGTTTGAATGGATCGGGGATCAGATTGGGAAAATCATTTGGAACAATCTGCTGATGTGGCTGTATGAAACCATCTATCAGGCAGCTGCAGATTTTTTTGCGATGATGGGAAACATGGGGGCAGAAATCTTTGACCTCTCGTGGGTTGCGGCAGTCGTGCAGCTTTTCAGTCTCTTTGGCTGGGCGCTCTTTGGCATCGGAATGGTGACAGCTGTGTTTGATGCGGCCATCGAATATCAGAACGGGCGCGGCAATTTAAACATGACAGCACTCAATGTGCTGAAAGGATTTTTTGCGGCAAGCATGGTAGGCGTACTTCCGATTGAGCTTTACCGCTTTTCCATCTCGCTGCAAAACACACTATCGGGGGGGCTTCTTGGAATTTTTACCGCGGACGGAAGCGGCGGTTTTTCAGGAAAAGTCGTGCAGACGCTATCGGGAAACTTCCTGATCGAAGATCTGACAGAGGTGACCCTGCTTGCGGTGCTGATTTTGATTGCCTTTGCCTATGCGATCACCAAGGTATTTTTTCAAAATATCAAGCGCGGAGGAATCCTGCTTGTGCAGATCGCGGTCGGCTCGATGTATCTCTTCAGTGTGCCGCGTGGATATACCGATGGGTTTATCCAGTGGACAAAGCAGATCATTGCGCTGTGTCTGACGGCGTTCCTGCAGACCACGCTTTTAATGCTGGGGCTGATGACCTTTCCGGGAAACAAAATCATCGGTATCGGCATCATGCTTGCAGCAGGCGAAGTGCCGCGCATTGCCGGGCAGTTTGGAATGGATACCTCAGCAAAGATGAATCTGATGAGCGCAGCGCACAGTGCGCAAAGCGCCATTTATCTAACGCGCATGTTTGCAAGACCATAACGAGAGGGGAAATATATGAACCGTATTTACCTATACCCAAAAAACCTAAAAGAAAAGGCGAGTCTCTGGCTGTGGAGCCTTAGAGACTTTGCCATCTTAAGCGTGGCGCTTCTTTTTTCTGCGCTCGCGCTGGCAAAGCTCGGAATTCTGCTTCCGCTTGGGATAAGCTTTGGCTTTGCGTTTCTGACCATTCGCCTTTCCGCATACACTGTGCTGGAGTATCTTTCGTGGTGTATGCGGTTTTTCGTTACCGGCCAGCAGCGCTATGACTGGAGGTGAGGGGAAGATGAAAGAAAAAAAGAAGAAACCAAAAAAAGAAAACAAGCGAAAACGACATGGGAAGAAGAAGGCAGCCCTGCAGGCATTTCTTGGGCTGGAGGGCTTCGCTGATTATGGGCTGAAAGCAAGCGGCGGTACCTACCTTTTCTTTCGGGTCAGCCCAACCAATATTTCGGTATTATCAAGAGAAAGCGTGGAGATCAAGGAACGTCATCTGATGATGGTGCTCTCTGCGCTGCCGGACATTCGGATTCTGTGCATGGACGCCGCCGAGCGATTTGATGATAACCTGCGGTATTTGAAAGAGCGCAGCAAGGAGCATCCGGACAAAAAAGTACTGCGACTTTTGAAAAAGGATATGCAGTTTTTAGATCGGATGCAGCTTGAGATGGCAACCTCCCGGCAGTTTCTGTTTGTAAAAAAGATGAAAGAAGAAAACGAGGCAGCGGAATTTGCGGAAGCAAACCGCATCGAAAAGATCATCGCGGAGCAGGGCTTTGAAGTGCGAAGGCTCAAAAGGGTCGAGATCAAGCGCCTGCTTGCTATCTACTTTGATGCGTCGCTAAACGGACAAGCCATGCCGGATTTTGACGGCATGCAGTATTTTAACTTGGAAGGAGACGACGAAGATGCTACGGAAACGAAAAAATAGAGTCATCACGGATGAAGAACAAGAAGAAATCCGCATCAAAGAATTCTTTGATCTAATCACGCCAAGCGCGCTGCGCTTTTTCACCGGCTACTATATTCTCGGGGATACCTACCGCATGGTATGGGCGGTGAAAGAATATCCGCCGTCCACCGAGGCGCAGGCAGTTTTTTCACAGCTTGCGGACCGAAACGGCGTGACCTTAAAGATTTATCATAGGCTGGTCGAGCCGATCGAGCAGCGAAAGATCATTCAAAACGCCGCGCGTAAAAACAAATTAAAATCCGGCGGAAGCGATGTGAATGAAACGATCGAGGCCGCGGGAAACTTAGAGGATGTTGTGACGCTCCTTGCCAATCTCAGAAAAGACCGCGAGCCGCTGCTTCATGTAGCGGTATTTTTAGAACTCAAAGCACGCTCGCAGGAAGCACTTCTTGCACTTGCAGGTGAAATTGACATGGAGCTTACGCGATGCAAGATTACGGTAGATAAACTGACGCTTAGGCAGAAGGAAGGGCTTTTATCGAGCCTTCCGTTTGGCGAAAATATGTTTGGTGCGCTCTTTGAGCGGGTGCTTCCGTGCTCGTCGGCTGCGAATCTGTTTCCGTTTAACTTCTCCGGAAAGACCGACCCGAAAGGGCTATATATCGGGCGCGATAAGTACGGCACGAACCTGCTGGTGGATTTTGACCGCAGGGCAGAGGATAAGACCAATGCGAACATCCTGATCCTTGGAAACTCCGGGCAGGGAAAGTCGTATCTGTTAAAGCTGCTTCTGGTCAACACCAGAGAGGCAGGGAAGCAGATTATTTGCTTAGATCCGGAAATGGAGTACCAAGAACTCTGCGAAAACCTTGGCGGCACCTATCTTGACTTTCTCAGCGGCAGATATATCATCAACCCGCTGGAGCCGAAGATGTGGGCAGAGCCGGATGATAGCGATGAAAAAGCAGAAAAAGAAATAGAGGATATCCCGGAAGCGTTTCGCAAAAGCACAAGGCTTTCGCAGCATATCGCATTTTTAAAGGACTTTTTCCGCTGCTATAAGGATTTCAGCGACGCAGAAATCGATACGATTGAGATTCTGCTGGCGCAGCTTTACCGGAATTTTGGCATCAATGACTATACGGATTATGCACGCATGCGGCCGGAAAACTATCCGCGTATGCAGGACTTTTATGCGCTGTGTGAAGCGGCCTATGAAAACTACGACGCATCGAAAAAAGAAATCTATACCGAAGAAACCCTGCAGCGGGTCTGCCTTGGCCTTCACTCGATGTGCGTGGGCGCAGAAAGCCGCTTCTTTAACGGCCATACAAACATCAAAGCAGATGACTTTCTGTGTTTTGGTGTGAAGGGCCTGATGGATACGAACAAGAAGCTGAAGGATGCGATGCTGTTTAACATTTTATCGTATATGTCCAATCTCCTCTTGTCCAGAGGAAACACGCTGGCAGCGATCGATGAACTGTACCTGTTTTTATCAAACATGACAGCGATTGAGTATATCCGAAACGGCATGAAGCGTGACCGGAAAAAAGATTCCTCGATTGCGATCGCCAGTCAAAATGTCGAAGACTTTTTAATCCCTGCGGTCAAGGAATACACCAAGCCGCTCTTTTCGATTCCGACGCATCAGTTTCTGTTTCACGCCGGGCAGATCAACGCAAAAGAATACATGGACGCGCTGCAAGTCGAGCCAAGCGAGTATGAGCTGATCAAATACCCGGAGCGCGGCACCGCCCTATACCGCTGCGGCAGCGAGCGGTATCTGCTGCAGGTGATCGCACCGGACTACAAAGAAGCGCTGTTTGGAAAGGCAGGGGGACGATAAATGCAGATGGTCTTAAAACGGCTGGCGCTTGCTGCGGTCAGTGATAAACGGGTGCGGGATTCGGTACTTGCGATTCTTTTAGGATTTCTGATCTTTGCTGTCATGCCGGTTAGCGCGCTATGCGAATTTTTCGCTGAAGGCGAAGATGCAGAAAATTTCTTCGAAGGTATCGCAAGCAGGATGCCCGAGGCCCAGCAGAGAGAATATGAAAGAATGGAGGCAGTCTTTTCCGAAATCGAAAAGGCGCTTTCCGAAAGAGACCTGAGCGGCAGGGCAGAAGAGGCAAGAGCCATCTATCTTGTATTCCTCTATGAGAAAGGTGAGCAGCCGGGCTTTGCGGAAAAGCTTGCAGACTGTTTTGAAAAAGGCGGGGATACAGGTGCACTGATTGAAGAACTCCGAAAGGCGTTTGGAATCTCGGTTTCGGATGATGACCTAAAGGCGCTTCTCAGCGCCGAAAGTGCAGATGTTATCAATCTCAGCGGCTATGAAAATCCAAAGACGAAGAATGCACACGACCTTGCGCTATGGGCAAAACGTGCAAAAACGGGCGGCTGGGGCTATGTCTGGGGGACTTACGGCGAAGTGCTGACCGGACGGGCCTTTCAGCAGAAGCTGAAGCAGTACCCTGCGGAAATCAGTGCAGAAAAGAAGTTCATCAGCGAAAATTATCTTGGAAAACGCACGGCAGACTGCGTCGGTCTCATCAAGGGCTATTTGTGGCTGGATCCGGAAACGAAAAGGATCGTATACGGACGCGGCGGACACGCTGATGTCGGTGCAGACGGGATGTTTGAGAAGGCAAAAGAAAAAGGAACGATTTCTTCGATGCCAAAGATCCCCGGCATTGCGGTTTGGCAGAAAGGGCATATCGGCATCTATGTCGGAGACGGCAAGGTAATTGAAGCTGCCAATACACGCGCAGGCATTTTGGAGACAAGGCTGTCTGCGGGAACATGGACGCACTGGCTGAAAGTGCCGGGCGTCAGGTATGAATGATCAGCATGGTATGAATAATCAGCATGGTATGAATAATCAGCATGGGAAGTGCAAAGCCTTCCTGTGCTTTTTGCTTTTTTGAAAGCAGGAAAGGAGAAGTTATGGAGATAAACACAACGCTGTTTCGCAAGGAGCCTCGTTTTGACACGCGGCTGTGCAAGGTGGAAAAAATCTTAGAGCTAAGCGGAAGCGATTTTGTGCATCTAAAAGAAAATCTTTTGGATGAGTACGAATTTCTTACCCGGTATCGCGATCTGATGCGGCTTGATCAAGACGATATCGCGCACTGCCTGATGGTACTTGGCGATGGCCATGAGGACGCCATCCTCATTGAAGCAGAGGGCGCAAGCTACGCAAGGTATGCAGCCTTTCTACCGCTGGTTCGCGCGGCCGTCGAGGCACAGGAAGAACTTCCGATCGAGCGGTATGAACCTGCGATGGAAGAGGGGATGATTTTGGGAGGTCTCAAATGAAGAAAGTAAATATCAGTATCGCATACGAAGAAGAAAAGTATGCAGCGCTTACGATGTACCTTACGCAAAAAAATATGAGTTTGGAAACGGAGCTGACTGCAGCTCTTGACAGTCTTTATGCAAAGCAGGTGCCGCCTGCGGTTCGTGACTTTGTGTCGCAGCGGATTTCTTCCGAGCAGAAAAAAGGAAAAAGGACTGATTCTGTTTGAAAAGTCAGAGATTCGGCATCGAAATGGAAATGACGGGAATTTCCCGAAAAAAGGCAGCCGAAGTCATCGCCGCATATTTTGGAGCGCGTGCGGTGTATGACGGCGGCAGCTATGATGCGTACCATGTGACGGACGAGCAGGGGAGGAACTGGAAGGTGGTCAGTGACGCATCAATTCATCCGGCCATGCGTGACGGAAGATCCGCAAGTAATTTTTACAAGGTGGAAGTGGTTTCCCCAATCTGTCATTACGAAGATATCGAAACGATACAGGATCTTGTGCGAAAACTGCGGCGAGCAGGCGCCTGTGTGAATGATTCCTGCGGGATACACATTCATGTGGATGCGGCCCCGCACAGCGCAAAAACCCTCCGTAACCTTGTGAATATCATGGTATCAAAAGAAGACCTGCTATATAAAGCGCTTGCCGTTGATGTCGCAAGAGAGGATCACTACTGCCAGAAAACGGATCTGCGTTTCTTAGATGAACTGAACCGGAAGAAACCGAAAAGTATCGAAAGCTTTGAGCGGATGTGGTATCACGGAGACAGCAGGAGATATACGCACTATGACAACAGCCGTTATCGTGCGCTGAATCTGCACAGCGTCTTCTCAAAAGGCACAGTCGAATTTCGCTTGTTCAACGGAACGATGCACGCAGGAAAAGTCAAAACCTATATCCAGCTCAGCCTTGCCATCAGTCATCAAGCCCTTGTGCAAAAGGGCGCCTCGCACAGCCGGACAAAAAGTACGAACGAAAAATATACCTTTCGCACCTGGCTTCTTCGGCTCGGTATGATCGGCGAGGAGTTTCAGACAGCAAGAAAATTCCTGCTGGAAAACCTCGAAGGGAATATCGCATGGAAAGACCCGGCACAGGCCGAGCGGCAAAAGGAGCGCCTTGCGGCAAAGCGTATGGAAGAAGCAGCGCAAAGCATGCAAGGAAGAGAGGCAGAGGAAACGGCGGAGCAGGAAGCCGAAACTGAAACGCAGCAGGAAGAAGGTTTTAGACTACAGATGTTTTAATTGGAATAGAAGGAGAACAACATGAAAAAGACAAAACTTTATGCAGCATACGGAAGCAACTTAAACCACGCACAGATGCGGGAACGCTGTCCGGAAGCAAAATATCTTGGCTCTGCCATGTTAAAGAATCAGAATCTGCTATTTTGCGGGCAGCCGGATCACAGCTTCGCGACCATCGAAAGTATGGCGGGAAAGGAAGTTCCGATTGGACTTTGGGAGATCAGCGCGCGGGATGAAAAATCGCTTGACCGCTATGAAGGCTATCCGCGTCTGTACATCAAGCAGACGCTGGAGGTGCGGACGTTTGACGGACAGCGCGTCCCGGTCATGGCTTATATTATGAACCCAGAGCTGCATCTGAAACCGTCCCTGCCGCCGAGAGACTACTATCTTGGCATCAAAACGGGCTACGAGCAGAACGGTCTGCCGGTTGGTTGCCTCAAATATGCATTCAAAAACTGCCTCAAGGAATGCGGCATGGAACCGTACCCAAAGAAAGTGCAGACCAAGCCGCCGCAGCGGAAGGAGGCCAGCCATGAGCGATAACGCCATCCAGAGAATTCAGGTCGGTGATCTTCGCAAAATGAGCGACCGAGAAGGGCTGATCCTGCAAGGCTGCGGCGGCGATCCGCAGGAATGGTTGGAAGGGATCAACGAAATGCTCACGGATGCCGGAATCCTGCGCAATGGCAGCCGGTTTGAACGGGCATCTCTGTTTGAGTACGACGGTCACACCAACATGCTGTTTGACTTTGAAGGTGTTGATCTTGATGTCGGCAAACTCGCCATGTGGAGACTTACCACATACGGAACGATTGGCGGGACATGGCTCAGTGATTATGTGCCGAACCGTCTGGGTGGTTTTTTAGAGAAATCTGAATTGGGCGTTGAAAAGCCGTCCTGCCCGCTGATTGGGCAGGACGGCAATATTTTTAACCTTGTCGGCATTGCGGCGAGGACGCTGCGCGAAGCCGGGCTGCGGGATCAGGCAAAGGAACTCACCCACCGTATTTTCAGCGGCGAGTGCCACAGCTACGGCGAAGCCCTGTGCCTGATTGGGGAATATGTGACGATCACAGACATTGGCGACTACAATCACAACCGCCACGGAAAGGAGAAGGATAACTATGAGCGATGATCCCATGCGCATTCTGGTCGTGGAACCCACCAAAGATCCGTATGTCAAGGAGATCGACGGCAGCTTGGCGAGCATGCAGGCTATTGTGGGTGGTTTCATTCAGGCCGTCGAACCGTTTGAAGATCATAATGTCCTGCTGGTGTGCAACGAAGAAGCCAAACTCCTCGGTCTGCCGGAAAACCGCTTCCTGCGGAATCGCAATGGCATACCGTATGACATTATCCACGGCACGTTCTTCCTCGCCCAAGGCAGCGGCGAGGAATTTTGTTCTTTGACCGACAAGCAGATACAGACCTATACGCGCCTGTATTCCCGCGAAAAGCTGTTCGTCATGCAGCATGGAAAGGTGATCAATCAGCCGAAGAAAGGAAAATCGACGCATGAAAGATAAATACATCCTGACGGCAGAGTCCGTCACGGCAGGCCATCCGGACAAACTCTGCGACACGATTGCGGATAGCATTCTGGACGCCTGCCTCAAAGAAGATCCAAATGCCCGCGTTGCCTGCGAAGTGCTGGCGACGGCGGGCAAAATTCTTGTCGCCGGGGAACTCCGCACAACGGCAAGCCCCGACGTGGAAGCCATCGTGCGGCAGACGGTTCGGAATGCCGGATATGACTGTAATTATAATGTAGAGGTGCGGCTGCATACGCAGAGTCCTGACATTGCAGGTGCGGTCGATGGGGATACGCTCGGCGCAGGCGACCAAGGCATCATGTACGGCTACGCCTGCTGGGAAACAGTCGAGCTGCTGCCCGCGCCGGTCGTGCTGGCGAACCGTATCACGAGCCTGCTCACCACCTGCCGGGAGGAAAAACTGATTTCAGGAATTGGGCCAGACGGAAAAGCGCAGGTTTCTGTGCAGTATGCGTTCGGTGTGCCGGAGCGCGTGGACACCATCGTGATCTCCTGCCAGCATGATGCAGACAAAGACCCTGACGAGCTTCGTGAGGAACTCCGCAGGCTGGTCATTGCCCGTGCCTGCCATGATGTGCGCATCGACGAGCAGACGAAGATTCTCATCAATCCGTCCGGCAGGTTTGTGCTGGGCGGCTTTGAAGCCGATACCGGTCTCACCGGCCGTAAGCTGATGGTCGATACCTACGGCGGGCTTGTACCCCACGGCGGCGGTGCGCTTTCCGGAAAGGACGGCACGAAAGTCGACCGCAGCGGCGCATATATGGCTCGGTATGTGGCAAAGAACATCGTCGCAGCCGGTCTTGCCGATATGTGTACGGTTAGCCTTGCCTATGCCATTGGGCAGGCAGAGCCGGTTGCCGTCGAGATCGACACGCAGGAGAGCGGATACTATGACGACGCATTCCTGACCGAAGCTGTCCGCCGTGTCTTTGATTTCACTCCGACTGGCATGATCCGCGCGCTGGATCTGGACAAGCCGTTCTTCGCAGAAGTCTGCAATAACTGCCATTTCATGCACCCGCAGGCAGCTTGGGAGCAGACGGACAAGGCAGAGAAGCTGCGCATGTCCTGTGCAGAGCTGGAGGACGAGCACACATGAGTCCAAAGCATGTCGTTTCCTGTTCCTTTGGGAAAGACAGCATTGCGACGATCCTGCTGGCCTTGGAGCATAGCGAGCCACTGGACGAAGTGGTATATTGTGAGGTCATGTTTGACGACGCTACCTCTGGCGAAGTACCGGAACATCAGGCGTTTATCTATCAGGTCGCAATCCCTGCCCTTGAAAAGTTGGGCGTACCTGTCCGTGTGCTTCGGAGCGAGAAAACCTACACCTCTGTTTTTATGGGGAAGGTCACACGCGGGTCGAAGAAAGGTATGATCCGCTCTTTTCCTATGTGCGGGAAATGCTATGTCCAGCGCGACTGCAAAATGCACCCGATCCGGCAGTATCAGAAAACACTGCCGTCAGATACCGTGCAGTACATTGGCATTGCAAAGGATGAACCGCAGCGTCTGGCACGGCTAGGCGGCAATCAGGTGTCGCTGCTGGAGAAATACGGATACACCGAGGATGACGCGAAGCAGCTCTGCAAACAAGCAGGACTGCTTTCCCCTGTGTACGAGTTTACCGACCGCGGCGGCTGCTGGTTTTGCCCGAATGCCAAGCTGTCCGAGCTGCGACATTTGTACGACCATCATCCGGATCTGTGGCAAAAAATGATGCGTCTGCAAATCGTCCCCGGCAAGGTCACAGAGAAATTCAACCGCAGCCAGACGTTTGCGGATATTGATGCAATGTTCCGAGAACAGGATTTGCAAGCAGCGGCCTAACATATTATTGGGGTGGCGATATAAAAATAGGCGTGAACTGTGCAGTTGCATAAATCCAGAAATGCTGGTAAAATACCAATAGGGAAATTATTTTTACAGGAGGTGTCGGACAATGATGTATCCTTTTTTAACGTTGGATGACCAAACCGAGATCGTGCATTCTCAGCTTCTGGACGATGGCAGCGTAAAGGTCTATGTGGAAAAGCCGGACGAAAAGGATTGCTTTCACTATGCGACGTGCTTTCTGCCAGAATACCGCTGGGAAGATGTTTCCGGCTTCTCTGAAGCGGAGATTCAGAAGTATCAGGAAATCATCTCGTCTACGGCGCATCTGATCATGCGGTTTGCCGCAGAGGGAGGCTTGGAAAATGCCGCAGGTTTTTAAGGTCGGTTCTTACTGGGTCTACTTCTGGGCAAATGAAAACGATCCGCTGGAACCGGTACATGTTCATGTCTGTCAGGGCGCGCCGAACGGCAACGCGACGAAGATCTGGATCACACGGGCTGGCGGTTGCATCCTGTGCAATAACAATTCCAGAATCCCGGACCGGGTGCTCCGGAACATCATGGACGTGATTGAAGCCAGAAGCGCAGAAGTAATTCAAAAGTGGACGTCATTTTTTGGCGAGGCTAGATTCTTCTGCTAAACCATACGGATGGGAAAGAATAATAAGAAGTGTCCTCGCTGCGGGCATAAAATGAAGCAGCAGTTTATTGGCTTGCAGCATTGCTCCTGCGGCATGAGTTGGAAGGGCGGGATCGGCTTTTTTGAGCGCACGCCGGACATGGTATTCTGTCTGCGCCGACAAAAGGGCTCCGCAAAGCAGAGCATCTGCATTGAAACACGGCAGGACGACAATACAATATCCAAATCATAATTACGGGAGCGTCAGAGAGATCTGGCGCTCCTGTTTCTTTCGGAGGTATCATGACAAATTTCTTTCTGGAAGAACTGAGAAAGATCTATGGAGATGGGCGCGTGATCCATGACCCGCAATTCGTTGGCGAATGCTGCTACGGCAGTCTTGGCGATCTGCGGGTCAAAGCGCGGTTTACAAGAGATATCGTTGCGAATCAGTATCCATATCTGACGGTTTCCATCCTGAATCCCACGAAAGGCGAAATTGACAGTGTTCGAATGAAAATTGGGGACATCATCAGCAGAAGCTGCCGCAGCACAAATCCGAATCTTCGCAATACGGAACCGCACATCTGGGTCGACGGGAAAACGCCGCAGTGGTATGCCTGCTGCCCAGGTTCGCGTGATTATACGTTGTTGGCAAACGCGACTGCGGAATATCTCAGCGTTTTTGAACTGACGCACGAACGGGTACAGAATCGACAACATACTCAAAAAATGAAGGGAGCGGATGCCCATGCGCGATAAGCCCAGATGGGAGATCATCCACGGAGACAGCCTTACGGTGCTGGAGAGCTTTCCTCCCGGCGCGTTCGACGCTGTCATCACAGATCCGCCGTATGCGTCCGGTGGCCGCACGCAGGCGGAAAAATCCAAAGCCACCGCAAAGAAGTATTCCAGCATGGGCGGCAACGCACCGCCCGATTTTGACGGCGATGCCAAGGATCAGCGGTCGTGGACCCGCTGGGCGGCAGAGTGGCTGTATCTTGCAAGACGTGCAGCCAAGCCCGGCGCGCCGGTTTGTATGTTTATTGACTGGCGGCAGCTTCCCTGCGCCAGCGATGCGCTCCAGTGGGCAGGCTGGATCTGGCGCGGGATTGCCGTGTGGGATAAGGGAAACTCGCGCCCGCAGAAGGGACGTTTTCGCCAGCAGGCAGAATATATCGTCTGGGGTTCAAACGGCGACATGCCGGTCAGCCGCCCTGTGCCGTGTTTGCCGGGTGTATTCAAATACGGCAATCCGCAGAACCGCATCCACCTGACCGAGAAACCCTTGCAGCTCATGCAGGACCTTGTCAAGATCACAGAACCGGGCGGTCATATCTTAGACCCCTTTGCAGGCTCCGGCACGACAGTTCTGGCTGCGATCAAGGAAGGCTATAACGCGACCGGCATCGAGGTCACGGACGTGTACGCGGATCTTGCCAGAAAGCGGCTGGAATCGGAATTGAACGCTGCATAGCGACTATAGTAGCGACTACAAAAGGCAAAAATCTGAATTTCAAAATTCCATAGCGACTATTGTAGCGACTACGCCATTTAAAAGCCGATTTGAATGGCCGAAGCAGCGCGAAAGCATCTATGAAGGAAAGAAAATTGAAATCTCTCTCCTCTCTTGCCCCGACTTTTGGCGGGGCGTCAGGCTCTCGCCGCCTCGCGGCAAGAGCGCAAGCATCGCCTTTTGGTACCAAAAGGCAGCTTGCAGGGAGGACCCTGACCCCAATATGCCGCCTGCGGGCGGAGAAAGGAGCGCTGTGCGGAAGAATCAATATAACCTGCACATCCGATTGGACGAGGACGAACGCGCCGCGCTGGAAAAGGGGCTGCAAGCCAGCGGCCTGCCGCTGTCTGCTTACCTGCGCAAGCTGATCCTCGGAGAAAGCATCCAAGCCGCGCCCTCGGAAGAACTTCGCAGGCTGCGCACGGAGATCCATCAGATTGGCAACAACATCAACCAGCTTGCGCGGAAAGCGAACGCCGGATTTGCCAGCCGGGACGAGGTTACACGCGCCCTGCGGATGCTGGATCGTGTCTATGAACTTATGTATGAGTTTTCAAAATAGAAATGGCAATCACAAAAATCCTGTACCGCAACGGTGGACTTGCGCAGGCCATTCAGTATATTACGAACCCGGATAAGACCGATCAGTGTGTCCTTGTCGATCATTGTAACTGCGATCCCGGTTTTGCATATCAGCAGATGATGAATACAAAACGGCGGTTTCATAAAACGGATGGGCGCCAATGCTATCATATTATCCAGTCATTCAAGCCGGATGAGATCTCGCCGGAACTGGCGCATGAAATTGCAAAACAGTTTGCGGCAGAGCATCTGCAAGGGCATGAAGCTGTAATCGGAACACACGTCGATAAAGGGCATATTCATTCACATATCGTTTTTAATTCCGTTAATGCGGACACCGGCATCAAATACCACAGTACACTTCAAAACTACTACCAGCAAATCCGTGGAATCTCAGATCGACTTTGTGAGGAAAATGGTCTATCCGTAATTCTTCAAGGTGAGAGCACAAAGACTGTCAGCTATATTGAATGGCTCCGTCAATCCAAAGGTCAGCCGACGTTCCGCTCCATGCTGGAAGCCGACCTGCGCGCGTTTGGCGAGCTGCGCATGGGCGGACACATCCTGCTCCACCACGACGATGTGAAGGCCGTCAACAGCGAGGAAAACCCGCAAAACGTCGCGCCCGTCCAGGGCGAGGGCGGCACGTTGGAAGGCGGCAGGCTCTCCGTTCGCCTGCCCAGGCTCAGTTGGAACGTGCTGCGCCTGCGCCATGTTTAGCCGCAAAGCCGTGGCGTTTCCGTGGGGCGAGCGGCACGCAAACGCATTCGACGAAACCGACATGCAGCTCATCCGCGATTATTTCGCCAAAACGGTGGAAAAAGAAGCGCCGTCAGCTACTTTCGCGCCGCCCATCGATGACATCACCTGGAGCGATCTGGACATGGACGCGCTCTACAAGCGCCTAAACGGCAGCTACAGCGCGGCGGGGGACAATTTTCT
>ERZ827423.2414-NODE-2414-length-14854-cov-3.953510_pt1 | contig 14854 bp, 19 predicted proteins | sample MGYA00519775_ERZ827423 | MGnify/ENA primary metagenome ERZ827423 (study PRJEB31778, sample SAMEA3449296) | human gut metagenome | biome: human gut; feature: human-associated habitat; material: faeces | place: United Kingdom | collected 2010/2012 ...
GCGGCTGTTCCTTATCGGATATCTTGATCCCCGATGCGCCGGAAAAATACTTCCTATCCCCGGTGGCCATGGAAAAGCTCTTATACAGCTCCTCGGCGGCTCCCAAGGATATCGGGTCTATGACCCGAAAGGAGTAGCCTGCACCCAGACGGCGGGCGGTGGTGGTCAGGGAGTAAAGACCGGCCTGTATCTTGTGGGCTTTAACCGTAGAGCAGGGATTACGGGAGAGCGCGGTACAGCATCGACACTGAATGCAAGCGATTTCAAAGGCATTAATCGAAATCAGACCTCAAATGCGGTATTTGTCGATTTGTGTGCCGGGCATCCAAAACAGACAGAGAATGCCAGATGCATTACCGCCCGGTATGGGCAGACCACATTATCCAACTACAAGGCGGAACGCTCCGGCGCGCTGATGATCCGGGAGGCCACTCGAAAAGGCTATCAGGAGGCGGCACCCGGTGACAGTGTGGATTTGGGTTATATTGGAAGCAAAACACGCGCTGGCCGAGTAGGCGCTGATATTGCTCATGATGCCGCCAGCGTGCAGGGCATTGTGGAGCGAGGCGGGCGCATCCGCCGTCTGATGCCAAGAGAATGCCTCCGGCTACAGGGGTTTGATGACAACCAGATCGACAAGATCCTTGCCATCAATTCAGATGCACAGGCATATAAGCAGGCCGGAAACAGCGTGACGGTCCATGTGATCGAGGCAATCGGCCGCCGGCTGTGGGCTGTGGATGAGGCACTCTGCATGGAGGATGCGGCATGATCGATATGAAGGACCAGTGCTTCGGCGTGGAGGTGGAGTTCACCGGCATCACAAGGGAACAGGCCGCCACAGCCTTGGCGAGATACTTTGGAACCATATCGTTTCACAGAGGCGGCACCTATGACGCCTGGATTATCCGGGACATGGAAAACAAAGAGTGGAAACTGGTGAGTGATTCCAGCATCCGCGGGGAGCGAAAAACGCCGGACGGTTATGAGGCAACCGGGGATCGGCACTATTGGGTAGAGATGGTTTCTCCCAAATTGACCTATGCGGAGCTTCCAAAATTCCAGGAATGTGTGCGGCAGATGCGTCATGCCGGAGGGAAGGTCAACGACTCCTGCGGCATCCATGTCCACGTGGACGCCGCCAACCATAACCGGCAGAGCCTGAAGAATCTCCTGAGCATCATGTTCTCCAAGGAGGACATCCTCTTCAAGGCGCTGGACGTAAATCCTCATCGTGTCGAGGTATTTTGCAAAAAGGTTCGAGAACCCATGCTGCGGAAGGCCCGCCGCCTCTCTGCAGAGGAGACAACGGATCTGACGCAGCTGGAGAGCATTTGGTATGAAGGGAATGTCGAAAGCGGCAAGCATTATAGCTGGACACGCTACTATGCCTTAAACCTCCACTCTGTCTTTTACAGGGGCACTGTGGAATTCCGCTGTTTTAACTCCACCCTCCATGCGGGGCGGGCAGCGGCGTATATCAACCTGTGCCTGGCGATGTCCGCCCAAGCAATCAATCAGCGCAGCGCAATCATGCAGAAAACACACAGCGACAATGAGCTGTTCACCTTCCGGGTATGGCTGGTGCGCCTGGGCCTGAACGGCTCCGAGTTCAAGGACACCCGAGACCATCTTCTGGCCAACCTGGATGGGGACCGCGCCTGGCGTTACGACAAGGACAGTTATGAGGTCAACAAAAAGAAGAAAAAGAACCGAGAAATGGAGAGATGACAAGATGAAAATCCGAATTGAAAATGACATTCTTTCCGGTACCGCGGCAGAGATCATGGACCAGCTGCGCGGGCGTGTCTTTGATCCCACAGAGTTTCCAGACACAGAGAGTTACATCTGGTTTCTGCAGAACAATGTGATCCGAACGACCGGATTGGAGTTCCCACTGCCGGAGGGCGATGTGGAGCAGCAGGCGCGCTTCATTTTTGACCGGCTCTCCAAAATCGGGGCCTTGACCATTTTGGAGGGCTGAGATGGCGGAAAAGCTGTATTTTGCATACGGCAGTAATATCAATCTGGAGCAGATGGCGTACCGCTGTCCGGATTCCCATGTGGTGAGTCCTGTCATTTTGGAGAATTATGAGCTGCTGTTCCGGGGAAACATCCGGGGAAAGGGCGTGGCCACCATCGCACCCAAGGAAGGAAGTAAGGTACACGGCCTGCTGTGGCGGATCACACCTGTCTGTGAACAGTCTCTGGATTTCTACGAGGGCTATCCCCGGCTGTATGAAAAAGAGCAGGTGACAGTGCGGGACGATAGAGGCAGACAACTCACGGTCATGGCCTATGTGATGACGGGCGGCGAACGGTGGATGTCCCCCATGATGCCCTCTGCGTTCTACTACCGCGGCATCCAGGACGGCTACCGCCAGAACGGACTGCCTGTGGAGGAACTGAAAAAGGCTTGGGAACACTGTGCCCAGGAAGTGGATCAGGCGACGGTACGAATCAACCAGATGGTAGATAAGCGGGGGAAACCGCCCAAGGAGAAGCATGACCAGGAACGATAACATACACCGGAAAGAGGGCACGGAGTTATCTGGGCAGAAGTTTTCTTTTTATGATGCGGCGGATGGCAGCCTCGATCTGCTGTTTACATCCAAACTGCAGGAGGAGGCCCAGGTGGGGTGTCTAAGAGGTGTGTTCTTAGGGGAAGAAGCCGGAGATGATGTTATGGTGACCTGGCTGCCTAATAACAAGAGACTGGACTCCTTCACGTTTCGCAAAGAGCTGTATGAGCTGATCGGTGAACTGCAGAGCAGTGAGATGTTAGGCAGCCTTCCCGCCATGATCTCGTTTTGTAAAACCCACCCAGAGGCGCGGATGTCTGACCGGCAGACTTTCTATGCCTTCCGCATCGACAGCAGCAAATACAGGTATCATCTCCGGCTGTTCCCAGACAAGCAGAAATTCTATATTTTCTGCTATCGGGCAGACCGGATGCGAGAGGGGCGGCCCATACCAGACCATCATTACCTATACAGCGGTCGGAAAAAGAGACGAAGTGGAAAGGAGGAACGGGAGTGAAAGTATTGGTTGTGGAACCGATGAAGCCCTGCCATGTGCGGGAGATCGAGGGTCTGCAGGCCATGCAGGAAATCGTGGGAGGACACATTGAAGCGATCTATCCTTACGAGGAGCCGGTGGCGATCATTGCAAACGAGGAGGCCAAACTGCTGGGGTTGCCTTTTAACCGGCCTCTGCTGGATGAACATGGAGTCCCGTATGACATTGTCTGCGGGACATTTTTTGTGACCGGACTTGGGGAGGAAACCTTTGTCTCCCTGACAGATGACCAGATCCAGCGATATAAGGAGCTGTTTGACAACAGAATGGTTCTTACCGTTTCGGCAAAAACCCAGGAAGAAAAACTATACTTTGCCTACGGCATGAACGTCAACCTGAAGAAGATGGCGAGGGTTTGCCCGGATGCTCATGTGGTGGGTCCCGCTGTTCTTGAGGACTATGAGCTCCTTTTTCACGGTAATACTGCCGGAAACGGGCTGGAAACTATTGCACGGAAAACCGGGGGCAAGGTACATGGCGTCTTATGGAGAATCACACGGGAGAGCGAGGACAGTCTGGATACCTATGAGGGATATCCGAATTTGTATAATAAGCGGCAGGTCCTGGTGCATGATCGGAATGGACGAGAGTTTTCCGTTATGGCTTACGTCATGGCAGACGATAGGTTTCCGCAAACAGCGAGACCATCCAGCTATAATTATAAAGTGATTTTGGAGGGATACCAGCAAAATGGACTTCCTGTAGCAGCATTGAAAAAGGCGTGGCAGCACTGCGTACAGGAAGCCCGGCGGGAGGCAGTAATGAATCAGATGAAAAACTGGGGCTTTCAAACAAAAAAACCGAAAGGAACAAAAGGACATGAGAGATAAATACATCCAGACCGCGGAGTCGGTCACCGAGGGGCATCCGGACAAGCTGTGCGACACCATCGCGGACACCGTGCTGGACGCCTGCCTGAAGCACGATCCCAGCGCCCGTGTCGCCTGCGAGGCCCTGGCCACAGCTGGGAAGATCCTGGTGGCGGGCGAGATCACGGCCAAGGTACTTCCGGATATCCCCGCCATCGTCGCCCAAACTGTTCGAAAAGCCGGCTATGAGGCCGACTATGAGATCGAGGTCATCACGCACGACCAGAGTATCGATATCGCGGAGGCTGTGGGGGGAGACAAGGCTGCATCCCCTCAGCAGGGGGCAGGTGATCAGGGGATCATGTATGGCTACGCCTGTTTGGAGACGGACGAGCTGCTTCCCCTGCCCGTTGTCCTGGCCCACCGCCTGACCCGCCTGCTGACCGATGCCCGAAAGACAGGCGCGATCCAGGGCCTGGGACCGGACGGCAAAGCACAGGTGTCGGTGGAGTATGTATTTGGCCTTCCCAGCCGGATCACCAGTGTGGTGATCTCCTGCCAGCATGAGGCGGACAAGAGCTTGGATGATCTTCGCCGGGAGGTCATGGAGTATGTAGTCATGCCCGCACTGCGGGAACTACCCCCGGATGAGGAGACAGAGATCCTGATCAATCCCTCCGGCCGCTTCGTCCTGGGCGGCTTTGAGGCGGACACCGGCCTGACTGGCCGCAAGCTCATGGTGGATACCTATGGGGGACTTGTCCCCCATGGGGGCGGAGCCCTGTCTGGAAAGGATGGGACGAAGGTGGATCGCAGCGGAACCTACATGGCTCGGTATATCGCCAAGAACATTGTGGCTGCCGGGTTGGCGGAACGGTGCACGGTCTCTCTGGCCTACGCCATTGGCAAGACGGAACCTGTGGCGGTGGACATCGACACCCACGGGACCGGCGAGTATGCCGACACTGTGCTGGAGCAGGCTGTCCACATGGCGTTTGATTGGACCCCAGATGGAATGATCCGTACATTGGGACTGGACAGGCCGATCTTCGCACAGTATTGCAGCTATGGACATTTTATGCACGCGGACGCCCCTTGGGAGCGGACAGATAAGGCGGAGCTTCTGGAGGAGATCTGCAGGTTTAAGGAAGCGGGGGCGTCCAGGCGTTGAGATACATTGCTTCCTGCAGCTTTGGAAAAGACAGCCTTGGAACGATCCTGCTGGCCCAGAAGTACGGGGAACCATTGGACGAGGCGGTTTACTGCGAAGTAATGTTTGATCAGAACATCTCAGGCGAGGTCCCGGAACACCGGGACTTTATTTATAAAAAGGGCATTCCTGCTCTGGAGCGCATGGGGATCAAGGTGACTGTGCTCCGTGGGGAAAAGACCTATCTGGATCTGTTCACCGGGCGAATCACCCGCGGCCCCAAAAAGGGAATGCTGCGCTCTTTCCCCATCTGCGGGCGGTGTGCCGTCCAGCGTGACTGCAAAGTGAAGCCCATCCGGCGATATCAGAAAAGCCTGCCGCCTGACACAATCCAGTATATCGGCATTGCCAAGGACGAGCAGGAACGCCTCCTGCGGCTTGGGCGGAACCAGGTATCCCTTCTGGAGAAATACAACTGCACAGAACAGGACGCCAAGGAGCTCTGCGAGAAAGCGGGGCTCCTTTCTCCTGTCTACGCCATTACTGACAGGGGAGGCTGCTGGTTCTGCCCCAACGCCAAGCGCCGGGAGCTGCGCCATCTCTATGACCATCACCCGGAGCTATGGGCCAGGATGCTGGAGCTGCAGGCCCTGCCAGGCAAGGCAACAGAGAAATTCAACCGCACCCAGCGGTTTTCCGATATTGACGCGGCATTTCGACAGGAGAACGAGCAGCTGGATCTATTCCGAGAAGCTGCATAAGAGAGGAGATGATAATGACGACCAATCAAAAATATGAAATCACCGAGATTGCCCATGAGAAGTACCCCTTCCTCCACCGCATCCGCGCCCTGCGGGACATCGGCAGCGAGGTCAAGGCCGGGGCGCTGGGTGGCTTTGTGGAGAGCGAGGACAACCTGTCCTTCAGGCCGGGGGATGATGCCTGGCTCTTTGACGACGCCATCGCCTGCAATGACGCCTATGTGGACAAGGGCTCCTACCTGCGGGGGAATGCCATTGCCTGCGGTCATGCCTATGTGTCCCGGGGAACCCTCCTGGCAGGCCAAGCACGTGCGGAGGATGACGCCTATATCCGAGGCGCGGTCCTCACAGACCATGCCAGAGCCTCTGGCTTTGCGGTGATCGTGTATAACCAGGATACCGGATGTGTCCCCATGCTCTCCGGCCAGAGTGCCGTCTATGGCAGGGTGTCCGGCGATGTACGGCTGACGGATACCGCACTGGTGATCAGCGGGGAGGAGATTCAAAATGACACGCTGGACACCTTGGTCATCAGCGGCCAGGGCCGCTCCGTCATCAGGGATACCTCCAGGGATGAACTGGCGCCGCAGACGGGGCAGCGGGAGCCTTCAAAGGCAAAAATCAAGGAGAGGCAGGTGGATCGGTGAGCAACTTCTTTGAACAAGAACTCGGGAAACTGTTCGGAGAGGGTACAGTAATCGGTACCCCCAAGTTTGTGGGCAGGGCCTGTTTTGGAACACTGGGGGAGGATCTCCGTGCCCGTGTGCAGTTTGTCACTACAGGTATCGCAGGCCACTATGACGCCATCAGTGTCTCGGTATTCAATCGCACCGGCGGCATGGTAGACAAGCTCTGCTTGCGCCTGCAGGACATCCTTGGAGTGAAACAAGTACCGAACAACCCGAACTTCCGGAACGGCGTATCTCCATATATCTGGGATAATTCTGGAAAAGCGCAGTGGTACGCCTTTCAGCCCTCTGCCGCAGATTACGTTGCCATGCGAAAGGCTGTGAGCGAGTACCTGGATGTATTTCGCGACCACCGCAACAAACTTATTTATATCTGCGCCCCCCTTCGTGGGGAGGTAGAGAAGAACATCGCTTTCGCCAGAGAAAAGGCGCGAGAGGTGCTTGCGGAGGGCAACGTGCCTGTTTGTCCGCATTTGCTGTTTTCTCCCATTGCCGACCCTAGTGACCCGATCCAGGACCAGGCGGCGCAGGACATGGGCCTGCGCCTTGTGGAGGCCTGCCAGCAGGTCAACGTGTACGGCCCCACCTGGACAGAGGGGATGTGGGCGGAGATCCACCACGCAGAAAAGCTGGGCATCCCTGTCATGACGGATCAGAAGCATCTGGAAAGAACACCGCCCCGCCCCAAGCGGGGACGGGCCAGATAGGAGGAGGCAATGGCAGTGATCAAGCAGATTACGACAGAGGATCTGCGGCGCCTGGATGGACAGGAGGGCCTGATCCTCCAGGGCTGCGGTGGTGACCTCCAGGAGTGGGTGGACGGGATCAACGGCCTTCTGACGGAGGCGGGTATCCTGTTGGACAGCAGCCGGTTTGAAAGTGTCTTTGTGTTTCAGCATCAGGAGCTGACCAACCTGCTGTTCCCCTTTGACGGTGTCAAGCTGGATGTGGGGAAGCAGGCCATGTGGCGCCTGCAGACCCATGGACAATTCGGAGGCACCTGGCTGAGTGACTACGTCCCCAACCAGCTGGGCGGCTTTACCCAGGAACAGCAGCGACAGAAGCCCAAAATGGAGCTGCTGGGGCAGGATGGCAACATCTTTGGCATCCTGGGCCGGGCCTCACGTCTGCTGAAGGAAGCGGGTCAAAAAGACCAGGCGGATGAGATGTTCCGCCGTGTCACCAGTTCCGACAGCTACGCAGAGGCCCTCCACATTATCAGCGAATATGTGGATACCGAGCTGTCCAGCCATACGCCTCCTTCAAAATCCCATCAAAAGAAGAAAGGAAGATCTGCCTATGAGCGATAACCCCAAGTGGAAAATCATCCAGGGCGACGCCCTGCAGCTGCTCCGTGATTTTGCCCCCGGAACCTTTGACGCCGTCATCACCGATCCGCCCTACGCCTCCGGGGGGCGCACGCAGGCGGAGAAGAACAAATCCACCGCCAAGAAGTATTCCAGCATGGGGGACCATGCGCCCCCGCCCTTTGACGGGGACTCCAAGGACCAGAGGTCCTGGACCCGCTGGGCGGCGGAGTGGCTCAGTGATGCCCGAAAGCTCTGCAAGCCCGGCGCCCCGGTGTGTATGTTCATCGACTGGCGCCAGCTCCCCGCCGCCAGCGACGCCCTCCAGTGGGCAGGGTGGATCTGGCGGGGAACCGCTGTCTGGGACAAGGGCAACAGCCGGCCCCAGAAGGGCCGGTTCCGGCAGCAGGCGGAGTACATTGTCTGGGGCTCCAACGGCGATATGCCCATCAGCCGCCCAGTGCCCTGCCTCCCCGGTGTGTTCAAGTACGGCAATCCCCAGAACCGCATCCACCTGACGGAGAAGCCGCTCCAGCTGATGCGGGACATCGTGAAGATCACCGAGCCGGGAGGCCATATCCTGGACCCGTTCGCCGGCAGCGGCACCACCGTGCTGGCTGCCGTGCTGGAGGGCTATACCGCCACCGGCATCGAGGTCACGGACGAGTACGCAAGGCTGGCCAGGGAGCGGATCACGCGGGAGTTGGAGCTGTGTGCGTGAATTGCGGATGCTGTTTGGGAAAAGGAGTGGATAAACCGGCAGAGGCGCGGTATCCTGTAGGCAATCCCACAAGATGGAGGTGAAACAGATGAGAGTTGACATGACCTTTGACCAACAGAAAGTGGAACAGCAGGGCTACACCTTGGATGCTGTGCGGCAGACGGTCCAAAAGAACTTCGCGGTTCATGGCCTGCGCTGTGTTCAGAATGGTCCGGTACTCTCCTGCACGGATTGTGGCAATGCGGATGACTTTGCCAATTTATGGACGGTCATTATGGCACTGCTGCGGACAGAGTGGTTCCCCATCCTGGCCTCCTCCTGTATTTGGCAGGATAACAACGGCGCACAGGAGGATCTGCTGGCCCAGGCGGGGAAGCTCCAGAGGTAGGAAGCGATCTGATATGGCCAGCAGCGGAAGCCGGAAACAGATTACCTTCGACTTGTGTCAGGAAGCTCTAAAGAAATACTATCCGCATTCCTTAACACAAGCCTACTACGACATCCGTCGGTTTATGGAAAGCCATGGCTTTGAGCACTGGCAGTCCTCCGTCTATGTCTCCCTGGACAAGCTGACGACCTTGGACGTGGTAAGTCTGATGGAGCGGCTGGCAAAGGAGCTTCCCTGGCTAAGCCGATGCGTCGACGAGATCGACGTGGCCCATATCGGGGTGCAGCACAGCTTGAAGAAGGTACTGGAGAATGCCGCCCGTCCCTTGTCTGTGGAGCTGGAGGAATTTCCCCTGGAGGCGGCCGCGGAGCGGTCAACACGCTCAAGGCATCTTCATGCCGAAAAGCGGCATTCTGCAATGGAACGATGACCCACCTATGGTGGAAGCCCGTTTGTGCTCCGTTTCCCCTTGCGTAAATATGCGGGGGCCGATATAATGAGGAAGAATGGAGGGAACAGCGTATGGAGAAAGGCTATGTATTGCGGCTGTATGACACCGACCTTCTGTCCTTCTCTCTGTCCGTGCAGGGCATCGAGGGCCTGAAAGCGCAGATCCACAGCGTCAATGAAGAAGCTCGGGCACTGTTCCCCCTGGACCTGGAGCTGACGGACGAGGGACTGGTGAAATGGCTGCAGCGGCGGGTGATCCCCAAGAACCGCGCCTATGTGGCGGAGATCCTGAAAACTTTCGGCCTGAGTGTCAACGACACCAAGGGCATCATCGACGTGTGCAAGGGCCTGTCCCTAAACGACAGCTATTGGGTGGTGCCCCAAGGCTTTGCCGGGACATTTGCCCAGTACAATCTATATGAGAACCGCTTCTCTGAGATCCTGTCTCTGGTGGCCTACACCGGCATCGGACAAAGCGACGCGGCCTTTACCACCTCGCCGGAGCTGACCACCAACGGGATGCTCCCCAAGGCGTGGCGGTTTATCGAGGGAGAGGGTATCTATCTGTACAAGGGCGGAACCTTCGGCGCGGCCAACACCGGGAATGAGCCATACAGCGAGTTTTACGCCAGCCAGGTCGCCCAGGCCATGGGCCTGGACGCGGTGACCTACGAGCTGGAAAACTGGAAGGGTATCCTGGCTTCCCGCTGCAAACTGTTTACGGACATTGACACCTCCTATATCCCCATTGGCCGGATTGTGCGGGAGGGAGGCCTAAAAGCCTGCCTGGAGTATTATCGGCAGCTTGGGCCGGAAGCCTATGAACAGGTCAAGAGTATGCTGGTGTTCGATGCGGTGATCTACAATGAGGACCGGCACTTCGGCAACTTCGGCGTCCTGCGGGACAACCACACCGGGAAGGTCACCGGCGCGGCGCCTGCGTTTGACAACGGGATGTCCCTGTTCAACTTCGCCATGCCGGAGGATTTCAAGGACCTGGATTCCTACGCCAAGACCCGCGGGACGGCATACGGCGTCAGCTTTGAGAGCGTCTGCCAGGAGGTCATGGGCCCCGTCCAGGCCCGGCAGCTGCGGAAGCTCATCGGCTTCACCTTCCGCCGCCATCCTAAATTGAATTGGCCGGAGTACCGCATAGAGGCCATTGAACGCCACCTACAGAAGCGGGTGCGCCAGCTCCTGGATATGATACCGAAGTTGGATCGGAAACAACCCAAGAAGCACGTACAACAGGAGAGATAAGTACATGGTTTGATCTTCGCGCTGTTGAGCAAAATCGATGTATATCCAGGCCAAAAATTATGAGATCAAACGGCACATTGTCTGCGGTTTTAGATGGATAACCGCACTCTCCTATGGTATATTGGGGGCAGGACCGGGCGGATCATCCTGTTCAAAGAGTGCCTGAAAAACGGCATCGTTCCCTTCATCATCCGGGATGACAGAAAAGTGGAGTATTACCACGCCCTGAATGCGGCGCAGACAAAGGGAGCCTATGAGGCGTTGGAACAGTTTTTCTTGGAAGAACAGGCGGAATATAAAGCGTTGGCGGAAGGGTTTGTGGTGCCGATTGAGCGCACTCCAGATCGGAGGCAACGAGATCACGACCAAGAGAGATAACCGCATGGCATGGTGCAATGTATTTGCACCATGCCATTTTTCTATGGGTGCAAATACATTGCACCTGAAAGGAGGCGAAGCCTTGACAGCTCCTGTCCAGACGGCAAGATTTGTCTGCAAAGCGGAGCGTGTTCGGGAACTGACGGATACCCTTCCCCATATGACCCGGCAATCTCCCTTCCATGTGGTCAAGGTCATCGAGCTGACCGAGGCACAGTACCAGCACTATGCCGCTCACTTGGGCGAGGAGGTTCCATTTATCACGGCGAACCAGACCATCATGGGCACAGATAAGTACGGTGTGCCCCGCTGCCTGCTGATAACAGTTCGGAGCCGGAAAGACGGCATCCTCATAGATGCTCAAGGCTATGACTATGCCCGCTATTCCGCCTATATCCGGGACAAATTGCGCCTAAGCCTGCGGGATATTCCGGTGGAACACTGCGGCCTGAAACTGCGGAAGCACCGAAAAGGACGGGACAGATGACCCGTCCTTTTCTCTTGCAGGAGGCCATATTTTCAAAAAAAGAATCCAATCAACCTACCGCTTAGAGACGGCCCCAGCGGGGCCGTGCTCCTCGCCGCCTCTGGCGGCGGTGGCGCAAGCATAGCGCAAAGATATCTTATGCGCGCTTGCAGGGGAACACCCCTGACCCCAATGCCGCCTGCGGGCGGAAAGACTGCGGCCCCTGGCCGGAAAGGAGAGGAGATGCAGAAGAAAAAATACGAGATCTGCCTGCGGCTGTCCGAGGAGGAACGAGCGCGGCTGGAGGACAGCGCCCAGAGCTGCGGCCTCTCCAAAACCGCCTATCTCCGCCGCCTGATCATGAGCACGCCGGTCAAGGCCCGTCCTGCCCAGGAGATCAAGGACCTGCGCACGGAGATCCATCACATCGGAAACAACATCAACCAGATCGCCCGCAGCGTCAACGCCGGGATCGCCAGGCCGGAGGATGCCAAACGCGGGCTGTACCTGCTGGACCAGGTCTATGAGCTGATGTACCAGGTGGCGAAGAAGTAGATGGCAGTCACCAAGATCCTGGCCCGTAAGGGCCGCCTGGATGTGGGCATCCGCTATGTTCTCAACGGAGATAAGACCCAGGAACAGATCCTCGCCGCCCGCCTGAACTGTGATCCTGGCCGGGAGGTGCGGCAGATGCTGGAGACCAAACGGGACTATGGAAAGGAGGACGGCATCCAGTATTACCACATGATCCAGTCCTTCCGGCCCGGCGAGATCACACCGGAGCTGGCTCTGGAGATTGCAAAGGAATTCACCTCAGAGCACCTGCCCGGCTACCAGACAGTCATCGGCATCCATGTGGACAAGGAGCACATCCACGCACATATCCTCTTCAACTCCGTCAACGCGGATACGGGAGAGAAGTACCACAGCAACGCACAGAGCTACTACCGGCAGATCCGGGCCATCTCAGACCGGTTGTGCCAGGAACATGGCCTCTCAGTGATCGTGCGGGGGGAAACCTCCAAAGCGGTGAGCTACGTTGAATGGCTCCGCCAATCCAGAGGTCAGGCCACATTCCGCAGTATGCTGGAGGCGGATCTGCGGCAGGCCATCCAGGACGCAAACGACCTGGGACACTTCTTCCTGCTCATGGAGCACAAGGGCTACGAGATCAAACACGGCGCCCGGCTGGGCTTCCGGCTGAGAGGCCAGGATCGGTTCATGATCCCCGGCAGGAAAAATCCTCTGTTCACAGAGGATGGCATCCGGATCGCCATCCAGGGGAACCTGTCTGCCATCGAAGCCGGGCGGCAGCCTGCCATTCTACCCCGAACAGCCTATCGGCCCTACACACCTCATCCCAAATACAGAGGCTTTCTGGCTCTCTATGTCCACTACCTCTACCTGCTGGGGAAGGTTGGGCAGCGACAGGAGCCGCCCCGCATAACAGCCCGGCTCTGGCAGGAGGTGATGAAAGCCGAGCGGTACCGGGAGCATTTCTCCTTCCTGCGGGAGAACAATATCACTGGCCCCGATGATATGACGGCCTTTCTTGCCCGCACAGAGGAGACGCTGGCCAGCCTGACCAAGCGGCGCACCATCCTCAATGTGCGGAAAAACAGGCGGAAGAGGCTGTACACAGCCTTGGCGGACGCGGAGGCCCTGGCCCCGGCCAGGGAACTCTACAAGGAGGGGGTGTCTGGGATGGAGGCGGAGTTCGCCCAATACCTGAAGGCGGTCTCCACTCTGGAACAATGCGGAATCCCCAGAGAGCAGCTGATCTCGGAAAAGGCGCAGGTGTATCAGCAGCTGGCGGAGCTCAACCGTCAGATCCGCCAGGAGCGGAAGAAGCAGGCCCTGTGCCGGGAGATTTTAGACCGGATACCTCAGATAGAAACGGAGCTTCAGAAAACGGAAGCAAGAGCAAAGGAGGTGAGAAGCGATGAACATCGGAGGCGGTGAGGCCGCTGATCAGTTGGTACGCATGATGCTGACCGGCACAGAGGTGGCCGTCCGGCTGTCTGGTTCGGCCTTGAAAAATGTGCTGGCTCTCAGCTTGGCCCTGGCTAAAAACCATAAGCGGATTTCCGGCAAGGTCAACCTGGGAAAGATGCTGCGGGAAACCCGTGATCTGCGGCAGTTTCCCATGACCCCGGAACAGTATCATCAGTTTCAGAAGCTGGCAAAGCGGCAGAAGCTGCTGTATTCCTCCATCCACGACCGGGACGGCCACGGGAAGATCATCGACGTGATCCTGCCGGTGACGGAGCTGGATCGGGCCAACCAGATTTTTGAGCGGATGCTGTATCAGGAACCATCCCAGCGCCCGGAGAGGCAGGAGACAAAGCAGGCGGAAAAGGCCGCTCCCAAGCGCCAGAAGCGGCCAGTACAGGAGGAGAGGCAGGAGGGTGCCCAGAGCCGCCAGGAGGGCCCTGTGGCCCAGCAGCAGGCGCAGAGGCCAAAAAAAGATTTTCGGTCGGAACGAGACTCGCACGATACAAGAACCAACTCCTCTACACCCAGAGAGAGCGGGAGTACCGGGATGACGCCTGAGCGTCCCTCCGTTCTGGAGAGGCTGAAGGGCTACCGGGCGCAACTGGATCGAAAGTCCGCTCCGGCCAGACAGAAAACAAAAAATCGGTAGAAAGCAAGATGATCCTGGCAACGATCAAACAGGCGTTCCTCCCCACCGGGGGTGCTGGATATTTTCCGGCACCCCCGGCTTTTTTGCATTTTACCAGAGGAGATGATCGCTGCTGCAGCAACCACCAAAAGCCAACAGCCTGCTTGCCTGGCTGTTTCTCTATATCCCCGTTGCATGGGCGGCTCTGCTTCTTGCCCAATCCCTGGGCGGAGGCTTGCCGGATATTCTGACCCACCTGACGGAAGCTCTGAAACACCCCTTCCAGATTCGCTGGACAGAGCACAGCTTTGCATCCATCCTGGTCTGCTCTGGCCTCTACATCATGGGCATCTGCCTGTATCAGTCTGAGCAGGGCCGGACACGGGATGGGGCAGAGCACGGCTCCGCAGCCTGGGCATCCCCCAAACAGGTCAATGCAATGTTCGCCCAAAAGCAGAATAAGATCCTCACCCGCTACGTCCGCCTGGGCCTGGACACCCACAAGCACCGGCGGTCCCTGAACGTGCTGGTCATCGGCGGCAGCGGCGCCGCCAAGACCCGCAGCTATGTGAAGCCCAACATCCTGGAGGCCAACACCAACTACGTCATCACAGACCCGAAATCCGAGGTCCTGCTGGCCACCGGCGGCTGGCTGGAAAGCCAGGGCTATGACATCCGGGTGCTCAATCTGGTGAACCTGGAGCAGTCAGACGGCTACAACCCCTTCCGCTATCTGCGGGACGAGAAGGACGCCCTGCGGCTGGTCAATAACCT